>TARA_B110000263_G_scaffold160844_1_pt1 | contig 24701 bp, 22 predicted proteins | sample TARA_B110000263 | Tara Oceans TARA_B110000263 (sample SAMEA4397730) | marine metagenome | biome: Polar Biome; feature: [MES] marine water layer (ENVO:01000295) within the mesopelagic zone...; material: water (ENVO:00002006), including particulate matter (ENVO:01000060) such...
TCCCACCACCTACATCAATGAAACAATACGTCTTTTTATTTGCTTTAGCTTTAAAAATTGGATTATTGGTTATTAGTTCAGCTTCTTTTTTACCATCAATAATTTCAATATTCAATCCTGATTTAGACAAAATCAAATCAATAATATTAATACCATTTGAGGAACTTCTTAACGCTGAAGTTCCATAAGCTAGATATTTTTCAACTTTATGAACTTTCATTAAAAGTTTAAACGAAATCATTGCATCAATCAATCTTTTAATATTTTTATTAGTAATTTTTCCAATAGTAAAGGCATCCTGACCTAACCTAATAGGCACTCGAACTAACGCGTTTTTAGTCGAAATAGTTTCTGATTTATTTATAATAATAATATTGGAAACTAATAATCTAACAGCATTTGATCCAATGTCAATAGTAGCGAATTTTTTTATTTCCTTAAAACTATCCAATTAATTGATATAATAATTATAAAGTTCTTCCTGAGATCTTGATTTCGGTTTATTATTTTTTTTATAACTGTTAACTTTTTTTGCATTCACATATCTAGATTTAACATTATCATTCCAATAAATGTTAAATATATCTGAAAGTTCTTTTTTTAATTCAGGCTGATATATAGGAGTAGTTACTTCTACTCTATTTTCTAAATTCCTAGTCATCCAATCTGCAGATGAAATATAAACATCATTATCTTGACCATTACAGAATATCATAAACCTGGTATGTTCTAAAAATTTATCTATAATACTAATTACCTCTATATTCTCACTCATTCCTAACTGTTTAGGTATTAAGCAACATATTCCTCTAACAATCATCTGAATTCTAACACCACTTCTGCTAGCTTCATAAAGAGCCTTAATCATACTATAACTTGTAATATTATTTAATTTAATTTTGATCCAAGCCGGCTTACCTAGTTTAGCATTATGAACCTCTTTTTTAATTAATTTTTTAAATCTATTTTCTGTGTTTATTGGTGAGATTATAAGGTTTTTAAAATTATATTTTTTATAATTTGCATCAAAAAAGCTAAAGACGTTTGAAATTTCATCTAGAATTTCATTGTTCGAAGTAAATAAGGTTAAGTCTGTATAAACCTTAGCGGTAGATTCGTTAAAATTCCCAGTGCTTATAAATCCATATTTTTTTAAAACTTTATTTTCAAGCCTTTCAATAAGACAGACCTTACTATGAACTTTTAAATTAGGAGATCCAAAAATTAATTTTATTCCATGAGATTGCATTTCCTTTGCATATTTTATATTTGCAGACTCATCAAATCTAGCTTGAATCTCAATTTGAACTAAAACTTTTTTTCCATTTTTTGCAGCGTTTATTAATGCACTAGCCACTTTAGACAGCTTAGATAACCTATAAATAGTTATAGATATTTTTTTAACCTTAGGGTCTATAGAAGCTTCCATTAAAAAATTTATTATAAAAGAAAACTTTTGAAAAGGGGTGTGAAGCATGTAGTCTCTTTTTACTAACTTATTAAAAGTGCTTTCTCCTAGTGTAAATCCTTTTATGTTTAATGGCTTAATTGGCTTATATAATAAGTTTACTTTATCAAGACTAGGAAACTTCATATAATCACGCCTATTATGGTATTTTCCTCCAGGAATAATACTATCAGTATCATCGTCAATTTTCATCTTATTTAATAAAAACTTTAAAGAGTCTATCCTAATATCACTATCATAAATAAACCTAACAGGGTCGCCAGAAGATCTTTCTTTGACACTTTGCGCAATCTTATCCAAAAAACTTTTTGAAATATCATCATCAAAGTCTAATTCAGCATCTCTACTTATTTTTATCATATTAGCTTGAATGCTAACAGGTTTAAAAATTTTAAAAATATCTTTTAAATGGTAACGAATTAAATCATCTACCATAATTATATATCGATTTGAATCTTCAGAAGGTAATTCCACAAACCTATCTAGATCTTTTGGAATATGAATTATACCATTTTGAATTGTTTTATCATCTAAATCCATACTAACCAAAAGAATAGATAAGTTTTCTTTAAATTTTGGAATTTTTCTTGACTTATTAAGAACAATTACTCCAAGAGATGGTCTGACCTTTTCAAAAAAATATTCTTGAGCATATTTTATTTGATAATCAAGAAGACTGATTTCATTAATGAATAAAATATTCTCATTTTCTAATAGTTTTATTATTTGATCTAAAATTTTAAAACTTTTTTGTTGAAGGTCAATAGCTTTAATAGTTATATCATTCAATAATTCATTTGCAGTTCTATCCTTATATATTTTTTTACTTGTATTATTAATAACCGCTATTCTTTTTACAGTTGCATAACGAACTTTATAAAATTCATCCAAATTATTTGAAAAAATTCCTAAAAACCTAATTCGTTCAATTAAAGGAACTGTTGAATCATCAGCTTCTTGTAAAACTCTTTGGTTAAACTCAAGCCAACTTATTTCCCTGTTTATAAATTTATTTTGAATAATGTTCATTTAAATGATTTAGGAAAATAATAATTACACTTCCCTTTAATAATTTCAGACCATAAATATACGTCAAATTCAAAAATTAAAATTCCACAGGTAGGTACATGTAAATTTGATATTCCACCATAATCTAAAGCCAACTTATTACAAGAATTATTATGAGTGAAAATCATAACATTATCTAATTGATTATTTATTTTTTTTACAAATTTATCAATCATAATTCCTGAAAAATCATACAAATCAAAAGATTTAACAATATTTATATTAGAAGAATATGGCAGGTTATTATAAAATACTTGTGCAGTCTGAAGGGTTCTTTTAGAATGACTCGAATAAATAGCATTAATTTTAATATCAAGATTGTTAAATATGCCTGACATAATTTGAGAATCTGTATAACCTCTATTAGATATTGGTCTTTTTAAATCATCCACATTGTGCTCCCAAGAAGACTTAGCATGTCTTATTAATACTAATCGTTTCAAGGAGATAATCTGTAAAATTTCCAGCCCTTATCATTATTGTTTTTATATACAATTCTGTCATGCAAACGGTTGTTTTTACCTTGCCAAAATTCTATTAAAAAAGGTTTAACAATAAAACCTCCCCAGTTTTCAGGTCTTTTTAGTTCTTCATTAGAATTCTTTAAGTTGTCTAACTTATTATATAACAACTCTCTTGATGAAATAACCTCACTTTGATTTGAAACTATAGCACCTAATTTACTTCCTTCAGGTCTAGAATTAAAGTAGTCATTAGATTCAGCTTTACTAATCTTAGAAGCTATTCCTTTAATAATTATCTGTTGTTCTACACTAGGCCAATAAAATGATAAACAGACATTAGGATTGTTTAAAATATCCTTACCCTTTTGACTGTTATAGTTTGTAAAAAATACAAAGCCTAATTCAGAATATTTTTTTAAAAGAACCACTCTTGTAGATGGAAAGCCATTAATATCTACTGTAGATAGAGACATGGCATTTGACTCTCTTTCAAACTTATTATTTTCAATAATGTTAAAAAAATTCGAAAATAATGTAATAGGATTTTCCGGGAGATCGTTTTCATTTAACTCTCCTTTATCATATGTTTTTCTATAATTGCTTAAATCTTTTGCCATAATTAATTAAAGTTAAAATATTTAAATTAAATATTAAAAGTTCTACCATCAATACTCAATTCTACATTTTGGAACACTAATTTAGCTTCAATTTTAAAATCTTCTAGATTATTATATCTTGAAGAAAAATGACCTAATATTAATTTTTTAACATTGGCTTGTTTAGCGATTTCAGCAGCCTCTAAAGCAGTTGAATGCTTAGTCTTACTAGCCATTTTTTTATGAGATTCAAGAAACGTAGATTCGTGATACAAGACGTTAGAATTTCTAATAATTGGAATTATTTCAGGAAAAAAGCAAGTATCACTACAATAAGCATAAGTCTTGTTTTTATCTTTAGGTTCTGTCAATAAAGAATTTTTTATTAGTTCTCCATTTAAAGAAATCCCATCTTTTCCTAATTTAATTCCTCTATATTGTGTTTTATCTATTTTATATTTTATAACATTCTGAATCAATAATTTCTGTTCATTTATAATCTCTGTAAACAAAAATCCATTAGTGTATATTCTGTGATTTAAAGGTATAGTTTCTATTTTGAATTTTGAATTTTCTAATAGAACAACCGATTCAGCAGAGTTTAATTCATAGAAACATAAGTCATAATTAGTCCAAGAATCACCCAATTTAAGTAACAAAGTAATAGATTTCTTAATACCAACTGGACCATAAATATTTAATGACTTAGTCCTTCCTAGTAATCTTAAAGTTGAAATTAAACCTGGAAGACCAAAAAAATGATCACCATGTAAATGAGATATAAAAATATTTTCAATTGAATTTAGTTTAATACCATACCTTCTTAGCTGAATCTGTGTACCTTCCCCGCAATCAATTAAAAAAGATTTTCCATTAATTTCTAATAACTGTGATGATGTAAAAGAATTCTTATTTGGAAAAGCAGAAAAACAACCAAGTATAGTTAATTTCATATAATATTTAGGTCACGTTCAATCTCTTCTAGTTGAATTAAGTCTAAAGCTTCTTTAAAAGTAGGAACTAGTGCTAGTTCAAATTCATAAAGTTCTTCACTAATTTTTGAGGTAATTACAATAAAAGATTTCTTTAAAGTTTTGTATTTTTCTGACAAAGAGTTTAATAAATCTAAATACTCAACGATTTGCATTGAATTTAAATCGATTATAACATGTAAATGAAAAAACTTATCAGTATTAAATTGATCTTTTAAATCATTAAGCGTATCATCAATTCCTGATTTAATAAGAATATAATTATTAACAATTTTAATTGTCATATCAATAAAGCTTTGATGCTAATAAATACATAACAGCCATTCTAATCGCAACACCATTTTCAACTTGATCTAAAATAATAGCTTGGTCTGAATCAGCAACTTCACTAGTAATTTCTACACCACGATTAATTGGGCCGGGATGCATAACTATAATTTCTTTATTTAGTGAATCTAAAATTTGTTTATTTAACCCAAACTGTTGAACATACTCTCTAGTTGAAGGGAAATATAGCTCAGACATTCTTTCATTCTGAATTCTAAGCATATTAACAGCATCACATTGATCTAAGGCTTTAACGAAATTTGTTTCAACTTTAACATCTAAAGACTCAATGTACTTTGGTATTAAAGACTTTGGTCCACATACAGTTACCTTAGCGCCTAACTTTTGATAAGTAAAAATATTTGAAAGTGCTACTCTAGAATGTAGAATATCTCCAACAATTAGTATTTTTTTTCCCTTTAGGTCACCAATTTTTTCTACTAATGAATAGGCATCTAACAAAGCTTGTGTCGGATGTTCATGAGTTCCGTCCCCCGCATTAATTATACAAGAGTCAATATTTTTTGAAAGAAAAACACTTGCACCTGGACTTGAATGTCTAATAACAACCATATCAACTTTCATAGATAAAATATTATTTACTGTGTCTATTAAAGTTTCTCCTTTTGAAACAGATGAACCAAATGAAGAAAAATTCACGACATCAGCTGAAAGTCTTTTTTGAGCTAATTCAAATGAGATTTTAGTTCGAGTGCTATTTTCAAAAAAAAGATTGGCTATGGTCACATCTCTTAAAGAAGGAACTTTTTTAATCTTTCTATTAATAACTTCTTTAAAGTGGTCAGAAGTTTCAAATATTAATTTTAAATCATTTAGATTTAAATATTTTATTCCCAATAAATGGCTAACACTTAAACTACTCATTCTTTGTTTTTAATTAAATAAACCGAATCTTCTCCATCATTTTCATTCCAATTAACTTTTACTTTTTCATTCAGTCTCGAATCTACCTGAATTCCACAATAATCTGGTTGAATAGGTAGTTCCCTTGAAAACCTTCTATCAATTAAAGTTAGTAACTGAACTGACTTAGGTCTTCCAAATGACTGTATAGCATCTAAAGCTGCTCTAATACTTCTTCCTGTGTAAAGAACGTCATCAATCAATATAACAGTTTTATTTTCTATAGTAAATTCTAATTTTGTAGTGCTTGCTTTTAAAGATTTTTCACTTCTTCTAAAATCATCTCTAAAAAAAGTAATATCTAAAAGACCGAGATTAATATCATTAGATTTATTATTATCACATAAAAGCTTTAAAAGTCTATTTCCTAAAAGAGCTCCTCTAGGCTGAATACCAACTAAGACTGTATTAGAAAAATCATTATGATCTTCAATTAACTGAAAAGATAGACGATGAAGTATTGTTGATAATTCATTAGCGTTCAGTATTTTTTTTGGATTCATCACGCTGATTTTGTTAACAAAATTAAGGTTTTTTTTGATTATAAGTAGAGTTATATAAAATATTGATCTTTATTTCCTTTATAAAAAAGAAAATAATAATTAAGATAATTTGAGTTTTTCAGCTATTTTCTTATATGTGCCATCATATAGCTTAGACCTTATTTTAGAAAATGCAGATAAAGTTTCATCAATATCAACTATCCCATGTGAAGTAGTTGGAATTAGCCTTAGTAAAATTAAACCTTTAGGAACTACAGGGTAAACTACTATAGAGCAGAAAATAAAGTATTTTTCTCTCAACTCTTTAACCATAACCATTGCTTCATACATTGAGCCTTTTAAAAAAACAGGTGTAACGCAGCTTTGTGTATTGCCTAAATCAAAATTTTGTTTTTTTAAACCAGACTGTAAAGCATTAACATTTGACCATAACTTTGTTCTTAATTCAGGCCTATTTCTAAGCATATCTAACCTTTTTAATGCACCAACTACTAATTGCATTTGTAGTGATTTGGCAAAAACCTGAGATCTCATATTATACTTTAAATAGTCAATAATCATAGCGTCACTAGCTATAAAAGCTCCGGTACTTGCCATAGCCTTTGCAAACGTAGCAAAGTAAACATCTATTTCCGCTTGAATATCCTGTTCTTCTCCTACTCCAGAACCAGTTTCACCAATTGTTCCAAAGCCATGAGCGTCATCGACTAACAATCTAAATTTAAACTTATCTTTAAGGGAAGCTATTTCTTTAATCTTACCTTGTTCACCTCTCATTCCAAAAACGCCTTCAGAAATAACAAGGATTCCACCTCCAGTTTTTTCAACAATATTAGTGGCTCTTTGTAAATTGATTTTAAGACTTTCCATATCGTTATGCTGATAAGTAAACCTTTTTCCAATATGTAATCTCACTCCATCAACTATACACGCATGCGAATCGATATCGTAAACAATAACATCGTTTTTAGAAACTAGAGCATCTATTGTAGACAAGATTCCTTGATAACCAAAATTTAATAGATATGCCTTTTCTTTTGAAACAAAGTCAGCTAATTCACATTCTAGTTGCTCATGTAATTCTGTATGGCCTGACATTAATCTAGCTCCCATAGGATAAGCTGAACCATACTTTCTCGAAGCTTCTACATCTACCTCTCTAATTTCTGGATGATTAGCTAAACCTAAGTAATCATTAATACTCCAAGTAATTACCTTCTGACCATTAAAAATCATTCGGTTACTAATGGGGCCTTCTAATTTTGGAAATGCAAAATATCCTTCCGCAACTTTAGCATATTGACCTAATGGGCCTTTATTAGTTATAATTTTATCAAATAAGTCATTCATTAATGAAAATGTAAAATGTAAAATGTAAAAATAATGTTTATTTTATGTATTCAATAGGTTTTTCAAGATCAGTTTTTTCAGAATCAAAAAAACCTTGATCACTCATCCATTTGTCAGAATATATTTTACTCATGTACCTTGAGCCATGATCACAAAATATCATAACCACATTACTTTCTTTAGAAAAAACCTTTTGTTTTGACAATTGTTTAACAGCTTGCATAGCAGCGCCAGAAGTGTAACCCACAAACATTCCTTCTTTAAAAGCTATTTCACGTGAAGAATGAGCGCTTTGTTCGTCATTAACCTTTTCAAAAAAGTCAATAACATCAAAATCAGTAGCAGTTGGAATTAAATTCTTACCAAGTCCTTCAATCCTATAAGGATATATCTCATCTTCATCAAATTCTTTAGTTTCATGATATTTCTTTAGAACAGATCCATAAGCATCAACACCTATAATTTTAATATTTGGATTTTGCTTCTTTAAATATTGTCCGATTCCAGAAATTGTCCCTCCAGTTCCGCTACTTGCAATAAGATGAGTAATTTTACCTGATGTTTGCTCCCAAATTTCAGGTCCAGTAGTTTTATAATGAGCTTCAGTATTTAACTTATTGAAATACTGGTTAATATAAAATGACCCTTTAATTTCTTCATGAAGTCTTTTTGCTACTTGATAGTAAGATCTTTCATCATCGGCACTAACATGCGCAGGGCAAACATAAATTTTAGCACCCATAGCTTTAAGCATTTCTATTTTATCAGGAGATGATTTTGAAGATACTGCTAAAATACAATTATAGCCTTTAATTATACTAACCATAGCTAAACTAAAACCAGTATTTCCAGATGTAGTTTCAATTATAGTGGTGCCTTTGCCAATAAGACCTTTTTTTTCTGCAGATTCTAAAATATAAAGAGCGATTCGGTCTTTATTAGAATGACCTGGGTTAACCGCTTCTAATTTTGCATAAAAATTCCCAGGAATGTCTTTAACAATTTCATTAAGCTTAATCAGAGGAGTATTCCCAATTAACTCTAGTATATTGTTGTAAGCCTTTATTTTTCCTTTCATTTAAAGTTTTCAACTCGAATTGAAGGCCACAAATTACTTAAAAAAACCTAATACAACCAAATAAATCTATTTAAAAATATTTTCTAAGTCAAATAAAAAGGCGTATTCTTTAGCCAAATCTTTTAAGGCTTCAAACCTGCCTGAAGATCCTCCATGTCCAGTATTCATATCTGTATTTAAAAATAAAATATTTTCATTAGTTTTTAATTCTCTTAATTTAGCTACCCATTTGGCAGGTTCCCAATACTGAACTTGAGAATCATATAGCCCAGTAGTAACTAGTAAATTAGGATAATTAATTTCTTTTACATTATCATATGGTGAATAAGACATCATATATTGATAGTAACTTTTATCATTAGGGTTTCCCCATTCATCATACTCACTGGTAGTTAGAGGAATAGTTTCATCTAACATAGTTGTAACCACATCCACAAAAGGAACAGCTGCAATAACTCCGTTATAAAGTTCGGGAGCCATATTTAAAACAGTACCCATCAAAAGTCCTCCCGCAGATCCGCCATATGCATAAGTATGTTTTGGTGTTGTAAAACCCTCAGAAATAAGATACTTTGTGCAATCAACGAAATCTGTAAATGTATTTAGTTTATTAAAAAGCTTACCATCTTCATACCAATCTCTTCCTAAATACTCACTTCCTCTTACATGTGCAATAGCATATATAAAACCACGATCTAAAAGACTAAGTCTGCTTATTGAAAAAGAAGGATCAATAGTATTACCATAAGATCCGTATCCATAAATTAATAAGGGATTAGATCCATCTCTAATAAGCCCTTTTTTGTAAACTAAAGATATAGGTATTTTGACTCCATCAATTGCAGTCGCCCAAATTCTTTCAGAAACGTAATTTTCTTTATTAAACTTATCATCAAGAACTAAATGTTCTTTTCTTGTAACTTTCTCCTTAGTTTTCATGTCAAAATCTATAACTGAATACGGCTCGGTCAAAGAGTTATAAATATATCTAAGAGTAGTAGTAGTAAAATCAATATTTGATGTTGTATAGCTTGTATAAGTTTCGCTATTAAAGTTTATATAATAATTTTCAGTTTCGTCCCACTTTTTAACGTTAATTCTACTTAATCCATCAAGCCTTTCACTAACAACTAAGTAATCTTTAAAAATATCAATACCTTCAAGTAAAACATCTTCCCTATGACCTATTACATTTTCCCAATTATCGTATTCAGTGTTTTTTAGAGAAGCTTTCATTAACTTATAATTTTTCGCCCCCTCTCTATTGGTAATTATATAAAAATAGTCTTCAAAATGGCTAATACTATATTCAACTCCTTTAACACGATTACTAAATAACTTAAAATCATTGTCAGGATTATCAGCATCAACAAACTGAAACTCTGAAGTGAGAGTGCTAAATGAAGATATTACTATAAATTTATTAGATTTTGATCTTGATACATTAGTATAAAAAGTATTGTCTTTTTCATAAAAAACTAATTGATCATCAATTGATTTAGTTCCGAGTTTATGTTTAAAAATTTTATCATTTCTTAGGGTTTTAGGATCTCTATTTGTGTAAAACAAAGTTAAATTATCATTCGCCCAAGCAAAACTTCCTGAAGAGTTACTAATTTGTTCTTCTAATATCTCTCCTGTTTCTAGATTTTTTATTTTTATATTATACAATCTTCTAGAAATTGTATCAAAACTGTAGGCAGCATATTTATTATTAGGACTGATTTGAATATTTGATAAATTAAAATATTCATGATCTTTTGCTAATTCATTACAATTAAATAAAATTTCATCTTTAGCATTTATAGAATCATTTCTTCTAACATAAACTGGGTAATCTTTATTTTTCTTATACTTAGTTACATACCAGTAGCCATTTATAAAATAAGGAACAGACTCATCATCTTCTTTAATTTTATCTTTTATTTCCTTAAATAAATCATTTTGAAAATCTTTGGTATGAGCAGTCATTTTGTTATAATAATCATTTTCCCTTTCTAAATAGTCAACAACTTCAGGGTTTTCTTTTTCGTTCAACCAATAGTAATTATCAATTCTTAAATCATCGAATTTCTTAAAAGAAACAGGTATTTTATCTGCTTTTGGAGGAGTTATAGAGTTTTTTATTGGTGGTTTCATATTATTATTACAAGAAACCGCAAACATAACACATACTATTAAAAGTCGGGAATATTTAATCATAAATTAATACTTTAAATCAGTTAAAATTTTTAAAAATGATTTATGCATTTCATCAGAATAATCCAAATGGGTAACAAGCCTAAGTTTATTATCTCCCATAGATATTAACTTAACTCCCTTCTCATTTAAAATATTCAAAAAAAGTTCTGAATTGATATTAGTTTCAAAAATTACAATATTAGTTTCAACTTTTTGAACTTTTTTTATAATTGACATACTAAATAAAGCTGACTCTATTTCTTTAGCTTTTATATGATCTTTTTCTAACCTTTCTATATTATTTTCTAAAGCATAAATTCCACATGCAGCTAAATAACCTACTTGCCTCATTCCCCCTCCTAATATTTTTCTTATTCTAATAGCTTTATTTATCAATTCTTTTGAACCAATTAAAACAGAACCAGATGGACATCCTAAACCTTTACTAAGACAGACTGAAATAGAATCGAATAATAATCCGAAATTTTTAGGCTTTTTATTTGTTTTAACAATAGCATTCCAAATACGTGCACCATCTAAATGAAATGATAAATTATTATTAATACAGGTTTCTTTTATTTTTTTAAGTTCATTTAAATTCCAGCATGCACCCCCTCCTTTATTGGTAGTATTTTCAACACAAACTAAAGATGTTTTTGGACTATGATAAAAATCTGGAGGATTGATTGAATTTAAAACCTGCTGATTTGTGAACATTCCTCTTTGTCCGTCGATTAACTTACAAGACACCCCACTATTAAAACTAACACCTCCACCTTCGTAATTATATACATGTGCATATTTATCGCAAATAAGTTGATCTCCAGAACTAGTATGAAGTTTTATAGCAGTCTGATTAGCCATGGTCCCTGAAGGAAAAAATAAAGCAGATTCCATACCAAACATCTCAGCAATCATCTCTTCTAATTTATTGACTGTAGGATCTTCTTTAAAAACATCATCTCCTACTTCAGCACTAAGCATAGCCTTAAGCATATACTTGCTTGGCTTTGTCACGGTATCACTTATTAAGTTAATCATCATATCTATTAATTTAAAGAACAATTATTAATTCCTATTGGAGAACCATCAGGAATTTTTGATGAACTATTTGTTGTATACAATTCCGGAGACTCTTTAAAATTTTTAATTATGTATAAATATTCATCACCATATGATTTTATTTTTTTTGACTTCAAAACCAATTTTTTAACATAATTAATAGCCATTTTAGCTTCATATTGCAGTTGCATATAAACATTTTCTTCTTGAGTTAAATTTAATAAGTGAATTAATAAATTAGTGTTAATAATATGTTGTATTTGATTAACGTAAGAATTCTCGTGTCTTTTTTTAAAAGAATTTGAAATCAAACCACTTAGCAAATACCTTACAGATAAATTAGAGTTATCTAAACTATGTTGAACCATAATTCTATTTAGCCTTTGGGGATTTAATAGAAGAGAAAGTGTCATCTCACTTGCTGTTGAAGCTGCACTAAAGGGGTCAAAAGAAACACCTGTTTTTCCATTAAAAGATTCTCTAGTTCTAGGGAAACCAAAAGCTCTTGGGGGAAATAATTTTAATTTATCTCTTGGAATCGCAAGATTGTTAGCGTCTAAAGATTTCAAAACTGAGATCAGAGCTCTATTTTGTGTTTCTAAATTCAAATCTTCAACTATTAGCTGCTGATCTCCTCTTAAAGCATAATTATAATCTAAACCTCCAATTAATTTAACAACAGCTTCAGTTTGATATCTATGCATAAAGTATAACGGCACAAAAATATCTTCAAGAACTGAATAAGGTTCAGAACTCTTTATATTAAATTCAGAAAAATCTTTAATAGCTTTCTCTCTTACTTTAAAAACTTCATCTAATCCAGAGATAACATCTTTTCCATTATCCCATAAATGAGCTGAGACATGAGCTCCACCTTGAGACCTAGCGTCATTATCTGTAATAAACCTAAGCCCTTCTAAATTGGCTTGTTTTAAAATATTTTCTAATTCATTTTTTTCATTAATTGAATCAAATTCGGAATAACTATAAGCAACACTAACCTTATCCCATTCACCAATTCCTTTTGAATAAGCGTCAGATAAATCAATTTGATCATTATTTAAAGATATTAGCGGATGAGGATAATCCATAACAGAAGATCTCTCATTAGTACTTGAAACAAAATTATGAGCAAAACCTAAAGTATGACCCACTTCATGAGCACTTAGTTGTCTAATTCTTGAAAGAGCCATGTTAAGCATTGGTTTATAATTAACATTATCATTTTCAAAAGGTTTGTTAATCAATGCTTGAGCTATTAAAAAATCTTGTCTTATTCTTAAACTTCCAAGGCTTACATGGCCCTTAATTATTTCTCCAGTTCTGGGATCAACTACACTAGCTCCATAACTCCATCCTCTTGTAGATCTATGAACCCACTGAATTACATTATAACGACAATCCATTGGATCAGCATTTTCTGGAAGAATTTTGACTTCAAATGCATTTTTATAACCTATGCTTTCAAAAGCTTCATTCCACCAGCCTGCGCCATCTAGTAAAGCAGACCTAACTGGCTCAGGTGTTCCAGGATCTAGATAATATATAATAGGTTGTTTTACTTCACTATAATCTAAATCTGGATTTGTTTTTTCAAGTCTATGCCTTATTAATAATCTTTTTGTTATTGATTCATGTACTGGAGAAGCGTAATCCATATAAGAAATCGGAATTCCTCCACTTCTTGGGTCAAACACTCTAGGCCTATAATTATTATCTGGCAACTCAATAAACGAATGATGTTGAATCACACTTATAAAAGAAGGGTCAGGTGCCACACTTGAAACCATTCTTCCATAATCACCAGAGTTTTTAAATGTTAACAATGCTTCAAATTCAACGTTTTTTGGAAAAGCTTTAGTTCTTTCCATATTTAAAGCACTTTTTGTTAAATCTAAAATATATGAACCTTGATCTAAATTTTTTAATCTATTAGAAACTCCATGAGAATCTTGCATTAAAAATGGTGTGAAGTCTATCAAATAATAATCTTGATCAAATTCTTTAATTTCAAATCCAAAAATTACTGATTTTGCAAAAGCTTCTTCAACGCTAACTCTTTCTAAAGTGTTTTGAGAAATTGCTTTAAATTTTTGATTAGGTTGAACAAGCAACAATTTATTACCGTATTTTTCAAATTTAACGATTCGTTCTTCACCTAATTGTCCCCTGTCTAAACCTATATCATTTGAGCCAAGGCCTGTTGATAAAGAACTTACATATAAAAATTCTTTGTTAATTTTATTTACTTTTAGAAAAATTTTGTCGTTAGATTCTGAATAACTAAAATTAAAAAATCCTAAAAAACTTTTCTTTTCACTCTCAATTTCCTGACATTTAATTTCAGATATAAATAGAAATAAAAACAGGGTGAATATTAATCTATAATTCATAATTAATTCAATTTTAATTAAATATAAAAATTAATTAAGGGAATATTTAGTGTTTTTATAATGTATTTTTGGAAAAATATTTGTTGGATGATTACAATTGATCAAATTAAGAACCTCCTTAAACGCACAAAGGCGTTAAGGAGCTATCTTTGACGTAGAAGCAAAAAATATTGAAATCTCCAATAAAGAGGAGATTACTTTTGATCCTAATTTTTGGAACAATTCTAAAAAAGCTCAAATTATAATGAAAGAGCTTCAATTACTAAAACAATGGGTTAAAGACTATGAAAGAGCAAAATCTTTAACTGATGATTTAGAAGTTCTTTTTGAATATTTTAAAGAAGGAGAAACATCTGAAGAGGAATTAAATTCACATTTTATTTTATGCAAAGAACATATTGAATACATAGAGTTTAAAAACATGCTATCAAGCGAAGGAGATGAGATGAGTGTAGTTATTCAAATTACTGCAGGAGCTGGAGGAACAGAAAGTTGTGATTGGGCCTATATGTTAATGAGAATGTACATAATGTGGGCTGAAAAAAACAAGTATAAATTAAAAGAATTAGACCTTCAGCAAGGAGATGTAACAGGTATAAAATCCGTAACACTTGAGATAGAAGGTGAATATGGATTCGGTTGGTTAAAAGGTGAAAATGGAGTTCATAGACTAGTTAGAATTTCACCTTTTGATAGCAACGCCAAAAGACATACGTCATTTGCATCTGTCTATGCTTATCCTTTAGTAGACGATACAATTGAAATAAATATTAATCCATCTGAAATTTCATGGGAGACTATGCGATCAAGCGGCGCTGGAGGTCAAAATGTTAATAAGGTTGAAACTGCCGTAAGATTAAGACATGGACCATCTGGTATTGTAATTGAAAATTCCGAAACTAGATCTCAATTAGAAAATAAAGCAAAAGCATTGCAATTACTTAAGTCTCAATTATATGAAATTCAATTAAAAGAAAAAATGATAGAAAGAGAAAAAATTGAATCTAGTAAAATGAAAATTGAGTGGGGCTCTCAAATAAGAAATTACGTACTTCATCCATATAAACTAATAAAAGATGTAAGAACAGGACATGAAACAAATAATGTTGATGAGGTTCTAAATGGAGGTTTAAACCCGTTTTTAAAAGCTTTTTTAATGGCTAATTAATTATGAATACAATAATTTTTGATTTAGGAGGAGTATTAGTGGACTGGAATCCTGAATATGTTTACTTAAAAGAATTTAATGGAGATAGAAAAAAAATGAAATGGTTTTTTGACAACATATGCACATCTGATTGGAATGAACAACAAGATGGTGGCAAACTAATTAATATAGCCACATATGAAAGAATTAAGCTATTTCCTGAACATGAAAGATTAATAAAGATGTTTTATGGGAAATGGGAGGAAATGTTAAAAGGTGAGATTTCTGAAACTGTAGAAATTTTGCATAAACTAAAAAACAAGGGATTTAAGTTGTTAGCTTTAACTAATTGGAGCGCTGAAACATTTCCAGTAGCTTTGAAAAAATACGAATTTTTAAAATTATTTGAAGGAATTGTGGTTTCTGGAGAAATAAAAATGTTGAAACCATTTAAAGAAATATACCTATATACTCTTGAAAAATACAAATTGAATTCGTCCAAATGTCTTTTTATTGATGACAGATTATCAAATGTAAAAGGAGCTATAAATTGTGGAATAAAAAGCATTCAATTCAAATCACCAAGTCAACTAATAATCGACTTGAAAGAAACAGGAATTGAAGTATAATAATATTTTATTACACAATCCAAGTTGTAGAAAGTTTAGTGAGGCAATCGATTTTTTAAAATCTAAAAAAATTCAATTTGAATTAGTTTTATATATTTCTAACAAATTAAATAGAGATGAAATTAAAGATATTGTATCAAAAACTAGCCTCAGCCCTATTGATTTAATAAGAACACAAGAAAAAATTTGGAAGGAATTATACAAAAATAAATCACTTTCTAACAACAGTTTAATTGATGCAATGTTTGAGTATCCGAACTTAATTAAAAGACCTATTTTTATTTCAAACTCTAAAGCTATAATAGCCATTCCACCAGGAAAATTTTTAAATATTTTTTAAACTAAACCTTTCTAATTATCAATTGTCTGAATATAAACTCTGTTTATATAGAGTACTAAATTATTTAAATGAAAAAAAAAATTTTTTTACTCATTGCACTTGTCTCTTATTTAGGAAATGCTCAGCAAAACACTTTAACTATTTCAGGACTTGTTACTGACTCAGAATCTAATATTCCTTTAGAATATGCTACTGTAAGTATATCAAACTCAAATAATACTGAAGTTTTATATGGTGGAATTACTGATTTAGAAGGTAAATTTAATTTTGAAATTTCTAAAGGAACTTATAATATTAAAATTGAATATATTTCATTTAAACATAAATTAATTAAAAACATAAATATTTCCAATTCATTAGATTTTGGAACAATAGAATTATCTATAGATGAAAATATTTTAGATGAAGTAGAAGTAATTGGTGAAAAAACAGAAATTGAAATTAAATTAGATAAAACTGTTTATAATATTGGTAAAGATTTAACTCTTAAAGGAAGTAGTGTTAGTGATGTCTTAGATAATCTTCCATCAATTGAAGTAGATATTGAAGGAAATGTTTCACTTCGTGGCAATGAAAGTGTAAGAATTCTTATAAACGGAAAACCATCAGGGCTTGTAGGGATTAGTAGCAACGAAGCATTAAAGCAATTTCCCTCAGAAAGTGTTGAAAAAGTTGAGGTGATAACTTCTCCTTCTGCGAGATACAATGCTGAAGGAACTGCAGGTATTATTAACATAGTGCTTAGAAAAAATAAATTAGCAGGATTAAATGGCTCACTTACATTAAATAGTGGAGATCCTAAAAGGTATGGCGTTTCAGCAAATGTTAATTTTAGAACAAAAAAAATAAATTTTTTTAATAATCTTGGTTTCAACACGAGATCTTACAATAATGGTTTTTTAAACGAAACCGAATACTATACAGATCTAGCTATTAATAATTTCTTAAATGAAAATGGCAATAGGGGGTCTGAAAGAAATTCGAATTATTATAATACAGGAATTGAATATTTTATTTCGGATAAAACTAGCCTAGTTACTTCATATGTTTCAAGAAAAAGTGATGGAAAAACAAATACTATAAACAGTGTTGATCAAAATTTTTACGGAATAAAAAAACTTTCTGAAAGACTTGAAAATGAAACAGAGACTGATCATACAAATGAATTATCACTTAACCTAACTCATGAATTTGATTCTAAAGGTCACGTACTAACTATAGACTATCAAAAAGAAAAATCATTTGAAAATGAAAGTGGTTTAATCTCAAATTCTCAGCTAAAACCTATTTACACAAGATACTTAAGTGAAAAGGTAGCCACAGATCAAATTCAAGAAAGTGAACTTTTTAAAATAGATTATGTTTTGCCTATTCAAAAAGATGGACAATTTGAGTTTGGTTTTAGAAGAAGCAATCAACATCAAAATATTGATTATTTAGTAGAAAATGAAAACTTGAATGGAAATTTCAACAATGACACTAACCTTAGTAACAACTTACTATACAATGAAAAAGTTAATGCTTTATATAGTCAATATGGTAATAAAAAAAACAAATTCTCCTATCTGCTAGGTTTAAGGTATGAAGAATCTAAAACTACTGTTAAACAATTAGCAAATAATACAAATAATATTAAAAAGTATAATGATTTATTTCCTACTCTAAATTTAGCCTATGAAATTAAAGAAAATGAAACAATAACTTTTGGCTATAATAGAAGAATCAGAAGAGCCAGATCTTATTTCATCAACCCTTTTCCTTCAAGATCAAGTGCAACTAATATTTTTCAAGGTAATCCAAATATAAATCCAACTTATTCTAACGGAATAGATATAGGCTATCTAAAGAGGTATGATAAACTGACCTTAAATGGATCCGTCTATTACAGAAAGTCTAAAGGAGAATTTACTTTTATTAGCGAAAATACTGGAGATTTCGCACTAGTAAACGACGTATTAGTCCCTATATTAAGAAGAACACCAATTAACTTAGCAAGTAACAAACAATTAGGTATAGAATTTAGTGCAAACTTTAGTCAATCTAAAAAATGGCGATTAAGAGGTAATTTTAATTTCTATGAATCGGAAACTATTGGAGAATACAAGGGAGTAGTATATGATTCAAAAAACTTGTCATGGTCAGGTGGAATAAACAACTATTTAAATTTATTTTCTAGTCTTGATTGGCAAACAAGCTTTAGGTATAGGGCCCCTCAAAAAACTGCAGTTTCTCAAAGAAAAGCAACAATCTCTTCAAATACTGCGTTTAGCAAAGACCTTTTGAAGGATAAAATAACTTTAACATTTAAAGTTAATGACATTTTTGAGACCCAGAAATGGAGAATAGAATCATTTAATGAAACTTACAGAAGCTATGGGGAAAGTAGTTGGAGGGGTGGAAGAAGTTTTGAATTAAATCTTATATATAGATTTAACCAAAAGAAAAATCAAAAGAAACAACAGCCGAGCTATCAAGACTATGGTGGAGAAGGATTTGGTAATTAAACTATTTTTTTAATTTACTTTTACCTTTTAACTCTTTTAATCTTTCAATTAAAGATCCTCCTACCCAATAAGGCACGATAAAGGTTAATAAAAGAATAAGAAGCCAAAAGCCCATTGTAAAGACTGTTAAAAACAGAATAAACCCTAAATACTGATCGAATTCAAACATAAATTTTATTTGATTTTACAAATATAAATAAAGATATGAACCAATGAAATTATTTTTAACAAATCATATTAAATTAATATCTAAACGTTTTATAGTAAATTTGTAAAAGATTTAAATATTATGGATTATAGAATTGAAAAAGATACAATTGGAAAAGTTAGTGTTTCTAGTAATGCTTTATGGGGGGCACAAACTCAAAGATCAATTAATAATTTTAAAATTGGTCAATCCGGCTCTATGCCGATTGAAATCATATATGGTTTTGCTTATTTAAAAAAAGCTGCAGCTTATGCAAATAATAAATTAGGAGCTTTAGACACTAATAAAAGAGACCTGATTTCAAAAGTTTGTGATGAAATATTAGAAGGTAAACATGATAATCAATTTCCATTAGTTATTTGGCAAACTGGATCAGGCACTCAAACTAATATGAATGTAAACGAAGTTATATCCAATAGAGGACATATCTTACAAGGCAATAAATTAGGAGATGAAAATGATAAATTTTTAACTCCAAATGATGACGTTAACATGTCTCAATCATCTAACGATACTTTTCCTACGGCTATGCATATAGCTATATATAAAAAGCTTGAAGAACATACTATTCCAAGCCTTGAAAGTTTAAAAGATACTTTAACAAATAAATCATCTGATTTTAAAAATATTATTAAAATAGGTAGAACTCATTTGATGGACGCTACGCCTATCACTCTTGGACAAGAATTTTCTGGATATAGTTCTCAGGTTGAACATGGATTAGATTCATTAAAACATTCTTTAAAACATTTATCAGAATTAGCATTAGGTGCTACAGCTGTTGGAACAGGCATTAATTCCCCTAAAGGATACGCTAAATTATCTGCAGAATTCATTTCAAAATTTACAGGTATTGATTTTATTTCTGCAAAAAATAAATTTGAATCGATTGCTGCCCACGATGCTTTAGTTGAATCTCATGGAGCATTAAAACTTATTGCAAATTCTTTAAATAAAATAGCTAATGATATTAGAATGATGGCTAGTGGTCCAAGGTCTGGAATTGGTGAGATTTCTATTCCAGCAAATGAACCTGGAAGCTCAATAATGCCCGGAAAAGTAAATCCAACACAATGTGAAGCTATTTCTATGGTATGTGCGCAGGTGATAGGAAATGATGTTTCTGTTACGATTGGAGGTATGCAAGGACATTATGAATTAAATGTTTATAAACCACTAATGGCTGCTAATGTTTTAGAGTCGGCTACTTTAATTTCTGATAGTGTTAGTAGTTTTAATAATAATTGTGTTAAAGGAATTGAGCCTAACACTAAACGCATTGAAGAGCTTGTTAACAACTCACTTATGTTAGTTACAGCATTAAATAGTAAAATTGGTTATTATAAATCTGCTGAAATTGCAAATTTAGCTCACAAAAATAGTACAACATTAAAAGAAGCAACATTAAAGTTGGGTTATGCTAGTTCAGAAGAATTCGACAATTGGGTAGATTTAAAAAATATGATAGGAAATAACGATTAAACCCTACCCTTTAGAGCGTTAAAAGCCCAGCCAATTGCAATAAAACCAGTCCCTACTACACAAAATCCAATAGCATGATCTTGATACTTAATCACACCTAATAAAACTAGAGTAATTCCTAGTAGTGTTAAAACAAAGGAAGTAATTCCAAAAATTCCATTTTTATTTAATCCCATAATTCGTATTTGTTGTTAACCGCAATATCTTAATAAAAAACAAGTCAATATGTTAAAAAACATATAAAATCAATTTATTTTCCCAAATAATTTTTCACGCCAATTAGACCACTTATATTTTTTAGAAAAATAGATTAATAATAATGGATAAATCACTAAAACAGATATTATTGTAGAATATATAACTTCTGGCTCTGCAATATACTTTAAGACAGAATTTGTTTGAAAAACTGTCCAATCTGCAGTAACTAGAAGTGCTATTAGTAAATTATTTCCTGCATGAAATCCAAGAGCCAGCTCCATACCATCGTCCATAAGAGTAATGATTCCTAGAAAAAGTCCAGTAGCAACGTAGTGTACCAAAATTAAATATCCTAGTTTACTAACTTCAGGATTCCAAAAATGTAATAAACCAAAAGCAAAAGATGTAATAAATAAAGGAGTGGAATTTCTTCTTAATAATTTATATAAAATTTCATATAAATCTGATTGAATAAATCTAGTTGAAAATGAAGAATAATCAAATAATTTTATTATTAAATATCTGTATAAAAGAAATAAACTAATATTTAATAAAAAATTGATTGTTTCATTTGTTGTAAATTCATTGTAAATAAAAATTAAAAAACTAATTATACAAAATAATGTTATTAAAAAATAATATAAAGTTTTTTTCATCCTTGCTGCATTCGCAATCCCTTGCATTAAATATCCTCTAAACACATATTCCTCAAAACTTGTTTGAATTGGAATAAAAACAATAGCTATTAAAAATAATATAATAAAAGGTGAAAAATCAAAATTAAAAACATACTCTTCTGGGGAAAAAAGATGACTAAAAGCAATGTTTAAAAAGGTTATTAATGAAATACAAAGAAAAGAAGTAAGAAGCCTACTTATATCAACTTTTGACCTAGATGTAGTCAAAGACAAAAAAGACTGCCTGTGTAAATATTTAACAACAATACAAAGACCTAATAAACCAAATGCAAAAGGAAGAAGAAAATAAAAAAAAGTAAGGTTACTATCTTCAAGTACTGTCATCATATTAGACTCCTCTAGACTTGCGGTAGCCTTCAAGCCAGCCTTTGAAATGATTGCTATAATAAAAGGAATTGAACCAATTTGTGTAAAAATAAAAATAATAATAATTCCAACAATATATCTCCACCAATCTGCACTTACTTTAAAAGCATTCTCTATATACATCTTATTGTTTTTTAATTATTTCTTATTTAAAATTATAGTAGAAAGTTTACAATGAGAAATCAAATTATCATTATCATCCGTAACCCTAATCTCCCATAATTGAGTGGTTCTTCCTTTATGAATTGGAGTAGCTTTAGCATATATAAATCCCTCAGTAACTGACTTTAAATGATTAGCAGAAACAACTATCCCTCTAACCACCTGAGAATCTCGATCAATTGACAAATATGATGCAGCACTTCCTACTGACTCAGCCAATGCAACTGTAGCGCCTCCGTGTAAAACTCCATCTGGTTGAGAAACCCTTGAATTTACTGGCATTTTTGCAATTAAAAAATCTTCGCCAATATCTATAAAACTCATCTCTAAAGTTTCCATTAAAGAATTCTTATTTGCAAAATTTATTCTTTTTAAAATTTCTTCTTTTTCCATGTTCTAAATGTATAAAACAAAAAAAACGCATCAAATATATTGATGCGTTTTTTTATTAAAAATGATTGTTTATTATTTAACTTCTTCAAAATCAACATCTTGAACATCATCTGAATCATCTTTTGAACCGGATGACTGAGATTCGTCAGGTTGATCATCTGCAGAACCACCAGTTTGTTGAGCTTCAGCTTGTGCCTTATAAAGTTCTTCCGATGCGTTTTTCCAAGCTTCATTAATTCCTTCAAGAGCTGTTTTAATACTTTCAACATCTTTGGATTCATTTGCTTTTTTCAATACATCAAGTGATTCCTCTATTGCTTTTTTCTTATCATCTGAAAGCTTTTCCCCAAACTCTTTCAATTGACTTTCAGTTTGAAAAACCATAGCATCAGCACTATTAAGTGTATCTACTTCTTCTTTTACTTTTTTATCTGATTCAGCATTTAATTCAGCTTCTTTCTTCATCTTTTCGATTTCTTCTTCCGTCAAGCCTGAAGATGCTTCAATTCTGATATCTTGAGTCTTACCAGTAGCTTTATCCGCAGCTGTAACATGTATCAGTCCATTTGCGTCAATATCAAAAGTAACTTCAATTTGTGGGGTTCCTCTTGGAGATGGCGGAATACCATCAAGATGAAATCTTCCAATTGTATTATTATCTTTCGCCATAGGTCTTTCACCTTGAAGCACATGAATCTCAACTGAAGGTTGATTGTCGGCAGCTGTAGAAAATACTTGAGATTTTTTTGTAGGAATAGTTGTATTAGAATCAATCAATTTTGTCATCACACTACCCATAGTTTCAATACCTAAAGACAATGGAGTAACATCTAATAATAAGACATCTTTCACATCGCCCGTAAGTACCCCTCCTTGAATTGCTGCTCCAATTGCTACAACCTCATCAGGATTAACTCCTTTAGAAGGTTTTTTACCGAAAAATTTTTCGACTTTATCTTGAATAATAGGAATTCTTGTTGAACCACCTACTAAAATAACTTCATCTATATCTTTAATACTTAAACCAGCATCATCAATTGCTTTTTTTACAGGCTCCATTGATCTTTTAACCAAATCACTTGAAAGCTGCTCGAATTTAGATCTCTTTAGAGAGACAACTAAATGTTTTGGGCCAGATGAAGTAGCTGTTATATATGGTAAATTAATTTCTGTTTGTGGTGATGATGAAAGTTCTATTTTAGCTTTTTCAGCAGCTTCTTTTAGCCTTTGCAAAGCCATTGGATCTTTTCTTAAATCTATATCTTCTTTCTTTTTAAAATCATCAGCTAAAAACTTAATAATCTCCTCATCAAAATCATCTCCTCCTAACCTAGTGTCTCCATTAGTTGAAAGAACTTCAAAAACACCATCACCAAGTTCTAAAATAGAAATATCAAATGTACCACCACCTAAATCATAAACAGCAATTTTTTGATCTTTTCCGGATTTATCTAACCCATAAGCCAAAGCAGCAGCAGTCGGTTCATTTATAATTCTTTGAACTTTAAGTCCTGCTATCTCACCAGCTTCTTTAGTAGCTTGTCTCTGAGAATCATTAAAATATGCTGGAACAGTTACAACTGCTTCAGTAACTGAATTTCCTAAATAATCTTCAGCAGTTTTTTTCATTTTTTGAAGAATCATAGCAGATAATTCTTGTGGAGTGTAAAGTCTTCCATCAATATCGACTCTAGCAGTATCATTATCTCCTTTAACTACTTTATAAGCTGATCTATCTGCATCTTTTTTAGATTCACTGTATGTACTCCCCATAAATCTTTTTATTGATGCAATAGTCTTAGTAGGGTTTGTTACAGCTTGTCTTTTTGCTGGATCTCCAACTTTAATTTCACCACCTTCAACAAAGGCAATAACAGAAGGGGTTGTTCTTTTCCCCTCAGCGTTTGGGATTACTACAGGCTCATTACCTTCCATTACAGAAACACATGAATTAGTAGTTCCTAAATCAATTCCAATTATTTTACTCATTTTTTAAAAATTTATCAATTTATAATATCATTTATTTCAATGATTGTGCCATACAAGTGTATATGACAGTATGTCAGTTTTAAATTTTGAATTGTATTCATTAAATTTTAAATTACATTTACATTTGTAAAAAAAAATCATGTCAAAAAAAGAATATAAAAGAGTAACTACCCATTCTT
>TARA_B110000263_G_scaffold233707_2_pt1 | contig 24663 bp, 26 predicted proteins | sample TARA_B110000263 | Tara Oceans TARA_B110000263 (sample SAMEA4397730) | marine metagenome | biome: Polar Biome; feature: [MES] marine water layer (ENVO:01000295) within the mesopelagic zone...; material: water (ENVO:00002006), including particulate matter (ENVO:01000060) such...
TTAATTCAGGTGGAGAAGTAAATAAAACTATGAATTATAGATCTCTTGCAAGTTATAGAAAAAGAAGAATGAAACTTGATCCTGCTTTGCCAGAAGATGTTGCTTTTCGTTCACCTGAAGAGGGAGGGGATATAACTTTAAAAATTCGTCAGACTCATTCGTTTTATTCTCAGAAAGATAAAGCAAGAATTATTTTTTATGATAAAAGTCTTTTTATAGATCATTCAGAATAATTTTAATTTCTTACTTTCATTTTTCTAGTTATTCCTAGAAGCATTCCTTGAATCATTGATGAAAATTTTTGATTTTTACCCAAATTAATCCATTTTCTATCTCTTGCTTCTATTCTTTTTTCAGATTCTTCATTTTCTAATTTAATTAAGGAATTAATTAATGATTCATAAACTAATCTTATAGCTTCCTGCTTATTTGTACTTGCACCATTATGTGGCTCAGCAATGATTTCATCAACAAAGCCAAGTTTTTTATGTTCCATCGCTGTGATACCTAGTGCATTAGCGACATCTTCTGCATATTTTTTATCTCTATAAAGAATAGATGCAGCACCTTCAGGAGATGTAATGGCTAGAAATGCATTTTCTTGCATCAGTATTTGATCTGTGCAACATAAAGCAATTGCACCACCTGACCCACCTTCACCAATGATAATAGAAATACTTTCGATAGCTGCATTAGACAATGCAGCTATCGTATCTGAAATAGCATTAGCGAGGCCTTGCATTTCATTATCTAGACTATCATTTGCTCCTGGTGTGTCAATAAAGCATATAATAGGTAATTTTAGTCTATTAGCAATAGAAATAATTCTAGTAGCTTTTCTATAGCCAGCAGCAGTCACTCTTCCTTTAGTAATTTCTGAATCACCAGCATATTTATTTTGCCCAATGACCATTACATTTTTTAAAGCTACCTTGGCGAATCCACCAATAAGAACTTCATCATTTGTTCCATTACGATCTCCTCGTAATTCAAGAAAATCAGAAAAAATTGCTTGAATATAATCAATTGCTCCAGGCCTATCAATTTTGCGACTATTTGTAACTGAATCCCAGCCTTGATTAGTAGATTGAATAATTTTTGGACCAAGCATATTGGTATTAGCATTCATAGTGTTTGCTGAAATTACATTTAGTACTCTTTCTAAATAATCTCTCATATTTTTTCTTGAGAGAATTATATCGATTAAACCATTGTCAAATAATTGTTCAGCAAATATTCTATCTTTTTCATCGGAATTCACTGCCCTCACTCTTGGCCCAGCAAAACCAATCAATGCTTTTTCTTCAGCAATTAATATATCAGCTTGATTTGCAAAAGAAGCATATACCCCACCTGTTGTAGGATTCGCTAGTATTACTATTAAAGGCAATCCAGCTTTATGTAATTTATTTATTGCATTTGTAGTTTTTATCATTTGAGTTAAAGCTAATGTTCCTTCTTGCATTCTTGCGCCACCTGAGCAAGTTACTATGACAAGCGGTATTTTATTTCTGATTGCATTTTCTACTGTAGAATTAATTCTTTCACCAACAACATAACCCATGGATCCTCCCATGAATTTAAAATTAAAAATTACAGCTATAACTTTTTTCCCTCTAACGCTAGTAATTCCTGTTGTAACAGCTGATTGTTCGCCAGTGTTCTGTTTGGCAGACTTGATTCTTTCTTTGTATGGTTTCGAGTCATTAAAATGTAGTGGATCTGGTGATTCAAAATTGATAAATTTTTCATTAAAAGAATTTGGATCAAAAAGAATCTGTATCCACTGTTTTGCAGTTAGTACATCGTGATGACCGCAGTTACTACAAATACCTAATGATAAATATCCACTATCTTCAATAAGTTCTAACTTGCAATCTGAACATTTTAACGAAAAATCTGCAGGTTTTTTAATTTTAACAGTTTTAAATGAGTCAATAATTTTAACTGTTTTATTTTTAACAGTTTTAATTTTAACAGTTTTAAATGAGTCAATAATTTTTTTAATTTTTTGTATATTTGAAACCATAACAAGTTTAGTCTATCATTAAATAATCGTTGATAAATCATCTTTAAGAAATTATTTATATGTATCCAGATTATGTCCATGCTCTGTTATCAAAAGATATTTACATAGAGAATGTTGACGATATTTTATTAGAACAAACTCATCTATCATATGTTTTTATTAATGATATTTATGTTTATAAAATTAAAAAAAGTGTAGATTTTGATTTTGTTAAACAATCTAAGCTTTCGCAGAGAAAAAAATTTTGTTTGCAAGAAATAGAGCAAAATAAGAGATTAGCACCGAAAGTATACATTAAAGTTGTTAAAATTGTTCTCAACATAAAATCTCAGTATGCTATTCGTGAGGGAAAAATTTTTAAGGGAGATAAGATTGTTGAATATGCTGTTAAAATGCATCGTTTAGATTTAAATAATAACTTAGAGACAATATTAAAGAATAACAACTTACCAGAAAATTTTTCCAAGATTTTTGTTGATAAAATCTTTTCATTTCATCAAAAGGCAGTAAAATTTTCTGGTTCTAAAAAAACAGGAGGGTATTTAGCAGAAAAAAATTGGTGCATTGATGAAATGAAACAACAAAAAAACCACATTAATTTTACAATAAGTGAAAGTTTATTGAAAAAAATTACAGCATATTTAAATAATTTTTTATTAAAGAATCAGGCAGTATTTGATTTGAGATTAAAAGAAAAAAATATTATTTTTGGCCATGGAGATCTACAGATTAAACATGTTTATTTGGAAAATTTTTTTAAGTCAAGTAAAATTACAGTCGATGACTTATTGGTTATAGATTGTATTGAATTTTCAAACCTTTTTCATTTTAAATTCATAGATAAAGGTTACGATATAGCTTTTTTAACTATGGGAATGGACTATTCTCACAATCCACAAATAGCTGATGAAATATGCGGGCATTATGTTGCTTTAACCGGAGATAAATATTTCGGTATACTTCATAATTATCACAAAATATTGAGAGCTTTAATAAGAGCGAAAGTCGAAGGAATAGCCGCTAAATCTGATATTATAGATAAGTTAGCAAGAAAAAAATACAAACAACAATCTAAAATATTTTTTCAACTTGTGAAAAAGTATATTGAAATTCCCAGCGATCCTTTAGTCATAGTCGTTGGTGGATTTTCAGCATCCGGTAAATCAACATTTGCAGGTGCTTTGGCTAGTCGACTTGGAGCAGCTTATGTTTCCTCTGATGTAATACGGAAAAAAATGTTTAATGTTGATATTCATCATAGGCCATCAAAGTCAATAACTCAAAAAATGTATAATTCAAATGTAACAGTGCAGGTATATTCTAAATTATTAAAAGAAGCCAGCATGCTTATGAAGCAAAATTTTTCAGTTGTTATTGATGCTGCTTATTTATTAAAATCAGAGAGAGATATTACTAATCAATTTATACAAGAGTCGTCTTTACCATCTTTTTTTCTTTGGCTTGATGCATCAGAAAATGTTATTAATAGTAGAGTTAAAGCAAGAACAAGTACCCAATTAAAAATTTCTGATGCAAATATCGGTATTATTAATAAACAATTTAAAAGTTTTGAAAAAATTAATGAGAATGAAAAAATCTATATTATTAATAATAACAAAACTATGTATAACTCATTTTTACAAGTATCTAAAATTTCTAAACTACTGAAAGACAAAATTATTTTTTAATGGTATAATATTTTTTGTTCCGCAAGGGGAGCATTATGCTGAGAGGTTTTTGTAACCAACCCTTCGAACCTGAACATGATAAATCATGCGTAGGGATGCGGTTTTTTTTATATAAGAATCACCCTTTTCGTTATTATGTTTAGAAAATATAAAATATAACATTTGTGTATATGTGGTACTTTCTATGTGTAAATTTATTCTAACTATTTTGTTTTGTTTTTCAGTAACACTAGTTGGGTGTCAAAATAATTCTAAATCTGTTCTTACAATGTTAACTCATGATTCATTTGACATAAAACAAGATATTCTTGATGATTTCAGTAAAAAAAATAATCTCAAGGTAGAAATTATAAAAGCCGGTGATGCTAATCAGGTATTAACAAGAGTACTGCTAAATGCAGGAAATCCAGAAGCCGATTTAATTTTTGGTATCGATAATATTGCTTACAAACGAATTGAGAAGATAGATGAATTATTTATACCACATGAATTAGAAATCACAGATATAATTTCAAGAAATATTTTGAATGAATTTAATGATCATTCATATTTAGTCCCAATTGATTATGGCTTTGTGAATATTAATTATGATCAAGCACTTTATAATATTAACCCTCCCGCTTCTTATGATGATTTAATTTTAAATAAATGGAATGGTAAATTTATTGTTTTAGATCCAAGCATGTCATCGCCAGGTTTACAATTTCTTATTTCTACTATTTTACATTTTGGTGAAGATAGGTGGCAAGATTATTGGAAAGCATTAAAGAAAAATGATGTTTTAATAGTTGATGGGTGGGAAACAGGTTATTATACTCACTTTTCACATAATGGAGGGAACAGACCATTAGTTGTGTCATATACAACAAGTCCAGCTGCCGAAGCTTTTTTTGGCAATTTAACAGATCCTCCAACAAAGAATATCATTCCTGGTAAATTATTTAGGCAGGTCGAATCAGTTGGAATTTTAAAAGGTTCTAGGAATATTGTGAATGCAAAAAAGTTTATTAAATTTATGTTATCAGATAAATTTCAAAAACAAATTCCGGAAACTATGTTTGTATATCCAGTAAGAGAAAATTTGAAACTCCCGATTTGGTGGCAACATGCACCTCAAATTACAGATATATCAAAAATTGAATTTAACAATCAGGATTTACAAAGATGGATAGTGGAATGGTCAAAAATAATGCGCTATTAAGAGGAATGCTAAATTTTTTTTTAGATTATCCTATTGATAAACATATTGCTATGTGTGGATCGCTATTACTTATTATATTCATTTTTGTTCCATTTATTCAGTTAATTTATTTGGTTTTTTTCTCTTCATCTGCGTTAGAAGGAAATATTTATTTTTCTTCATTAATGAATAATTATTTCCTTTCAAGGCTATGGTTTACTACATATCAAGCTATGATTTCAGTAGGTGCTTCATTACTAATCGGACTACCCGCTGCCTATATTTTTTACAGAATAGATTTTCCATTCAAAAATATTCTTTTAACATTTGCAACTATCCCCTTTATCTTACCTGTGGTTGTTGTTGGATTAGCATTCAAAGAGCTATTTGGAACCAATGGTTTGATTAACTATATTTTAAATTTTTTGCATTTTTCGTCAATTAATTTACAGGGAACTATTTGGCTCATTATATTAGCTCATGTATATTATAATATCCCAATCATTATTCGAATTGTCGGTACCCATTTACAAAGAATACATCAGGACTATGATGATGCAAGTTCTCTATTAGGAGCTGGTAATTTTAGAAAATTGATTAGTATATACTTTCCATTGTTAATTTCTCCAATTCTTTCTAGCGCACTGTTAGTTTTTTTATTTTGCTTTACTTCCTTTGGTATTGTATTAATTTTAGGTAATTATCGATTTGATACTATAGAAGTAGTAATATATAGATTTACTACAGGTCTTTTTAATCTTCAAGAAGCAATGTCCATTTCAATATTTCAGATCATTTTTTGTGTTTTAGTTTTTGCTTTGTATTCAAAAATGAATTCTTTTATAAAATCAAATAGTATTACAACAAAAACACATTTTACTAAAATTAACGAGTTGAAATTTATAAAAAAAATGTTCGTAGTCGTATTTATTCTATTTATATGCATATTCACTTTTTTGCCAGTTGGAGTTTTATTTTTTCAAGCATTTACAATAAATAGTAGCAATTTCATTACTTTCCAAAATTTTATTACACTATTTACTGACACTGGTAATTTTTCTTATATATCACCAATTAATGCTATTTGCTGGAGCATTGTCCTGGCAATATTTTCTTCATTATTTGCAGCTATAATAAGTTTTTTTTCTGCATCATATATAGATAGAAAATCACATAAACTTAAAAGTCTTTTTGGTACATTGTATGTCATGCCTTTAATGATTCCTGCTATAACTTTGTCCATTGGATTAATTATAACTTTCAATAAATCATTTATTGATTTACGTCATTCAGTTGTTCTCTTAATTATTGCCCATACACTATTAGCGATACCATTTTTGTATTATTTGTCAATACTCGCAATTAACTCCATTCCAAAAGATATTAAGGATGCATGTTTATTGCTAGGTTGTAATAGAAATAAAGTATCTTATAAAATTTATTTGCCCATAGCTAGAAATTATATTTTAACTGGTATAATTTTTTCATTTGGGATATCTTTAGGAGAGTTTGGTTCTGCCTCAATGTTGAGAGGTAGTAATTTTTATACAATTCCTTTGGCTATTTATCAATTTTTGAGTCATCCAGGAAGTATTAATTTGGGAAATGCTTTTGCTTTATCTGTTTTATTAGTTATGATTTCTTTTATAATTTTTTATGTTATAGAAAAATTTAAATTGTCCATTTTTAGTTAGTTAGTTAGTTAGCTTTGGTTCATAATATGAATTTATTAAATTTGCAAAATGTTAATTTTAGTTATGATGATTTTAAATTGTCTAATATTGATTTTTCTTTAGAATCAGGTAATACTCTCGGTTTATTTGGTCCTTCAGGTTCAGGTAAATCTACTATTCTGAAGTTGATTGCTGGGCTAGCACAACCTAGTTCTGGCGATATTTTATTAAATAATAACTCAATCATTACTGTCTCTCCAGAATTGCGGAAAATTGGAATGATTTTTCAAACTCATGCTTTGTTTCCTCATTTAAATGTTTTTGAAAATATTGCTTTTGGATTAAAAATGAAAAAAATGGACAAAAATCAGATCTTTGATGAAGTTACTGAACTACTTGATTTATTAAATATAAGTCACTTAAAAAGCAGGCATGTGTCAGAATTATCTACTGGTGAATCACAGAGAGTGGCAATTGCTCGTTCTTTAGCACCAAGGCCAAAATTATTATTAATGGATGAACCTTTTAGCTCATTAGATAATTCTTTAAAAATAAGTTTGAGAGCGGAGATCTCAAATATTTTTCACAACCTTGGTATATCTGCAATTATCGTTTCACATGATATTTTAGATATAGTACCTTTTACTAGTAATATACTTTTTATTGACAATGGTATTATAGTGGACAAAAGAAATTTACAAGATATATATTCCAATCCTATTTCCACAGCATCAGCAAAAATGCTCGGCTTTATTTCCTTAAATACTATCTTTGCTATGCAGTATACTTTTAATAATTTTAAGGAAGTTTTTTTAAATAATAATCCTAAATTGCATGATTTTAGTGAAATTAATATTTGTGCTCATCCAGAAATAATGACCGCTTCTGATGATAAAATAAAAAATTCTATAGCTTTAAAATGCGTAGTTGTTAAATCTTTTTACCCAGGGCCTAATTTGTTTGTTACTTTAAAAATAATAGATAGTCAAGAAATTATTGCTACGAATGTTCGTTGGGTTTCTAAAAAAGTTCCTTATAATGGGCAGCATGTTTTTTTATGTTTAGTAAAAGAAGATTTAAAAATTATATAAAGTTATTTAAGGTAATATTACTTTGTAGCCAATTTCTATCTTATTTTTTGTAAACCAGTGTTTAGGAGCTTCAATCGCATATTTAAATGGCATATTTATTGTGTATATATTTTGATTTAATGCTGTCATCTCTTTTATAGAGACGATTTTTTTTTCAGCATTAATGAATGCAATTGATAAATCAATATAAGTATTTTTCATAGAAAAACCTCGATGCTTATTAGAATTTTGGAATGTGAATAACATGCCTCTATTAGATAATTGTTTTCTGTTTGATAATCCAATGCCATAGTCAATTTCTAGAGGAACTTCAACTGGAAGTTTTACTATTCTTTCAGTAATTGGATTTAAAAATTGAGCTATTGGGAGAGTAGTTGATGGGAAATTGTTATTTAATTCATTTGTTGCATGATTTATTTTGAAGTTATTTTGAAAAATAATATACGAAATTACAATGATTAGAATTACACATAAAATAATATTTTTGTTTTTTATTAATTTCATCTCTTTGCCCTATTTCAATTGTATATAATGATACTTATCTAATAAATAGAAATTGAGCTCAAAACTTGTGAATAATGAATTGCTTGCTAATATTCAAACTAACTGGAATCAACTCCGAGACACTGGTTCTTTAAATGATACTTCAATTTTAGATATTTTATTAAGTCGAATTGGCATTGAAGGTGCTCCAGGATATGACTGTGGTATTCGTTCCACCTTTTCTGTATTTCCTCCTAATATTAATGCTGAATTAATTCTTCCTACAGGTGAGAAATCGGAATCTGATGAAGACGCTAGATTCATTGCTCATATCTTAGCTCTAAGATTATTTTTGGGAGCAGGCTTAGGCTTTGAATCAAGGATTGTTGATGCGATTGCTAATACATATGGGTTATCTTGGACAAAAAAAATAGGTGGAAACTATGAATGTTCAACAGTTGCACTAGCTAATTCAATTTGGCTTATTGCCCTAGATCCAAAACCTGAATCAGATATGCCCTTAGATATTGATTGGTCCTTGCCATGTTTTCAAAATGAACATTTGTGGGATAAAAATTATAATTTGTTTTCTAGATACGATATTAAAGAAAGAATGTTAGACTGGCTTATTTATATGAGTATTGATGAAAAGAAGTTAGTTGAAATTTCTATTTTTACTTTCTTAGAACCAATAATTCGCATGAAAAATGATTCACGAGTAAAAATGATTTTGAGTAAATTTAGTAAATATGAAGATTATCATCATAGTGATAGTGCAGTTGTATTGATGGAAAAAAAGAGAATATTAAATTTGTTGATTCAAAAAGAGTAAGAAGTCGAATTTTATTTTTTATTTTTCTCTCTAATGTCATTTAAAACTTTTATTAATTCATCATCATCTTCTTTAGCAATATCAGGAATATGATATCCACCAAAAACTTGAACTACTGATTCGTGATCATCAATAACGTAGTCAATTTCTATATTAACACCTAATTTAGGAAGTCTAGCCCTATGATCGTACAATGGTTTAATAAAATAATTTGTAACATATTTATCAAGTTCAACTTTTTCGATTTCTTTTTTTCTTATACCAATTCCTGACCATATATAAATAGTATGACCATCTTCTAATATTTTTTGAAAAACTTCTTCTGAGTGGTTTCTAAGCTTTCCATCCCACATTATAAGAGTGTTATCAACATCGAAAAAAATATTCATAGGAAATTTCATTTCTAAATTTTGTATAATTTTAAGGACATTATTGATTATAGATGAGAAATTTATATGAACAAACTATTAATTAATGTTTATATGTATATATTCAAAATCATTCAAAGTAAGTTATAAAAAAATATTTTTTTAATTTTGATTTTCAATAATTGATTTAATGAGATAATAAATTTAATGATTTATAGAAATTAATTATGAATTTAAATAAAATGACTGCATCAATTTTAGATGAAATGATTAGTCCATCAAAAATTCCAGGTGTCAAATTTGACCTAAGCGTAGGAGTTCCTGACGAAGAATCTTTGCCAAGTGCAGAATTATTAATTTCAGTTCAAAATGTTTTAAAAAAAGATTATAGAAGTGCACTTATTTATGCAGGAGTAAATGGCTTTGTTGGATTAAGATTATGGATTGCCAATAAGGCTAATCAAATATCTGATAATAAATTTAATGAAGAGAATGTATCTTTAGTATCTGGCAGTGCGCATGGTTTAGATAATATTGCTAGAACATTTTTAGATTTTAACGACGTTGTTATTATTAGTTCTCCAACTTATAACGGAGCTATTAGAACTTTTAAAGCTTGTAATGCAGAAATTATTGATATTAATTCCGATGATCAGGGCATGGACATTGTTCAATTGCAATTAAAAATTGATCAATGTAAAAAAGAGAAAAAAAACATTAAATTATTATATCTTGTTTCAGATTATAATAATCCAACTGGTGAAAGTTATAGTTTGGAAAGGAAAAAAGAAATAGTCAAGCTTTGTTATGAAAATAATATTTTAATTATTGATGATAGGGCATATGCAGAGATTTCTTTTGAAGATCTTGTAAGCTTTCCTCTTATAGCTGATATCAATCACTCTTGCGTTATAGAATTGGGTACTTTTTCGAAAACGATAGCAACTGGATTAAGAGTAGCATGGATCCTTGCAGATGAATCAATTATTAAAAAATTAAACATGATGAGGTTTGATAATGGTGGTTCAAATTTGATCCAGAGAACTATACATAATTTTGTAGATTCTCCAGTATATCCCGATCATCTTCTTAGATTGAAAAGTATATATAAAATTAAAAGAGATATTGTTTCTGATGCTTTGCAGAAATATTGTTTAAATAATGTTGAGTTTAATTCTCCTCAGGGTGGGTTTTATCATTGGGTAAAAATTTCTTCTAATATTTCAAATGATGTTATTAAAGACAGAGCATTGAATAAAGGAGTAGCAATCAATTCAGGAAGTGTATATTATTCTAATAATGATAATAAAGAACATTTAAGAATTGTGTATTCAAAATTAGATCAGCAGCAATTAGAAAAAGCTATAAAGCTATTATCTGAATGTTTTTATTAGTAGTTGAAGGAAAATAAAATTGTATAATTCTTTACAAAATCAAACAGCTTTAGTTATTGGTGGCACTAGAGGAATTGGGCGAAGTATTTCTACTAGATTGGCTTCTGAGGGAGTTAATCTAATTATTAATTATCATAAATCTGATGATTTGGCTAATCAAACTGTTATTGAATGTGAAAAATATGGTGTAAATGTAAAATTAATTAAAGCAGATATTGGTATGCCTGATGATCTTAAAAATATTATTGATGAAATTATCTCTTTAGAAAAATTAGATATTTTAATTCTTAATGCAGCCAAAGGATTAGAGCGACCTAGGCAAGCTATTGAACAGAAAATTGGACATTTGCGCTCTACTTTAGACACTAATGTTTTAGGACCTTGGGAAATTATCAAATCTTCAAGTACGGTGATGAAAAAATCTGGAGGAGGTACAATTATAGGACTTTTAACACCAGGCTCACATTATTATATTGATGGATATTCTGCAGTTGCTGTATCAAAGGCAGCATTTGAGACTTTAATTAAATACACAGCTGTGGAACTAGCATCAGAGAATATACAAGTTAATGGAGTTATGTCTGGTCTTGTTGAGGGAACAATTGGAAGTAAATCATTTGAAAACTTTCTTGATAAAATCGCAAAAATTACTCCGTCTGGTAGGAATATTAAAACCGAAGATGTATCGAACCTTGTCGCTTGGTTATGTTCAAATGAGTCTAAGATGATTGTGGGACAAACAATCAATATTGATGGTGGATTTACATTGGCTTCTTGGAAAAATTTTCAAGACTAACTAGTTACAGCGCCAATAGCAGCACTAGAGACATTCTTAGCATACTTTGCAAAAACACCTCTTTTATATTTATGATTAATTGGTTGCCAATCAGATTTTCTTTTTTCTAAAGTTTTTTTATCTATTAATACCTCAAGTTTTCTATTAGGTATATCAAATTTAATGGTGTCTCCTTCAATCACAAGAGCAATTGGTCCACCAACTGCAGCCTCAGGAGCTACATGACCAGCCATTAAGCCTCTAGTTGCACCACTGAATCTTCCGTCAGTTAGTAACGCTACTGAATCATCAAGGCCAGCACCAACAAGAGCAGCTGTTACACCAAGCATTTCTCTCATGCCAGGACCACCTTTCGGTCCTTCGTTTCTTATAATTAAAACATCACCTTTATTTATTTGATTATCCAATACTGCTTTCATGGCATCCTCTTCTTGCTCAAATATCCTTGCTGGACCTTCATGGGTTAATCTTTCATGTCCAGCAACTTTAATGACCGATCCATCTGGAGAAAGATTGCCTTTAAGGATTACTAATCCCCCTGTAGGCTTAATAGCATCTTTAATATCGAGTATGACTTTTTGATCTTTTGTTTCAACTGCATCTTCAATTTCCATAGCAAGAGTTCTTCCAGTAACTGTGAGAATATTTCCATCAATTTTTTTTGCTTCTAGCAATTTTTTTGCAAGTAATTTTGTACCGCCAGCAATATCCCAGTCTAAAGCAACATATTTACCACCTGGTCGAAGATCTCCTATGAGAGGTGTCTGAGAACTAATTCTATCAAAGTCATCAATCTCTAATGGGACACCAGCCTCATGAGCTATAGCAAGCAAATGCAATACGACATTTGTTGAGCCGCCGGTTGCAGCTGCGCAAGCTATACCATTGATCAATGCTTGTTTTGTTATAATATTTTTTGGTAGGATTCCTTGTTCTAAAACCTTCATTATTAACTGCCCAGATTCATATCCAAGTACTTTTTTTCTTTTGTCAGTAGCTCCAACTGTTGAGCTACCCATTGGAGACATTCCAATAAATTCCAAAACAGTTGCCATAGTATTTGCAGTATATTGTGCACCGCACGAACCTGCACCAGGACAAGCAGCATCTTCAAGCGATGTTAATTCTTTTTCATCAAGATTGCCTGCAGCGTGTTGTCCAACTGCTTCAAAAACATCTTGTATTGTCACATCATTTCCTTGAAATTTTCCCGGTGCTATTGAACCACTATAAAGAATTACTGTAGGAATATTTAATCTTGCTGCAACCATTGCCCCTGCTGGAATCGTTTTGTCACATCCGACTATGATAACTGCTGCATCAAAAGAATATCCGACTGCTGCTAATTCAATTGAATCTGCTATTAATTCTCTGCTAACTAGAGAAGCTTTCATTCCTTCAGTTCCCATAGATATTCCATCGCTAATTGATATTGTATTTACTTCCATTGGAGTACCGCCACTATTTGCAACGCCAGCCATAACATCTTGAGCTAACTCCCTGTGACTAAAATTACAAGGCATTGTACCAATCCAACTATGCGCAACCATAACTAACGGTTTTTTTAAATCTTCAGAGTTATAACCAACTGATTTAAAATAAGATCTTGCTGGGGCTCGATCAGGTCCATCAACTAATTTTTTACTTTTATGCCTTTGATCGAATGTCATTTTTTTCCTATTATATTAATTTTGGAAGATCTGCATCTTTTGAATGGCCATTTTTTTTAGGACAGAATAGGCAATTGCCATCTTCTTCAACAATTTTATGGCATAATGGGCATTTTGGTCTACCTGTCGAAGCAAGCAGTCTTGTTTTTTCAATAAATTCATTAGTCATTTTTCTAGATAGTTCAATTCTTAATTTTGGACTTTCTCCATTTTCGATTGATTCTTGGTCGTCAAATAATATAATGATGTGGTCTTCGCTAGCAAGATAGTCAACTCCAATCCTTAATAAATTAATTTCTAGGCTCGGTGTCAATGGAAATTCTATTTCTTCTAATGCATTTATTATATTTTTTTCAATTGCTACTACGTTATCTGCTAATAATTGAGAGCATGCTCTACCGAGAGAAATAAGTTGATCTTTTTCTATCCATAATAAGCAAATATCAGTATTTTTTTCAATTAAAATATAAAATATTCTGTTTCCTGCTTGTCCTTGAAAATGCGTATCTATTCTATTTACTAGTTGATAATTTTTCATATATTTATTCTCGCATTATTATTTATATAAAATTTATATAAAATTAATAATAATTTTATCATTCATTATTAACAAAGAATGTTTAGATAAACTATCATATCACTATGAATAAGTCAGCACATCATTATGAATAACTCAATGTATCCTAATTTATCTGCACATTCACGGGTCTTTATTGACGAAAACTTGTCTAAGCATACTTATATACGCATTGGCGGTAAAGCTAAATACTTTATTAAAGTAGGTTCAATAATTGATCTAAAAAAATTATTAAGTTGGGTAAAATCAAAAAATATCCCATATATAATTCTTGGTGCTGGGTCTAATGTATTAGTAGATGATGATGGTTGGAATGGTTTAGTCATTTCATTTAAAGATTCAATGAATAACTTGCAAGTAAAGCAAAATAAAATTGTTGCTGGCTCAGGCGTTATGTTGCCTAAATTATCCAAAGTTGCACAAAAACATTCACTCGCTGGACTTGAATTTGCAATTGGAATTCCCGGAACGTTAGGTGGAGCTTTATATAGCAATGCTGGAATCAGTAATGTTGATCAAATTAGTAAGATTATTAAGAATGTAACTGTTTTACGAGATAGTAAATTGTTAACTATTGACTTAGAAAACATCAAATTTGATTATAGATATTCAAGTTTGAAAGAAAATTGCGAAATAATTGTAGAAGCTGAATTAAGCTTAAGTTTAGAAAATCAAGAAATTATTGATAAAAAAATGCAATGTATTATGCAATATCGTAAGTTAACTCAGCCAGCTTCAACAAAAAATGCCGGTTCAATTTTTAAAAATCCTACGGATAAATCCGCAGGAAAATTGATTGAAGAAGCAAATCTTAAAGGTGTTCAGATAGGAGGAGCAATGGTTAGTTCTAAGCATTCAAATTTCATTGTTAATGAAAAAAATGCCACTGCAAAGGATGTTGCTGATTTGATGATGATTATTCAAAATAAGGTATATGAAAATACTGGGATTTTATTGCAACCTGAGGTAGAATGGTTAGGGAATAAAAAAATTCCAAATATTTTTCAATAATTTTGAGTTAATTTTTTAAATTACGTAGGTAAAAATGGGAAAAACATATGATTCTGAAAAAGAGGTCTCCATTGAGGTTTCTGAAGATTTGAAGAATGAAATTTTTTTATTTATTCGAGATTGGAAAAATACTCGCGCTTGGTTAATGACAAGAAGAAAAGATACTCGAGAAATAATGCGTCCAGTTGGTTCTTTTATAAATAAAGATTGGTCGGTTGGCACAATAACGCAAGATTTACATATCAAAACCACGCATGTTAAAAATGATCCAATCACAGGATATTTATGGGTAGAAATGGATAGTGAAAGATACGGAAGAATGGATTATCCAAGAAATGTTTGGATGCAAGGCTCTGCTGATTTAATAGATGATGAAAAAGAAGTTAAAAATTTTTTTGATAAAAGATCTGCAGCAACTGGCAGAGGAGATGCTCATCCTACAGATGATACTTATAAAAGAATGTTGATTAATACTAAACCAGAGTATATTCGTGCCGAAGGTTTTTATAAGGACAATCCTATGAGGGCAGTGATTATTCGCGACTTTTCATTACATATAAATTTAACCGATGATGAAATATTTAATACATTAAATAATGAAAGATCATTGGAGCAATAAAATGGGAGAAGTCTGGAATAAAGAAAAAAAGATCGATGATAATGAATCTGAGCAATATAGAGATATTATTCGTGAATTTATTTCAAAGTATCATTCTACAACATTATCTTATTTTTTAACGATTAGAAAAAATGGCCAACCAGTGATGAGACCTGTTTCAACTTTTGTAGAAGGATGGGATATATATACAATAAGCCAGCATCACCAAGTTAAAGTTCAACATGTTAAAAATAATGCCAATGTGGGTTATTTATTTACTGATAATGAAGGAGATGCCTACATGCCACTTGGTTATACCAAAAATGTGTGGGTTTCAGGTATTTGTGAAATTATTACTGATCAATCAGAAATAGAAGAATTTTTTATCAGACGTGAAAAAGGGACTGGGCAAGGCGATGCACATCCGCATGATAATACTTACACCAGACTTTTATTTAAAACTAAATTGAACTATTTACGTGCAGAAGGATTTGCTGAGCATGCAAGACCTATTATCTATAAACATTTCTAATTATGAATAAAATTAATAAGCTTGCTGGTGTGATTATCTGGACAGAAAATTTTGATGTGATGTATGATTTTTATACTCAAAAATTAGGGTTAGTGCCTCATACATTAAAAAAAGAATCTGTCAATTTTCACTGGGACAACTTAAAATTTACTATAGCCTTTCATCAAAAAGTACGATCATTTTCTAAAGACAAATATCGTATTATGTTAAATTTTGAAGTAGATAATATTGATTCAATGTATAAATTATTTTTTTCAAAAGATGTTGAATTTATTAGAAAACCAAGTGATGAAAAATGGGGCAAAGTAGCTAGTTTTTTAGATCCTGATCAAAATATTATACAAATAATACAAAATTATAAAAAATAATATTTTTTTGTCTAGCTTTTTAGTGTTTTCATATTAGAATTAATTTATTATTGGAGTTTGATAATGACTCAATTAGTTTTTTGGTTACTTTCTTTTGTATTAATTTTTTTAATGGGATTTATGGGATTTCGTTCATTTATTGGTAATGCAAATGCTGGAAAACACACAATATATACTCATTTAGAGAATAGAGAAAACATAATGAAAAAATTATTGCAGGATGATTTTTTAAATAAAATTGTTGTTTTTTCAGGCGCATTGACTCTCCTTTTATTAAATACCTTACTTGTATTAGCTTTATTGTTTTTTCCTTCTCACTAAATATAAAATTTGGAATGAGTAATTGTTGATTAATATTGCACATAGAGGCTTGTCTGCCATTGCTCCTGAGAACACACTTTATTCCTTTGATCGTGCACTTCAATCTGGGATGAATCATTTAGAATTTGATATACAATTGAGTTCAGATAAAATTCCTGTTGTTATTCATGATGACAGACTAGATAGAACTACAAATTTAGTAGGAAAAGTAAATGAACGTACTATTGCAGAGCTTAGAAAAGCTCAAGCATTAAATAATTTTAATTCACTGCATAATGTAGATAAAAAATTATTAGGAATTCCAACTCTTGATGATTTATTAATTCGGTATACAGATAAAGCACATTTGTATATTGAGCTAAAATCTCCTGATCATGCTTTACCTGAAATTGTTGCAGAAAGTTTAATTAAAAATAATGCTCTGAAATACTCGTCTAGTCCACCTCAATCAGCCCCAGGATTAACTATTATTGGATTTTCTCTAGAACAAGTTTTACGTTCTAAGTATCTTTTACCGAAAGTTAAACATGGATGGCTAAGATACGATCTTCATGAAATCGATATTAATTTAGTGAGTAACTTAGAACTTGATGGTATCTATCCTTTTGTTAAAAATATTAAAAAAGATTTAGTTCATTTTGCAAAGAAAAAAAATATAGTGGTTGGTGTATGGGGAGTTGAAACAAAAAAAGAATATAATAATTTATTATCGATGGAAGTCCACGGCGCTACAGTTAATTGGGTGCCTTAACTTTTCTTTTGCGCTTGCATTTTTCCTTTTTCAATGTTTACAAACTTTAATAGTATCATGCCTGCTATCATCAAAATAAGTAAAGAAAGAATTGCAATTTTGCTGTCCCATTTAGAAGAAAAAATTGCATAACTTAATGGCCCTAGAATAGTGGCAGTTCTTCCAATTAATGCAAAAAAACCAAAAAATTCTGCGCTTTGATCTACTGGTACCATGTATGCATAAATACTTCTAGCTAATGCTTGGCTACCTCCCATAAAAATACCTAATAAACTGCCTAATATTAACCACTGTATATTAATGCCAATGTTTAAAGGTATCCATACATTATTTCTAACTAAATTAGTCCACCAACTTAATTTATATCGTTCAATATTTGAAGGGTGCAAATTTCCTACTATTGTTTTTATTCCTGTATTTTCTTGAGTTGCGATACTTAACTTGTAGTTATTATTTTTAATTTCTGTAAATATGCTATCTATTTCTTGACGAGTTAATTCTTGTTTATTTTCAAATACTTTGTTGGTAGGTAAAATCTGATTAATTTTTTTTAATTCACTATCACTAATTTTATTTATTTTTTCTATTATAAAAGTTTGATTAATTTCTACTATTTGAACATCGAATTCATCGAATTCATTTGGAATCATTGGTGCAAATGCCAGAGCAAATATAGTTAATCCAATCCAACCAAACAGAGCAATTATGAGAGCTTTTTTAGCAGTGAGTATCTCTGCTATTTTAGAAAATAATAATGCGCCAGGCGCAGCAATAAATTGAACTATCAAGATAGTAGACATATTAGAAATTAATGACACTCCTAGAACATCGGCTCCAAATGCTCCTGCTACTGACAATACTGTCGCAATACCATCAGTGAATAATAAGTATGCAATTAAATAAATTCCAAGTATTTTATAGCGCCTGATATTTTTGATAGTCTGGAATACTTTTTTAAAAGATTCATCTAAAGATTTTTTTGCAATGATTTTATTACTTTGCTCTTTTTTTGGTTCTGGGACTAACTTGAATGTTAATATTGACCAACCAATCCACCATAATCCAACTGATGCAATACAAGCACGTGTTATTAAATCGAGGGAATCAGAATTTGTATATGATACAACAATTGCTAAATGTATCAACAAAAGTAGTCCTCCTCCAATGTATCCATAAGCAAAACCACGTGCACTTACTTTATCTAGAAATTTTGGAGCAACAACATGAGGTAGTAATGCATTATAAAATGCTGTTCCACCGATAAATCCTATATTTGCAGTTACGAAGCATCCAAAAAACCAAGCCCATGGATTATTAAAGTAAGGTGAAAAAAACATAAGCATGGTTGCTATAGAGCCTATTGCTGTATAGATAAGTAACATTTTTTTCTTCGTTCCAGTTTTATCTGCGAAAGCACCCAAAACTGGACCAGTAAACATGACAATACTAGCTGATAAAGCAATAGCAAGACTCCACATAGCACTTCCAGATAAATTCATTCCCAAAAAATTGGCTGTGTCACCAAATTTATCTTGAAATAAAGCTATAAAATATATGGGAATTATGGCAACAATAGTCGTCGCAAAACCAGAATTTGCCCAGTCATACATGCACCAGCCATTGATTATTTTATGTTGTTCTTTTGACAAATCTTTAAATTGCATGTTATTAATTAGTTACTAGCATATTGTTTTTTTAATTTGATTAAAATTTGTTTATCCAATTAAGGATTTTTTATGGAAATAATAATCATCATAGGTATGATATGTTTTTTTGGAGCATTTGTACAATCATTAATTGGATTTGGTTATGCAGTTTTCGTAACACCATTAATTTCTCTTATACTTGGTCCAAAATTGGCAATAGTTTTTTCTATTATCACAAGTACATTTACTTCCTATATACTTTTTTTTCATCGTGGTGCTTATTCAGAATTAAAAAATGTTAGGACACTGGCATTAATGGCAATTATTGGCACGCCGGTAGGTATATTTTTATTATTTTATTTTAATGAAAATATTATTCGTTTTTTAATTTCCATCGCTATTTTTGTGAGCGCTGGTGTTACATTAAGAAAGAAAAATAATGCCAAGCATAATGATAGAATCTCTCTGCAAATTATTTTTGGTCTAATGTCAGGTGTTATGAGAGGGACTGTTTCAATGGGAGGGCCACCTGTAGTTATTTATCAAAATTGGGTAGGTGGTACGCCAGATGTTATTCGTAATAAAATGTATGCTTTTTTTGCGTGGATCAGTCCAGTTGGAATTATTTTTCTTCTACCATCCGGACTAATTGATTTTGATTTAATTAAATTAATTCCAACCTCCATTGTATTTATTAGCTTGGGAATATTCGTAGGTGTGAAAAATAGAGCCAAGATTTCTAGTAGATTGTTTCATTATTTATCTGTATCATTATTATTCTTGGTAAGCGTGATTGGCATTACAAATACTCTATTGATATGGTTTTAATAGATTTTATTAAGGAGGATATTATCAATCCATTAGATGAAAATCAAATAGAAATAAATTTAGCTGAATTAAATGATTGGAAATATATTGACCATAGCATCGTTAAATCTTTCAAAACTAATAGTTTTACAGAAGCAATAGGCTTTATTGTAATGATTTCCATTGAAGCAGAAAAAATCAATCATCATCCTGTCATTATAAATACTTATAATGAAGTTAAAATTAAGCTATCAACGCATGATTCTTCTGGCATTACAAGTAAAGACTTTTTGCTAGCTAAAAAAATTGATTCTCTTTTCTCTTTTTGAAAAAAATGATACAGACTAAGAAATTTCAATGCGAAAATTAAAACTGAATTCAAATGTTATTACTGATGGTCAATGTATTATTTATGTGATGAGTCGAGATCAACGATTAAAAGATAATCATGCAGTTATTTATGCTCAAAATTTATGTTTAGAATTAAAATTACCATTAATAATTGTGTTTAATATTTTAGAAAAATCAGGAAACAGATCCAGGGAACATTATTTATTTATGCTAGAAGGTTTAAAGTTAATTGAACATGAATGTCAAGAGAAAAATATTACTTTTGTATTAACAATTGGTGATGCAATTAAAGAAATCACTGCTTTAGCAAAAAAAATGAATCCTCAAGAAATTGTCTTTGATTTTAATCCATTAAAAAGAACTCGTAACATTCAAAAATCTATTACTTCAAAAATTATGTGCGCATCGGTCGTAATAGATACACACAATATTATTCCGATTTGGACGCTGTCTGATAAGGAGGAGTATGCTGCTCATACTATTAGGCGTAAAGTTCATAAAAATTTAAAAGATTGGTTAGTTGAGCCAGCTAAAATTATCATGCATCCTTATAAATTAAATATTCATATTGAAGATAATAATTGGATTAAAGCACGACGATCGATTAATTTTGTTAAATCAAGTGGAATTAAAATCATGTGCAAGCCAGGTTATCAGGAAGGATCATTGATGCTCAGAGATTTTATTTTTAATAAACTTGATAATTATGCTCAATTACGTAATTCTCCAATAGAAAATGGTCAAAGTAACTTAAGTCCATATATTCATTTTGGACATATTTCATCTTTGCGAATAGCATTAAATATTTTAAAAACATGTAATGAAGAATTATTATTATTTCAATTTGGAAAACTCGTTTCATATGAAGGTATCCCATCTAGGATGGACAGTATTAATGCTTATATTGAAGAACTGGTTGTCCGTAAAGAATTAGCAGATAATTTTTGTTTTTATAATCATAAGTATGATTCATTAGAAGGTGCTAAGGAATGGGCGAAGTTAACATTAAAACTGCATGCTAATGACAGACGTATATTTCAATACAAACTTCAAGATTGGCAAAATGCAAAAACGCATGATTTAGCATGGAATGCAGCACAAAAAGAACTGTCGCATACTGGAAAAATGCATGGATATATGCGAATGTATTGGGCAAAAAAAATACTAGAATGGTCAGAATCTCCAGAATCAGCAATTGAAACAGCAATATACTTGAATGATTTTTATTCATTAGATGGCGGAGATCCTAATGGTTATGCGGGAATTATGTGGTCAATTGCTGGAGTTCATGATCGTGCATGGTTTGAAAGAGATGTGTTTGGAAAGATTCGATATATGAATTATAAAGGACTTAAGAGAAAATTTAATTTAGAAAAATATATTCAAATGTGGCAATAATAAAATATATTCAAATAATATGAAATTACTGATTTTCTTTGATTGGTGAGCCCGGTGAGATTCGAACTCACGACCGAATGCTTAAAAGGCATCTACTCTACCGCTGAGTTACGGGCCCAGATCTATGTTCCTGAAAAACACCAATAGTGTCAATAGATATCTTTCTAATCTGTTAGCTTTACTTATTTTCTACCTTTATGTTTAATAACCAAAACTAAAAGAACTACCTATACAATTCTTTTTTCTGTTACATGGCGCAAAATATTGCAATTGATTATTTTTTTCTTGAGGTAATTTATTAGAAAAACCATCGCTAGTCATATTATTATCGAATATTTATATTAAATGTTTTATATGGAAACAGTACGTGAGTAGTGCGTTAAGTATCTAGCATTCTGTTAGGAAATAATTAAAGTATGTAGGCTGGTTTACCTGTTTATTTTGATTATAAAATACTACAAAATACATAATGAACAACACAAAAAGAAATGTCCTCAGAGTAGAAATCTGAGGACATCATTAACAATTTAAATAGTGTTAAAAGTATACCAGGTGTAAATGAAGAAATGGAAATAGAATCTGATTACTCAGAGACTATTTCCACCGGTTTGGCACCGAATTCAAGTATACCAGAAGGTTCTTAAAAATATGACATAAAAAAACGCACTTCGTGGAAAAGTGCGATTATATATTATAGCACTTTTTTAATAGAACGTTCAATGCTTTTACATGATAAAATTTGTATTAATTTACTAAGTTCTGAATAGATAGCTAAAGATTTTATAAGTCATTTTTTTGAATTTGATAATTACAAATTTTATTATTACCAGCACAGTGACAGGGATAAGTATCCATATAAGTTCATTAAGTATTACCTGAAGTCCACGTTCTCCAAAGAATGCACCAAGATTTAATGGCGAAACCTCTATTGGAGTAAATGGAAAAAAATATCTACTATTATCAAATGGTGCAAAAAATGCCACGCCTTCACCTCCATTAGTAAGTCCATCTAGAATACCGTGGGACATTGTTATTAATGAGAAATAAATAATTAGAAATAAAGAGTTTTTTCTAGACATATTTTCCTTTCGGAAAAAAATAACCCAGACAATGATTCCTAATAATAAAGCAAAAAATATTGAATGAGTAATCCCACGATGTCCAAATAAATCTAAATAATTAACACCAAAATACCAACCTATGACATCTGCATCGGGTATTGCTGGGCAAATTAAAGATAAGATCCAAAATCTTTTCTTATTACTCTGTTGGAATATTTTTCCTGCGGCAAGTCCTACCATTGAGTGACTAAATATGGTTGGCATTATAAAAATTGCATTTCATTTGTATTTATTAAATTTTATATCATATGTATATTATCTAATACATGTATTTTAATAATATAATTCGAAAATAAAACTTTTATAAATTCCACGTGGCAAGACATATAATGTCATTTGAAAACAAGATGGTGAAAATGATATAATTTTTTTAAGGATTAAATATGACGTTAATAACTTGTCCAGATTGCAAAACAAAAATTTCTGATTCTGCAATTAGTTGTATTGAATGTTATCGTCCTATGGAATCAGAAAGTGTATCAGTCAATGCTCAAATGCATGCTCTTCCGCCATCCTTAGGTTTTAATGATGCAAGTGCAACTTGCTTGCGTAAATATTTTGACTTTACTGGAAGAGCAGGAAGATCAGAGTATTGGTATTTTTATCTCTTTATTGCTTTATTGAGTAATGTGGTGGCATTTATAGGTTTTTGGCCATTAAATATAATCACACTTTTGGTGTGTTTTATTCCTATACTTTCAGCAGGAACAAGAAGATTACATGATACGAATAAATCTGGTTGGCGGCAGTTATGGATCTTAACGGGAATTGGATTTTTCTTTGTACTGTATTGGTTAATTATAAAAGGCGATACTGTTAAAAATTCATATGATTTAAATTAGCGGTGCAATTTATATGCTTTACTATTTTCTCTAGAGGAAGTTGCTCCAAATAATCTTGGTCATAAGGTCGCAAAAAATATTTGTTTATCCATATTTAGGTTACTTTTAAAGGAACATTATCTTTACATAGCGGACATTCATTTTCTTCATAGTTTTCTAAAGTAATTTTTACTAATGATATCGAGGGGACATTAAAGTGTATTGGTTGCATTGATCTATCTGCAATTATTGCTATGCCGATTACAGTTCCATTAGCATTTTTTACTGCATCCATTGTTTCAAAAATGGACTGGCCACTTGTCAGGATATCATCTACAACAAGTACTTTTTCACCTGGTTTTATTAAATAGTCTCTACCAATAGTTCTGCCCTTTTCTGCTTTTTCAGCAATGATGCTTCTGACACGATAGTTTCGTGCTACTTCATATGCAATGATCGCACCACCAGTAGTTGGTCCAACAATTAAATCTGGTTGTAAGTCCTTTGTTAGCTCGTAAATGTCTTTACAAATTATTTCTGTAAGATCCGGCCATTGTAATAAATTAAATTTTTCTAAGTATGTATTAGAATGAACGCCTGAATTGAGTTTGAAATGCCCACTTTGAATGACTTTTGCATCAATTAATAATGCTCTAATTTCTTCTTGATTTTTTACCATTATTTTACTTTCCTAAATCGTATTGTACACTATGTTCTATTTTCCCCATTCTATCTTTAGGCCAATATATGAATTCTGTTTTTCCATAAACTTGGTAAGTTTTTATAAATCCCCAAAATCTAGAGTCAAATGAATTATATACATTGTCACCAAGTACAAAAATACTTCTTTCAGGCACAATCATTTTTTTAAATTCTGATGTTAGCTTAATATAATTATTATTAGTATCTAATTTTTGGATGATCTTTCCATCGACTTTTACTATACCATTTTGATACTCAACTGTTTGGCCAGCTACTGCGACTACTCTTTTAACTAAAAATTTTTCAACATTTTTGGAACCATATTTAAAAACAACTGAATCACCAGCTTTAATGTTTTCCCGGATATACCATCTTTCAGATTCAAAAAATGGAATCCATTTCATGGGAATAGATTTTTGAACTAATTTATTTACAAATATTAAATCATTGTTATA
>TARA_B110000263_G_scaffold38532_1_pt1 | contig 24448 bp, 22 predicted proteins | sample TARA_B110000263 | Tara Oceans TARA_B110000263 (sample SAMEA4397730) | marine metagenome | biome: Polar Biome; feature: [MES] marine water layer (ENVO:01000295) within the mesopelagic zone...; material: water (ENVO:00002006), including particulate matter (ENVO:01000060) such as......
GGGGGAACAAAAATGGGTGGTAATCCAGAATATTATATTGCTTTAGATTATGATATCATGGAAATTTTAAAAAAATGGGACTCTTCTTTTGCTAAAAAGGTCAAATTCATGTTGAAGTATATTAAGTTACCCGCTCCAACTATTCGTTTTGCTCCAGAATTAAAAGTATATCCATTTTTTATGTAAATTATTTATATGTCAAGATTATATATTATACCAACTCCTATTGGAAATCTTAAAGATCTTACCTTAAGGTCGATAGAACTCTTAAATCAAGCAGATCTTATATTAGCAGAAGACACAAGAGTAAGCAGGAAGCTACTAAATCATTATAATATTAAGACTCAACTAACTTCTTATCATCAATTTAATGAACATAAAGCATTAGAAAAAATAATTTATAGATTAAAATCAGGAAGTGTTCTTGCGTTAATTTCTGATGCAGGAACACCGTCAATCTCAGATCCTGGCTTTTTATTAGTTAGAGAGTGCTTAAAAAACAATATCAGTATAGAGACTTTACCTGGTCCAACCGCCTTGATACCAGCCTTAGTAAATTCGGGTCTTCCTAGTGAAAGATTTGTGTTTGAAGGCTTTCTTCCAGTTAAAAAAGGGAGATCGAGTAGATTAAAACAGCTTATTAACGAAGAAAGAACAATGATTTTTTATGAATCTCCTCATCGAATTCTAAAGACTCTAAATAATTTTATAGAACTTTTTGGTTCAGAGCGAAGGGTTAGTGTCTCAAGAGAAATAACCAAGTTATATGAGGAAACACAAAGAGGGTCACTCAAGGAGGTTCTTGAATATTTTAATCAGAAAAAACTAAAAGGTGAGTTTGTAATTGTCTTAGAAGGAAAAAATGACTAAAAAAGAGTGGAATGTTTTAAAACCCAAAGAAGCCTTAGTAAGTCAGCTAGCTTCTGATCTAAATATTAGTAATTCAATCTCACATTTATTAGTTTTAAGAGGTATTACTAATTATGATAGTGCAAAAAGTTTTTTTAGGCCTTCATTAGCACATACACATAACCCATTTTTAATGAAGGGAATGGAAATCGCTGTCAATCGCATAGATTTAGCAAAATCTAACAATGAAAACATCTTAGTTTATGGTGATTACGATGTAGATGGGACTACATCAGTTGCTATGATCTACTTGTTTCTCTTACATGAAGGGTTCAATGTTAAATATTATATCCCTGATAGATATGAAGAGGGATACGGAGTATCAAAAAAAGGTATTGATTTTGCTACCGCTAATAATATAAGTTTAATAATCTCTCTTGATTGTGGTATTAGAGCGATTGAGCAGGTTCAATATGCTAATAAATGTAATATTGATTTTATAATTTGTGATCATCATAATCCAGCTAAAATATTACCTGAGGCCCATGCTATTTTAAATCCTAAGCAATTAGATTGCAATTATCCTTTTAAAGAACTTTCAGGATGTGGCGTAGGGTTTAAATTAATACATGCATATGCTAATTATAATAAAATTGAGCTTGAAAAGATTTACCAGTATCTTGATTTACTTGCTATTAGTATTATCGCGGATATGGTTCCAATTACTGGAGAGAATAGAGTATTTGCATCTTTTGGGTTAAAGAAAATTAATAAAAACCCTAGTATAGGGATACAAAGTCTTGTTAATATTTCTCGAAGAAATACAGATATTAAATCTTCTGATATTTTATTTGGAATTGCTCCACTTATTAATGCGGCAGGTAGAATTTCGCATGCAAAATATGCTGTTGAATTATTAATTGAAGAAGACCATCTCAAGGCTAAAAAATATTCAGAAGCAATACTTAAAAATAATATTGAACGTAAAGATTTAGAAAAAATTATTACTAATGAAGCGCTAGAAATGGTTGATGAGAAAATGGTTTCTAATGTAGTCTTTTCAAATAGTTGGCACAAGGGTGTAGTCGGGATTGTTGCATCAAGATTAATTGACGTTTATTACAAACCCACTATTGTTCTGTCTGAGAATAATGGTTTGTTAACTGGTTCTGCTAGATCTGTAAAAGGATTTGATATTTATCAAGCTATTGAAAAATGTTCCTATTTGTGTGAAAAGTTTGGAGGACATAAATATGCTGCAGGATTAAGCATTAAGAAAGAAAATATCCATTTATTTATTGCAAAATTTGAAGAGGTTGTTTCAAAAAGCATTAAACCCAATCAGCTAATTCATAATATTGATATTGATCTTAAAATGAATTTATTAGATATCGATAATAAGTTTTATAGAATTTTAAAACAATTCTCTCCTTTTGGGCCAGAAAATAAAAATCCTATTTTCATTAGTGATAATGCTTCTATAGACGGAAAGTTAAGACTTATTGGTAATGACAAATCACATGTTAAGCTTAAATTTTCTCGTGGAATTTTATCACCAATAGACGCAATTGGATTTGGGCTTGCCACCTCTTTAAAGTCAAATAACAATGAGTGCGTAAAGATATGTTATACTTTAAATGAGAATACTTGGAATGGTAAAACATCATTACAAATTAACTTAATGGATATTAGATAGGTTAAGAGCTAGATCGCCCTATCTTTAAAGAAATTTGATTTTTTATCATGATTAAATTCTTCAGCATATTTAATTCATCGGCTTCTGTAGTATTTTCCTTTATTTTCTTTTGAATTATTTGAATTTTACTTTCAACATGTTGTAATTTCAAGGCAAGCACTGCTTTCTCTGCAGTTTTTCGTAGGTCGTGATTTTCTCTACCTGTGTATATTTTATGTTTTATAGCCCAATTATCACTAATCATGTGTTGGTTAGAAAGCAGATCAATACATAATTTATTAACCTCTATATTGCTATGTGAAGTAAAATAAGCTTGATGAATTTGTTCTTCAGAGTTTAGAAGGTTAAGTATTTCATCATAAATTATATCGTGAGGAGTATTATTAATCTTGATTTTATCTACTCTAAGCTCGTTAGTAATAAACCTCACTACATTTGTTTTTTCTTCTTCAAAGAAGATCGTTTCATTTCCATAATTTAGTATTATTCTAATAATCTCTTCTTCATATTTTTGAAGTTTTATATTGTTTGAAAATTTCTTTGGTTTAGCTTTTAAAATTAAATCTTTGTTTTGTGAATTAACATTTATTTTCTTTCTTTCTTGGTCTATATCTCTTAATAAGACACTTTCTTTCACATCCAAAAGTTTACTACACACCTTACAATATTCAGTTCTTGTTAGGTAGTCAGGAATCAGAGCAATTGACTGGATAATATCTTTTATTATAGAGACACGTTTAATAGGATCTTTTTCGCTTTCAGTATTTAAGATTTTAGTCTTGTAGGTGATAAAATCAATAGCATTTTTATTTAGAAAAGTAATTAAATCTTCACTAGAATTATTTCGTGCATACGAATCAGGATCTTCATTTTCAGGAAAAGGAACAACTTTAACATTCATACCCTCTTTAAGAATCATATCTACACCTCTAAATGAAGCTTTGATACCTGCAGCGTCACCATCAAAAAGAATAGTGACATTTTTTGTAAACCGATTTATAAGCTTTATCTGATCAGTTGTTAATGAAGTTCCAGATGCAGAAACAACATTTTCAACTCCTTTTTGATGTAATGAAATCACATCTGTATACCCCTCTACAATGTAGCAATTATCATTTTTGCTTATTGAATTTTTAGCAAAAAATATCCCATATAAGACCTTACTTTTATTATAAATTAATGATTCAGGAGAGTTTTGGTATTTTGCTTTAGCATTTTTATTTAGAGCTCTACCGCCAAAACCTAGGATCCTGCCGGAGAAGCTATGTATTGGAAACATAACTCTCTCTCTAAATCTATCAATAATACCTTGATTTTCAATATTAAATCCCAGACCTGATTTAACCACATATTCCTCTGAGTATGAGTTTTTTATTGCTGTTTTAGTAAAAATATCTTTTTGTTTTGGACTATATCCAAGCTCAAATTTTTTAATAGTTTCCTGGCTAAATCCCCTTTCAGAAAAGTAACTTAAGGCAATATTTTTTCCTTCATTAGTATCCCATAAACTTTTCACAAAGAAGTTATTGGCAAATGAAGAAAGAATATATAAACTATCCTTCTCGTTAGCCATTTGTGTTTGTTCAGTAGTCATTTCCTCCTCAACAATTTCTATATTATATTTTTTAGCTAGATATTTAAGCGCTTCTGGGTAACTATAATGTTCTTTATCCATCAGGAAGCTAACACTATTCCCGCCCTCACCACATCCAAAACATTTATATATCCCTTTGGCAGGAGAAACTGTGAATGAAGGGGTTTTTTCATTATGAAATGGACAGAGCCCCAAAAGATTGACACCTCTTTTTTTGAGAGTAACAAAATCACTAACCACCTCTTCTATTTTAACGGCTTCAAATATTTCGTCTATAGTGATTTTTGGTATCATTGTTTTCTTTTTATAACGTATTCTAATAAATTTATAAGCGATTCCTTAGCTTCATTATTCGGAAACTCTTTTAAAATACTTAAAGCCTCTTGATAATAAACGTTCATCTTTTTTTTTGCATAATCTAGTCCATTATTAGACTTAACAAGCTTAATAATTTTTTCTACTTTTATAGAGTTTTTACTGTCATTTTTTATCGCATTAATAATATAGTTTCTAGTTGTTCTGTCAACCTTATTAAGAGTATATATTAATGGTAAAGTCATCTTCTTTTCTCTAATATCAATTCCGGTAGGCTTTCCAATTATTGGGTTTTGGGTGTAATCGAAAAGATCATCTTTTATTTGAAAGGCAATACCTGCTTTCTCTCCAAATAAACTCATCTTTTTGATGTTATATTCACTTGTATTAGATGCTTGCGCCCCAGTCTCACAACATGCTGAAATGAGTGTGGCTGTTTTTTTCTTGATTATTTCATAATATACTTCTTCAGTTATATTAAGATTTCTTGTTTTTTCAATTTGAAGTAATTCCCCCTCACTCATCTCTTTTACTGAACTACTAATAATTTTAAGTAGTTTGAATTCTTCTTTCTCTACAGCTAGTAATAGACCTCTTGATAATAGAAAGTCACCAACCAGTACAGATATTTTATTTTTCCAAAGAGCATTAATTGAGAAGACACCTCTTCTAAAGTTTGCTTCGTCTATAATATCATCGTGTACTAGTGTAGCAGTATGAAGTAGTTCGATTAATGTTGCTGCAGTATAGGTGCTTTCATTAATATTATTAAATAACCTACTACTTAAAAAAACAAACATTGGTCGCATCTGCTTTCCTTTTCTTTTAATGATATAATGCATGATTTTATCAAGTAAAGGCACATTTGTTTTAAGAGAGTCTTTGAATTTACTCTCAAACAAATTCATTTCTTCAGCTATAGGTTCTTTTATGTTCTTAATTTCTAACAAAATAGATTGAATTATTTAAGCTAATATACAAACTTTAATATCTAGAAAAAATATTTTTTTCTTACTTATTTTAATTTGTTTACTAACTGGCCGCATGCAGCATTTATATCGTTTCCTTTACTTTTTCTAAGGTTGACAATTACTCTCTTTTCAGCTAAAAAAGCAATGAATTCTTCAGTTTTACGATTTGTAGATTTTTGAAATGGAATATTTTCGACTATATTATATTCAATGAGATTAATTTTACAGGGAGTTATTTTACAAAACTTCAGTAACTCTTTTGCATCTTCGATGTTATCATTAACCTCTTTAAACAAAATATATTCGTATGTGATTCTTACCCCTGTTTTATCATAGAAGTATTTTATAGCGTCTTTCAAATCTAATAATGGTATTGATTCATTAATAGGCATTAATTTATTTCTTTTATAATCATTAGTTGTATGCAAACTAATAGCCAAATTGAATTTGACATTATCATCTGCTAATTTTCTTATCATTTTAGCAATACCAGCAGTTGATACTGTAATTCTTTTAGGAGAGATGGATAGCCCTTCCTTATTAGTAATTAAATGTATGCTTTTCAATAAATTATCATAATTTAATAGAGGCTCTCCCATTCCCATAAAAACAATATTGCTTAAAGGTCTTCCAAAGTTTAGCATTGCCTCTTCATTTAGGAGAAACACTTGATCGTATATCTCGCTGAAATTAAGATTCCTTTCAAGTTTTAATGTTCCAGTTGCACAAAAGGTGCAGGCCAAACTACATCCAACCTGCGAAGAGACGCATGCCGTTAGTCGTTTTTTTGAAGGTATTAAAACCCCTTCTACCAGCTCATTATCATATAGTTTAAGACTATATTTTATTGTTCCATCCTTACTCCTTTCAGCCTTATGTATTTTAACTGCATTAATTGAAAATTCTACTTCAAGAAGTTCTCTGATTTTTAATGATAATGAGGTCATTTCATCAAAACTAATAGCTCTTTTTTTCCACAGCCATTCTGATATTTGTTTTGCCCTAAACTTGGGTAGACTATTGTTAGTGCAGAAAAGCAATAATTCTTCTTGACTTGCAATTCTTATGTCTTTTTTTTTATTCATCAATATTGCAAAGATATACTTACTTTTGACCAATGAGATTTTTATCTGCCGATTATTTATTTACACTTACTACTAACCCTATAAAAAACGGGGTGCTTCAAATTGATAATTCAGGAAAGATAATTGATGTTTTTAATACTAGATCAGAACGTCTTTCTGATAAAATTGAAATTTATCATGGTATTCTTTGTCCAGGGTTTATCAATTCACACTGTCATTTAGAATTAAGTCACCTTAAAGGAATGGCAAATAATGTAAAAGGTTTTTCTGAATTTATATCTCTAGTTAGTAAAAGAGATAACTTTAGCCAAAGTGAAATATTAGGCGCTATTAAAAATGCAGAAGAAGAAATGTTAAAAAATGGAATTGTAGCTGTTGGTGATGTATGTAACACAATAGATACCTTAGATCAGAAAAAGAAAAGAAGCTTATTATATTATAATTTTATTGAAACTTTTGAGGTTAATAATAATAAAGCTGATCAGGCGATGGCGAGATCGTTAGATATAAGAAATGTGTTTAGAACTAATAATATGCAAGCTACAATTACCCCTCATGCACTTTATAGTGTTCCGCCTTATTTGATGAGTAAAATCTTGCAAATATCTGATGAAAACGACACCTTATTTAGTATTCATAATCAAGAAACCATTCAGGAAAACGAGCTTTTTATTAATAAGAAGGGTAATTTTTATAATTGGCTAAATAATATTGGAGCATCACCTGAAATATGGAACAATCGAGGTTCAAGTAATAATATTTTAAAAGAACTTGGCACAAAAAAAAAGACGCTTCTTATACATAATACTTACACTAATAAATTAGACATTTCAAATAATTATTATTGTACTTGTCCAAAAGCAAATTTATTTATTGAAGGGAAACTACCAGATTATTCTATTTTTAATGTTGATCGTCTTTGTGTTGGGACAGATAGCCTAGCCTCTAATGATTCTCTTTCTATCATTAATGAGCTTGCTGTAATTCAAAAGAATTCTGATTTTAGCCTGCAAACACTCTTGAAAATAGCATGTAAAAATGGCGCAAAAGCTCTTGGTTTTAAAAGTCTCGGAACATTTGAAGCAGGAAAAAATCCTGGCGTTAATTTAATATCAAATCTAGAGTTAGGATTAGAAAAAGCTGATTTAAGAAAAATTATTTAGAAAGATTTTTTAGGTCCTTAAAAATAAACCAGCAATTTTTAAATCTTCAGGTTTAGTAATTTTTATATTCCCCCCCTCACCCTTTAGTGTTGTAATTTTTCCTCCATTAGCCTCAAATACAGAAGCATCATCTGTGAATAAATCAGAATAAGGTTGTTTATAGGCATTCAGGATTTCTTCGTATTTAAAGCATTGAGGGGTCTGAACATAAAAGAGAGTTTTTCTCTCCAGATTTTTTGATAGATTATTTTTAATTTGTCTTATGGTATTTATGACAGGTAGAATAGGAATAACTCCAGTATTTATATTAATTAATTTTATTGCATCATTAATTAATTGTTTTGAAACAATAGGCCTTACACCATCATGAATAGCAACAACATCACAATCATTGATGTTGTCTAAACCATTTTTTACAGATAAAAATCTATTTTCCCCGCCCTCAACTAATTTATGGCATGTAGTAAAGTTGTGTTTTTTGCAAAGCGCATTCCAGTATTCAAAATAATTTTTTGGAATAACTAAAACAACTTTGTTTAGATGAGAAAACTTATTAATAGTGTGCATTAAAACCGGAAGGTTATCTATAAGTAGAAATTGTTTAGGGATTTTTCTTTCTAGTCTTATCCCTATTCCCCCGGCTACTATTAGTGCAACTGTTTTCATATTATATTATTAACATAGCGTCTCCAAATGTATGAAACTTGTATTTTTTTTTCACTCCTTCTTTATACGCCTTCATAAGTAAGTCATAGCCTGAAAATGCTGAAACCTGCATCATTAAAGATGATTTAGGTAAATGAAAGTTCGATATCATAGATGTAGCAATTTTAAACTCATGAGGAGGAAAGATGAATAGATTAGTCCATCCATTAAAAGGTATTACCATTTTTTTGGTTGAGACACTTGTCTCAAGAGTTCTCATTACAGTGGTGCCGACTGCACAAATTTTTCTTTGTGTATTAAGACCATTATTAATTTTATCAGCTGCATCTTGTTTTATTTCCATTTGCTCAGATTCCATTTTATGTTTAGACAAATCCTCAACCATAATTTGACTAAAAGTTCCTAGACCAACATGTAAAGTTGTTTCAGCAAACTGTATACCTTTTATTTGCATTTTTAGCATCTGTATTTTACTAAAGTGTAATCCAGCAGTAGGCGCCGCAACAGCTCCTTCGTTTTTAGCAAAAACTGTTTGATATCTTTCAGTGTCTTGATTGGTAGGCTCTCTTTTAATATATCTAGGAAGAGGTGTTTGTCCTAAAGCATTTAAGGTTTCTTTAAACTCTTCATGTGTTCCATCATATAAAAACCTGAGAGTTCTTCCTCTAGAAGTTGTATTGTCTATTACTTCCGCAATTAACTCATCATGCTCTCCAAAAAATAATTTATTACCTATTCGTATTTTTCTTGCTGGGTCAACTAAAACATCCCATAGTCTATTTTTTTGATTAAGCTCCCTAAGTAAGAAGACCTCAATTCTTGCACCAGTTTTTTCTTTATTTGCATAAAGTCTTGCCGGAAAAACTTTTGTGTTATTTAGGCAAATAACATCTCCATCATCAAAGTAGTCAATTAGATCTGAAACTTTTTTGTGTTTAATTTCTCCTGTTTCTCTGTGTAACACCATAAGCTTGGCATCATCTATTGTTTTGGATGGTGTATCTGCGATAAGCTTTTCAGGCAGATCGAAGGTAAACATTGATAATTTATATTTCATGAGGTAATAATTTTAGGTTTGCAAATATAATGTATTGAGCTGTCCATGTCAATAGAAACTACATATTTAGTTTCTTTTCAAATTCGGTTATAGTAATTGAATCAGTTATGTTGTATTTTCCAATTTCTGTTCTACATAAGGATGATAGGTGTCCTGCATTTTTTAGTTTCTCTCCAAAATCATTTGCGATTGAACGTATATATGTGCCTTTACTACATGTTATTTGAAAAGTAAATTTTGGGATATCAATTTTCTTCACATCAAATGAGAATACCGTTACTTTACGTGATTTAACATCTATCTCTTCTCCTCTTCTGGCTTTTTTATATAAACGCTCTCCTTTAATTTTTATGGCTGAAAAAAGAGGCGGTTTTTGATTTATTTCACCTATAAAACTATTAGATATTCTTTCTACATCTTCCTCAGTGATGTTTGAGGTGTTATATGTGTTGTTAATTTTTGTTTCAAGGTCAAACGAAGGGGTAGATGCTCCTAAGGTTATTTCACCAGTATATGTTTTGGATTGATCTTGGATCGTAGAAATCATTTTTGTAAATCTTCCTGTACAAATAATTAGAAGCCCTGAAGCAAGAGGATCAAGTGTTCCAGCATGCCCTACTTTTATTTTTTTTATATTAAATCTTTCCTTTATTAGATTCTTAATTTTTTTTACAATATCAAATGATGTCCAGCCAATTTCTTTATTTAAAAGCAAGATTTTTCCTTCTTCAAAATCTTCTTTAGTAAGTAAAGATAATTTATTAAGCATTTTTTAACTAAGTATAATTGTAGCTAATCCAATACAAAAGCAGTAATATGAAAAATATTTTAGTTGACTATTTTTTACTAATCTAATCATCCATTTACATGCAATTATTCCAGTAATAAATGCAAAGAAAAAACCTATAATTAGCGGATATAATGACTCATCAGGTATGTTTCCTGTAGTCATAAGCTCTTTTGCTTGTGCTCCAAATATTAAAGGAACAACCATTAAGAAGGAAAATTTGGCTGCATTTTCTTTATCAACTCCTAGAATTACCGCAATAGATATTGTAGCTCCAGATCTAGAAATACCAGGTATAATAGCTATTGCTTGTGAAAGGCCTATTAGAAACGCTGATCTTAAATTAATTTTTTTCTCTGATACCTTAGCCGTATCTGCTAAAAAGAGTAGTATTCCTGTTAATATAAGCATTGAACCAACGATAGTTAAGTTGCCGTTAAATAAAAGATCTACTTCAGATTTAAAGAAAAACCCAATAATAGCAGCAGGAATCATTGAAATAATAATTTTAATTGAAAACCAAAAGCTTTCATTTTGTTTAAACCTGAACAATCCTTTGACAATTTTTATAATCTCTTGCCTAAAAATAATTATTGTACTAAAGGCAGTTGCAGAGTGCAGAACTACCGTCATAAGAAGGCTTTCATCAGCTAATTTTTCTTCACCTAATAATGCTTTAAATATTTCTAGGTGACCGCTACTACTAACAGGAAGGAATTCAGTTAATCCTTGTATTATACCAAGAATTATGGCGTTAATTATATCCACCTATTTTTTAGTTTCCGATCGGCTCATAATAGCAAAAATTTCTAATACAAAACCACTAACTATAAGTATTGGCGCAAGAGTTAATCTTTGAAAATTAAATATTTCTTTTGAGAATTTTGCAGGGTCTTCTGAGCCGCCGCCTATCATAAGCAATAGTCCGAGCAGTATTAATACTAAGCCACTTAAAAGTAATACGTAGTTTTTTTTATTAAATACAAAGTCCATTTTTTTTTTTTAGTTATATAATTCATTTTCTTTAAGATATATAAATTTCCTTACTGCAAAAAAAGTTGAAGCCCCACTAAGCAGTATTCCTGAGCAAAATAAAACAATAAATACGACACCTATTGTTTGTAAGTCATTAATATTTAATATACTGGCAGTTTCTGATTGTATTAATTGGATAGAACCAATGAGCATGAAAATTGCAAATATTGCACTATACATTCCCTGATACAGACCAGAAATAAGAAAAGGTCTTTGAATAAAATTGTTTTTAGCCCCAACCAGCCTCATTGTTCTAATTATGAATCTTTTTGAATATACGGATAGTCTAATAGTATTATTGATTAAGGCAAAAGCAATAAAGAATAAAATTAAACTAAAAGACAGCAAGAATATTGAAAGCTTTTTAACATTGTTATTAAGTTTAGTTATTAAATCTTTCTGATAATAGATTTCATGAATGATACTATTTTTTTCAAGTTCATCACTAATAATTTTTAGACTGTCATTATTTGCGTAATTTGAATTTAATTTAACATCAATTGAAGCCATAATTGGATTAAAACCTAAGAAACTAACAAAGTCTTCGCCCAATTCCTGTTCTAATTCATTAGTTGCCTCTTCCTTTGAAACAAATTTTGTTTGTTTAGTAAATTTTTCAGCATCTAAGATTTTATTAAATTCAAGTAGTTCAATTTCTTTTATGTTTTCCTTAATCATTATTGAAAAACCAACATTTTCTTTTACGTAGTTTGAAAGTCTTTGAGCATTTATCAACACTAAAGATAGTAGACCTACAACAAATAAAACTAGGGATAAGCTTATAATCACTGATATGGATGAAGAAATAATTCTTCTGTTTAGTGATTTGTTTTTTCTTTTATTCATTACAAATGCTAAAATATAAAAATACTGTAAAGATTTGTTTGTATTAATTAACTTTGTAGCTGATAATTAAACAATTCAATGGAGTACGATTTTAAAAATATTGAAAGGAAGTGGCAAAAATACTGGGCTGATAATTTAACTAATCAAGTAGATGAGGATAAAGAGAAAGAGAAGTTTTATGTTCTAGACATGTTTCCATATCCATCTGGATCAGGCTTACACGTTGGGCACCCATTGGGTTATATTGCCTCAGATATCTATGCTAGATACAAGAAAATAAAGGGTTATAACGTGCTTCACCCAATGGGCTATGATTCTTTTGGCTTACCCACAGAGCAATATGCTATTCAAACAGGAATACATCCGGAATTAGCTACTAAAAAAAATACAGACAGGTATAGATCTCAGTTAGATAAGCTGGGTTTTGCGTATGACTGGAGTAGGGAGATTCAGACTTCAGATCCTAAGTATTATAAATGGACACAATGGATCTTCAAGCAATTGTTTACATCTTCATATTGTAATAATAGGAATAAAGCGATTGATATTTCTGAGGTTATTGATTTTTTCGTTTTAAATGGTAATATTGGCGCTACTTATTTTTGTGATGATAAGGTACAAGATTTTACAGAAAAAGACTGGAAGTCATTTACCAAAGAGACTCAAGAAGAGATTTTACTTTCCTATAGGCTTGCTTTTTTAGCTGACACAATGGTTAATTGGTGTCCAGATTTAGGCACTGTTCTTGCAAATGATGAGGTTAAAGATGGTCTTTCAGAAAGAGGAGGTTTTTCTGTAGAGCAAAAAAAAATGAAACAATGGTCACTTAGAATTACAGCTTTTTCTGATAGGCTAAATAAAGATTTGGATGATTTAGAATGGTCTGATTCATTAAAAGAAATGCAAAAAAATTGGATTGGAAAATCTACAGGAGTGACAATGTCTTTTGATGTTGAAGATAAAAAAAGTGAGATAAAGGTTTTTACAACAAGACCAGACACATTATTTGGCGTTAATTTTCTTGTGTTAGCTCCTGAACATGAATTAGTTGCTAGCCTCACAACTCTAACGCAGAACAATAATGTTAAAGAATATATAAAATCATCTCGATTAAAATCAGAGAGAGATCGCCAAGCCGAAAAAAAAGTAAGTGGAGTTTTTACAGGAAGCTATGCGAGACATCCATTTACAGGAAAGAAAGTTGCAATATGGATTGCAGATTATGTTTTGGCATCTTATGGAACCGGAGCTGTCATGGCCGTTCCTTGTGGAGATCAAAGAGATTGGTTATTTGCTAAACATTATAATATTGATATTATAAACATATTTAAGAATATAGATATTTCCGAGAGCGCTTATGAGGGAAAAGAAGCGTGTATAACTAATTCTAAATTCTTAAATAACCTTAGTTGTTGTGATGCTATTAATTTATCCATAGAGTATATAGTTGATAAAGGAGTTGGTGAAGAAAAAATTAATTATAGATTAAGAGATGCCGTCTTTTCAAGACAAAGATATTGGGGTGAGCCATTTCCTGTTTATTATAAAAACAACACTCCATATTTATTAGATGATGATGAATTTGTAACATTACCTAAAATCGATAAGTATTTGCCAACTAAAAATGGAGACCCTCCATTAGCTAGAGCTAAAAAATCAGATTGGAATATTTTCAAAGGCGATAGAATGGACACGAATATTATGCCAGGTTGGGCTGGTTCTTCTTGGTATTTTTTAAGATTTATGGACCCCTTGAATAACAAAGAGTTTGTATCTAAAGAAAAATCAGATTATTGGGGTCAAGTAGATCTATATATTGGAGGAGCTGAACATGCCGTAGGCCATCTGTTGTATTCTCGTTTTTGGACTAAGTTTTTATATGATAAAGGATATATAACTTTTGAAGAGCCATTTAAAAAACTGATAAACCAGGGAATGATATTAGGTAGATCTAATTTTGTGTATAGAATTCAGGACTCAAATACCTTTGTTACTAAATCTAAAAAGGATGAGTATGAAACAACAAAAATACATGTAGATATTAATTTAGTTGATAATGATTTTTTAAATATTAATCAGTTTAAAAATTGGAGAAAGGAATACTCATCAGCAAAATTTATTTTAGATGAAAATGGAAAGTATAAGTGTGGTTTTGATATAGAAAAAATGTCAAAATCAAAGTATAACACACAAACTCCTGATGATTTGGTAGAAAAATATGGAGCTGACACGTTAAGACTGTATGAAATGTTCTTAGGTCCACTAGAGCAGTTTAAACCATGGGATATTAAAGGTATTAGTGGAGTTCATAATTTTTTAAAAAAGTTATGGAGACATGTTCATGATAAAAAAAACAAAATATCTATTAGTTTGAATAAAGGAAGTGACTTATCATATAAATCTATTCATAAGACAATCAAAAAAGTTGAAGAAGATATTGAGAGATATTCATTCAATACAGTGGTTAGCACTTTGATGATTTGTTTGAATGAGTTAATAGATCAAAAGTGTAATGATAAAAACATAATATCAGATTTTCTTATATTACTATCCCCATATGCCCCTCATATTTCTGAAGAAATATGGTCTCAAATTGGTAATCTAGATTCTATAACATCTGCCTCTTTTCCAAAACTTGACTCTATATATTTAATTGAGACAGAAATAAGTTACCCTGTTTCTTTTAATGGAAAGATGAGGTTTAAAATTGCCTTACCAGTTGATATGCAAAAGCAAGAGATTGAGGAGAGTATTATGAATCATGAAAAAACTAAGAAGTATATTGGAAACGAAAAGCCAAAGCGAATTATTATTGTTCCAAATAAAATTATAAATATTGTTTTTTAAAAACTAACTTGAATCCTGTAATTAGATTTTTCATTTTAAGCAATATCTATGTTTCATTCTGTGTTGTGGCATTGGCTTTGTCAACTCAGTTTATTTTTTCCTCTTACAATATTGATGTTGTTGTTTTTTTGTTTTTCGCAACTCTTATTTCATATAATTTCCAGAGAATTATATCTATATATAACATTCCTGAGCACAGTAGAAGAAAATGGTTTGACAATCATTCTAATTTAATTTATTTTATAATTACTATCTCTCTGATTATCTTTATAAATCTTTTCTTAGGTTTTAATAAGAAGTCTCAGTTATTAATTGTCGTCATCTCATTTTTTTCTTTTATGTATCCATTCGTTTTAAGAACTATACCGTATATCAAAATTTATTTAATTGCTTTAGTTTGGTGCTTATCTACAGTTCTGTTAACGGTTATAGAAAATAATTTAGTAATTAGTGTAGATGTCATCCTCTCTTTAATTTCGAGGTTTTTTTTTATAGTAGCCATAACTATTCCTTTTGACATTAGGGATATTAAGTTTGATGTTTTAAAATTAAAAACTATACCAATTTTATTTGGTATTGAGATGTCAAAAAAAGTAGCATTAATTATGTTATATGTATATGCATCTCTTGAATTAATACAGCATTTACTAATTACACCAAATAAACAAATAATATTTTCTGCTTTTTTAAGTTGTATCTATACTCAATATTTGATTAAAGGGTCTCATGAAAAACAAAGTGGTTTTTATTATTCTTTTTGGGTAGAATCTTGTTCGCTAGCCCTTTTGTTTTTTTTAATTATTACATCAATCTTTTTGTAAAATATCTTCTTATATTTACTGCATATTTAAATATATTGCATGTCTGACAAAACATCTTCTGTTCATTATATCAACTATTTAGGTCTTGATAAAATACTAAATGCCCAACACCCTATAAGTAGTAAACAAAACAACAATGAAGCTCATGACGAGATGTTATTTATTATTATTCATCAAACATATGAGTTGTGGTTTAAACAGATAATTCATGAAATAACATCAATTATGAGTTTGTTTAAGAAACAACAAATTGATGAAGAGAATGTCGGATTGATTGTGAGTAGAGTAGACAGGGTAAATAAAATATTAGAAGTGCTGGTAAAGCAGTTAGATATTTTAGAAACTATGACGTCTTTAGATTTTTTAGATTTCAGAAACCATCTTTCACCTGCATCAGGATTTCAATCACACCAGTTTAGAAAATTAGAAGTTATGTTGGGGTTAAAGATCAAAGAACGTTATCAATTTGGAGGATGCCCTTATCATAGTCAGTTTTCTGGAGATAAGAAAAAGGAAATACTTGAGTTAGAAGACAGTGAATCTTTGTTTTTACTGGTTGAGAAATGGCTGGAAAGGATTCCATTTTTAAATATGAAAGATTTTGATTTTACTGAAAAGTACAAACAATCTGTTGGGGATATGATGAAAAATGAAGTGTCAGAAATTAAGAATGCTACAAGTTTAAGCGATAATGATAAAGAGATAAGGATAAAAATGATTGAAGAAAATAAAAAATATTTTGAAAATATTTTTAATGAAGAAAATCATCTAGAATCAATAAAAAAAGGATATACAAGCTTATCTTACAAGGCAACAATGTCAGCATTATTAATTAATTTATATAGAGAGCAGCCCATCTTACATCTTCCCTATAGGTTTTTAAAACAACTTGTAGAAATGGATCATAACATATCTTTATGGCGTTTTAGACATGTGCAGATGGTTGAAAAGATGTTAGGGCAAAAAATAGGAACTGGAGGGTCGTCTGGCCAAGGCTATTTAAAAGAGACTGTAGATCAGCATAGATTGTTTGAGGATATTGCAAATATTGCAACACTTATGATATCTCGTGTTTATCTTCCTGAGTTGCCTGAAAATATTAAAGAGGAGTTAGGTTATAACTTTAGTAATCAAAAGAAATGAATTTAGGATTAAGAAATAAAAATGCTATTGTTTGCGGAAGTACACAAGGAATAGGAAGAGCTACGGCTAAAGAGTTAGCAAGTCAAGGCGTGAATGTGACTTTAATTGCACGAAATAAAAGTGTTTTGAAGGAAGTTATGAGTTCTTTGGATACAACATTAGGTCAGACTCATGATTATGTATGCGTAGATTTTAGTGATGATAATTTTGCTGAAAAACTTATTACTCTAACATCAACCTATGATATATTAGTTAATAATACAGGAGGCCCTGCTGCTGGACCCATTACAGATGCTGATCCATTAGATTTTGAAAGAGCTTTTAAGATGCATTTAGTTAATAATCAGATACTAGTTAGAAAAGTAGTTGATGGTATGAAGAATAATAATTTTGGAAGAATTATTAATATTATCTCAACATCAGTGAAAGCTCCAATTCAAGGCTTAGGGGTTTCTAATACTATTAGAGCAGCAGTTGCTAATTGGGCAAAGACTTTATCTTTAGAATTAGGGGCTTATGGAATTACTGTTAATAATGTATTGCCAGGATTTACTAATACTAATAGATTAAAATCTTTAATTAGTAAAAAGGCAGGCATTGAGGGAAAATCAACTACTGAAATAGCATTGATGATGAAAAAATCTGTGCCTGCAAATAGATTTGGGGAGGCTAGTGAAGTTGCTAACGCTGTTGTTTTTTTAAGTTCCCCAGCAGCGAGCTATATTAATGGAATTAATCTTCCTGTTGATGGAGGAAGGACTGCAAGTTTATAATTATGGAGAAAATTTATAATTATATTAATGGCGCTTTAGCCGAATCAGATTCTGGAAAATATTTAGACAATTATAACCCTTCGAATGGAAAGGTTTATTCTTTAATACCTAATAGTAATAGTAATGACATTAATAGTGCTGTGTTAGCAGCAAAAGATGCTTTTATAACATGGAGTAAAACTACCAGGAAGTATAGATCTGAAATGTTAATGAAATTAGCTGATAAAATAGAAGAGCACACTGAAGATTTAATTATTGCAGAGAGTTTAGATAATGGTAAGCCAGAATCATTAGCTCGGACAGTTGATATTCCTAGAGCCTCTGAGAATTTTAGGTTTTTTGCAACTGCAATTCTACATTTTTCTTCAGAAGTACATGATATGGATGGTAGGGCTCTAAACTATACTTTGAGAGAGCCTGTTGGTGTTGCTGCATGTATTTCGCCATGGAATCTTCCTTTATATTTATTAACCTGGAAGATTGCCCCTGCTTTAGCTGCGGGCAATACAGTTGTTGCAAAACCATCTGAGGTTACTCCAATGACTGCTTTTTTATTAAGTAAAATTTGTATTGAAGCTGGTTTACCAAAGGGGGTTTTAAATATTGTTCATGGTCTTGGGTCTAGTATTGGAGATGCTCTTACTACTCACCCTGACACCTCTATCGTGTCTTTTACAGGAGGCACTATCACAGGTCAACATATAGCCCAAGTAACAGCTCCAATGTTTAAAAAATTATCATTAGAGCTAGGAGGTAAAAATCCTAATATTGTTTTTTCTGACGCTAATTTTGATAAAGCAGTAGATATGGCTGTTAAGGCAGGTTTTTCAAATCAAGGTCAGATCTGTCTTTGTGGATCACGTTTATTTATTGAAGAAAATATATATAATGAATTTAAAGAATCTTTAATATTAAAAGTCTCTAAGCTTATTGTAGGAGACCCAAAAGACAATAATTCTGATTTAGGAGCTGTTGTTTCTAAGAATCATATGGAAAAGATATTATCTCGAATTAAAGAGGCAAAAAAACTAGGTGGAAAGATTTTAATTGGAGGTAGTCGTAAGTATCTATCTGGTGATTTGTCTGAAGGATATTATATTGAGCCTACTGTTATTGAGGGGCTCTCTTATAAATGTAGTATTAATCAAGAAGAAATCTTTGGTCCAGTGTTAACTTTAATCCCATTTAAAAATGAAGAAGATGTAATTATGATGGCTAACTCAACGAAATATGGTCTTTCAGCAAGTATTTTTACAGAGAATATTAGTAAGGGGCATAGAGTAGCTTCAGCAATAAAATCAGGTGTTGTCTGGATAAATACTTGGTTGTTACGTGATTTAAGAATCCCATTTGGAGGAATGAAACAATCTGGATTAGGAAGAGAAGGGGGGTTTAAATCATTACAGTTTTTTACAGAACCAAAAAATGTGTGTGTTAAAATATAATGTATGAATGGAGAAAAATTTAACAGTAAAAGAGCACCTCAAGCAGTTGGTCTTTATCCTCATGCTAGAAAACTAGGTGGCTTGTTATTTCTTTCAGGTGTTGGACCTAGAGTTCTTGATCAAAAAGAGATTCCTGGAGTAAAATTGGATGATGATGGAAGAATTGAAAGTTATGATATTGCTACACAATGTCATTCTGTTTTTAAGAATATTCGTTATATTCTTGAGGATGCTGGTTCTTCATGGAATAATATTATTGATGTTCAAGTTTTTTTAACAAATATGAAAGATGATTTTATGATATATAATAAGATATATGCAGAGTATTTTAAAGAAAACCAACCCTGTAGAACAACTATTGAAATAAAATCTTTACCAACTCCAATTGCAATTGAATTAAAAATTATAGCAACAATTTAAAATAAATATTATGAATAAAATAAGAAGACCTTTTGATTTTAAGAAATGGATTGACGACAATAAAGAATTTTTAAAACCCCCAGTAGGGAATAAATGTATTTATACAGAATCGGGGGATTTTATTATTATGATTGTTGGTGGTCCTAATATTAGAAAAGATTATCATTATAATGAGACAGAGGAGTTTTATTATCAGATTAGGGGAGATATTGTAGTTGGCATACAAGAAGATGGGAAAGCCGTAGAGATTCCAATCAAAGAAGGCGAGATTTTTCTTCTACCAGCTCAAGTTCCTCATTCTCCTCGTAGATCTGAAGGTTCTATAGGTCTTGTAATAGAAGTAAAGAGAAAGGCTAATGAGCAAGATGGCTTAATGTGGTTTTGTGAAAATTGTAATAATCTCATTCATAGTGTGAAGTTTAAACTTACTAATGTTGAAAAGGATTTTCAGCCTAGATTTAAGGAATTTTATAGTTCAGAAGAATTAAGGACTTGTGATAAGTGTAATTCAGTAATGAGTGCGGATGAACGCTTCATATAAAATGAAAAAAATATTTACAATTGATATACATACTCATATTCTACCTAAGAATATTCCTAATTTTAATAAAAAGTTTGGGTATGGTGAGTTTATTAGTTTAGAACATCATAAACCGTGTTGCGCAAGAATGATGATGAGCGATCAGTTTTTTAGAGAAGTTGATGATAATTGTTGGGAGCCGGAGGTAAGAATTAAAGAGTGTAATCATCACAATGTAGATGTCCAAGTTTTATCTACAGTTCCAGTTATGTTTTCTTATTGGACCAAACCAAAGGATGGTCTAGAAATCTCTAAGTTTATAAATGATAATATAATGGAAACAGTTCAGGTTAATCCAAAGCGTTTTGTAGGTTTAGGAAACCTACCTATGCAAGATGCTGATTTAGCTATAAAAGAATTAGAACGGATAAAGCAATTAGGGTTTAGAGGGATTCAGATAGGTTCACATATAAATGATCTTAATTTAGATAGCCCCTCATTATTTCCTATTTATGAGGCGTGTGAGAGTTTAGATATGGCAATTTTTGTCCACCCTTGGTGGTGGATGTCTAAAGAAAAGATGGATAGGTATTGGCTTCCTTGGCTTGTTGGTATGCCTATGGAAACCTCACTTGCAATATGCTCTATGATATTTAGTGGTGTATTTCAGAAATACCCTAATCTTAGAGTTGCTTTTGCGCATGGAGGAGGGTCTTTTCCTTCTACTATAGGACGTATTGAGCATGGATTTAATGTAAGACCTGATCTTGTTGCAGTTGATAATAATGTGAATCCTAAGGATTATTTAGGTGATTTTTGGTTAGATAGTTTAGTACATGATGATAAAATGTTAGAGTATATTATTGAGTTAGTTGGAGAAGATAAAGTTGCTTTAGGAACAGATTATCCATTCCCCCTTGGGGAGCTTGAACCAGGAAAATTAATTAATGATAGGCCATATCCTCATAGTGTAAAAGAAAAATTACTTTCAAGTAATGCCTTAGATTGGTTAAATATGGAAAAACAAGATTTTATTTAATGAAAGCTCAGGTTTTAATTAATTCAACAAAATATAAGCTTGATTTTTCAAAATCATTAGATCTTTCAATCCCTATTCTTTTTAATGGCAAACAGCCCAACACGTATGGTGTTGAAAAAGCATCGGCTGTTGCATATCAAGATAATCAATTTATTGGAGACACACGAAAAGGTGGTCCTTGTAATTTTGAGACTTATAATATAACCCCTCATTGTAATGGGACTCATACTGAATGCATTGGTCATATTACAAATGAAAGGGTCTCATTACTTTCTTCCTTAAATGATACTTTTATTGCTAGTACTTTAATTTCAATTATCCCTAAAGAGACAAAGGGTCTTTATATTCCAAGTTTAAATCCTGGTGATTTAATAATCACCAAAGATGACTTATTAGAATTATTAGGGGATACGCCTGACCATTTGCTTGAGGGCTTAATTATTAGAACTCTTCCTAATTCAGATTATAAAAAGTCACAAGATTATATGAAGAGCCCCCCACCGTTTATTAGTATTGATGCGATGACTTATGTTAGAAGTAGAGGGGTTAAACATCTTTTAGTTGACACTCCTTCTGTGGATAGATTATTGGATGAAGGAAAATTATCTTCTCATAATATTTTTTGGGATACCAAGAATAAGGATTATAACCCTAACACTAAAAATTTTACTATTACTGAGATGATTTTTGTAGATAATCATATAATTGATGGGAGTTATTTGCTTAATCTCCAAATCCCAGCTTTTGTTTCTGATGCTGCTCCTAGTCGTCCAATTATTTTTAAGTTAAATGAACTATAATATATCTAAAGATTTTGCAATTCGCCTGGATGCAAAAGACTCGTTAAAAAGTTATCAGAAAAAATTCTATTTTCCACTCCAAAAAAACGGAAAGAAACATATTTATTTATGTGGAAATTCGTTAGGATTACAAAGTAAAAACACACAGGATTTTATTCAACAAGAATTAGATGATTGGAAAAATCTTGGCGTCGAGGGTCATCTCCATGCTAGAAATCCATGGCTTCCTTATCATGAGTTTTTGTCAGAGAGCTACTCAAAGATTGTTGGCGCTAAAAAATCAGAAGTTGTTGCTATGAATACTCTTTCGGTTAATTTGCATTTAATGATGGTTTCTTTTTATCGTCCTAATAAAAAACGCTTTAAGGTTGTTATTGAGGCTGACGCATTTCCTTCTGATATATACGCTATAGAATCTCATGTTAAACATCATAATTTAAAACCCTCTGAAGTAATTATAAAATTAAAACCACGAAAAGATGAGTTTGTAATTAGGCTTGATGACATAAAAAATATAATATACGATTCTGGAGAGGAGATATCACTAATTATTTTAGGTGGTGTTAATTATTACACCGGCCAGGTATTTGATATGCAAGAAATAACTAAGCTAGGACATGAGCAGGGCGTAAAGGTTGGTTTTGATTTAGCACATGCTGTTGGTAATATTTCGCTATCGCTACATGATTGGAATGTGGATTTTGCAGTTTGGTGTTCTTATAAATATTTAAATTCTGGACCAGGATCAGTTGGTGGTGTTTTTATTCATGAAAAGCATCATGATAGTAATCTAAATAGGTTTGCAGGATGGTGGGGTCATGATAAGTTGAGTAGATTTGAAATGCCAGAAAAATTTAATCCAATTAGAACAGCTGAAGGATGGCAGCTTAGTAATCCTCCAATATTATCTTTAGCTGCCATTCGCGCTTCGTTGTCGGTATTTGAAGAAGCCGGCATGGATGCTCTTATTGATAAATCTAATAAGCTTACATCATACCTTGTTTTTTTACTTGAAAATATTGAGTCTGATAGAATAAGTATAATTACTCCAGACAAAAGAGGATGTCAAATATCAATAAGAGTTAAAAATAGTAATAAAAAATTATTTGACCAGATAACCTTAAAGGGTGTTATTGCTGATTGGAGAGAGCCAGATGTAATTCGTGTTGCTCCAGTTCCTTTATATAATAGTTATTTGGATGTTTATAATTTTTATAAAATATTAGAAGAGATATTATAATATGAAAAAGCATATAATAATAGTTGGAGCTGGATTAGCAGGTTCTCTTTGTGCTCTTTACATGCTAAAAAGAGGGTATAATGTAGAGGTATACGAAAAGAGAGGCGACATGAGAGATGCTGTTGTTACAGCTGGAAAATCTATAAATCTTGCTTTGTCAGAGAGGGGTTGGACTGCTCTTAGAAAAGTTGGTGTAGATAAATATGTGGAAGATATTTCAATTGCAATGCCGAAAAGAGTAATGCATGATATTGAAGGGAATCTTACAGACCAATTCTATGGTAATAAAGACCAAGCAATATACTCGGTTCCTAGAGGTGGCTTGAATATTTTATTGATGAATTTAGCAGAAAAGGGTGGGGCTAAAATTTTCTTTAATCATGAATGTATTGATGTTGATACAAATGCGCCATATTTATTTTTAAAGAACACTATAACTAATAAAGATATAAGTTTAGAGTGTGATTTGATAGTTGGGGCAGATGGCGCTTTTTCAGCAGTTAGAAATAAAATGATGAGACAGGATCGTTTTCAATACTCGCAACATTATATAGAGCATGGTTATAAGGAGCTGTTAATCCCTGCTAATTTAGATGGAACTCATAAAATAGAAAAGAATGCCCTTCATATTTGGCCTCGAGGAAATTTCATGTTAATAGCATTACCAAACCTTGATGGTAGCTATACTTGTACTTTATTTTCTCCATTTGACGGAAAAGATTCTTTTAGTGAATTAAATGATTCCTCTGATGTTTTAAGATTCTTTAATTCTATTTTTAAAGATTTTACTCCTTTAATTCCAGATTTAGTAGATCAATTTTTCACCAATCCAACATCATCCTTGGGGATTTTTAAGTGTTATCCTTGGCATATAAAAAATTATTGTGTTCTTATAGGTGATTCAGCTCATGCTACAGTGCCGTTTTACGGTCAAGGAATGAATGCGAGTTTTGAAGATTGTAGAGTTTTGGATGAATTGATAGATAAGTATGAGGAGAATATGGGTGAAGGTTTGCGTTTGTATTCTCAAAATAGAAAGCCTAACGGTGATGGGGTTCAAGATTTATCACTTCATAATTTTATAGTGATGCGTGATAAAACTGCAGACCCTAAATTTTTATTACAAAAAAAGATAGAGCAGAAGTTCGCTCAAGCATACCCCAAAAAGTGGACACCTTTATATAGCATGGTTTCTTTTACAAATATTTCATATTCAGATGCATGGGAAATAGGCATGAAACAAGAAGAGTTGATGGCTAGTATCATGTCGATTCCTAATATTTCTAAAATTTGGGAAAATGAGGAGGTAATGCAGAAAATGCTTGAGATGTTAGAG
>TARA_B110000263_G_scaffold79306_1_pt1 | contig 24126 bp, 18 predicted proteins | sample TARA_B110000263 | Tara Oceans TARA_B110000263 (sample SAMEA4397730) | marine metagenome | biome: Polar Biome; feature: [MES] marine water layer (ENVO:01000295) within the mesopelagic zone...; material: water (ENVO:00002006), including particulate matter (ENVO:01000060) such as......
CTCGCATCACGTTGGCGGGCACGATCCATCGCATCCGCATATGCTTTGCCAGGCCACGCACCTTCGGACAAGTGAATATCGTTATACTCCAGCAATGTTCCTTTGCGAAAATGAACGTCAGCGATCGCTTTGGTGTAGGCGCCCAATACTCGGTAATAATCTGTCTGAGCTTGAGCGTGTCGCCGTTGTGCTTGCAGAACTTGATCAAGCGTTGTCTTACCACCCTTGTAAAGGGCGACAGCTGAATCAACTTCTTTCTGTGAGATCGCCCAACGATTATAATGTAATTGAGCTTGGCGATGATTGTAGTCCAAGTTCTTCATAGCCGTAGCTAACAAGTGTGATGTATTGAGTTCCATATCATCTAGGCGAACCATATCACGTTTCAGATTAAGTTGAGCATTGCGAACAGCGGCGAGTTCTTGTCGCGCACCAAGTCGAGGTGGCCGAATATCAATTCCAACACGTAATTCTTGGTGATTGCCATCGGTTAATCCCTCCCATGCCGTTGACCCTGGAGCAACAAATTGTAAACCATTCGGTTCCGCGCTAATAAGGTCGTCGCCGTAACCCAACCAACGATATAAGGCAACTAGGTTAACCTGTGGAAGGGTGTTGTGTCTGGCAAGCTTTAACTCCAATTGACGGCGTTTAATGGCCCATTTTTGCTGTCGCAATTCCACACTTCGCAATAACGCTTCTTCATGTGATTCCTGCCAATCAAACACAACCTTGGCTTGAATTGGCTCTTGGGACGGGCGAATGACGCGTCCGTCGGATGCCGTAAGTCCCATCAACCAACGTAAACTTTGCTCTGCACGCATCAAATCGTTCCAAGCTGTTTCCACTTGAGCCTGGAAGAAAAAGTACTGTTCCTGAGCCTGTGCTTCAGCTTGTGCTGTTTCAATACCACCCACGAATTTCTCATAGGCTATTTTCCATGTGACCTGTGCACTATCGCGAGCAATGCGACTAGCTTCTAGGTTGCGGTAAGCTGTATACAAATCCCAATAGGTGTTCTCGACGTCCATCACCATATTGCGAACACTTGTTTCGAATATGGTAAGGCTCACATCAGTGTTGATTCTGGAAATCATAACTGGAATGCGATTAACCATCGTTCCATTACCCCGCAATAACGGTTGCGTGATTTCGCCTTCAATTGCGGTAAACCAATCTGAGGGCAATGCCCGTCCAAACCCTCGATTGTTCGCATCGTAGATCGTTTGGTTTCTAAGCGTAAACTGAGTGCCTGTGGCGGCCCGCTTGGTCAAAGCAACATCGATGGTTCCTAAGTCTTGCTTGAAATCAAACGGTGAAAATCCGAAATCGCTTGTATTCACATTCTGAGGTCGGTCCGTTTTCTGCCAAAACATGCTCGTTGTGAATTGAGCGTCAAATGCGGAAAGAGCCGCTTGTACGCCGCTTTGCGGATCCGTCTCAAAAATCGCTGGATCGTATACTGTCGCGGCTCCAGCTGTCCGGCCTGACAAACCATCGGCAAAACCAAATGGGGTCACTGAACCTAGGTTGCGAATAACTTTGCTGTTCTTGAGTGCGGTTTGTACCACTTCCTGGAGCGATAACTCCCACGGTTTATCAAAATCTGGTTTGCTCAGAGTAATCGGCGCACGCGTCTGAGCGACTTCTGTAATTGGTTGATGAGCAAGATCGGGGTATTCGATTTCCAACTCACTACCAACGTAGTGTGCCAATTCCCCACGTTCACGTAAATAAGACGTTTGTGATGCAGTGCACCCAGTCAGAATACTAATTCCTAATAGCAGCAATAAAGTTGATCTAGATTGACGTTTGACGATCAGGGGCACAGTTTTACCTTGCAATAACAGCACAATTAAGCGGATCGATTATTTTTTACTCGATATACCAAATCAGTCGGTATATGCCCCCCGACATAGCCACCTACCTTAAAAACAGATACGAAATGTGTAATTCGTAACGGCTTTGCGTTAAATGGTAAAGCAGAAATCGTCCGTGAAATTGAGAAACTTGTACCAAAACCCCGATAGAACTTAGTTTTTGGGGATTTGATTGCGCGGGTTTTTAGAGATACATCCCGAGGAAACCATCTGCTTCATCCGATTGGGCAGCGATTTTTTCAATGCGGTCACGCGTTTCTTGCAAATCACCAGCAGCGATATAGCGATCAAACTCGATTTTCACCGCTTCTTGCACACATTTCTCAAACCAATGCACGATAGGCTGCGTTAACCAATCACAAACATCACCCTCTAATTGCACTTCCAAATCAACTTGCTGCGTTTGATCATCACTTTGGTTTGTGAGTACTGTTCCCTCGAATGAGAATTGTAGCATTCCAAGCTGAGCGTCATTGGTTAAGTGGTAAACGGCCTGCGCATCGTACAAATAATAAGTATTAAATGCACCATGCCGCTCGATAGCCGATTTCACCTGCTCACAGCGGCGCTGATACTGGGGTGAGGCGTCCAAGGGAACATCCACACGTCCGACGCTACGTAGCGGGAGACAATCGAACGATATTTCAACCCATCTGTCTATCACACCCGCACCTGTATATCAAAAGAAAGAGTACCTTGTGACCGTTAAGATACCACTAGTGATGCCTGTTTGCCACATAAGACTAACACAAAACATACTCAGCAAACTCCGAGCCCTTACTCGCTCGATTTACCAAGATCATAAGACAGCATCAACCAGCCATTATTTGCGATGAGTTGCTGTAATATCAGATTTCCAGCATTTTCCCAGTCCCCGGGCAGTTTGATTCCACCTTGGCCAACAATGTCATCTTTAAACAGAGCATTGAATTTCTTACTCATCACGGTTTTCGTAGCAACTTGCAGGACGGTTAATGTCTTGCGGGCCAAAAAGTCAACGGCCACATCACCTTCACGTTGTAAATGCATGCCCGTTGCAGTTTTTTCTACATTATATGTCGCTGCAATTCGAATGGGTTCCGTAATCAGTTGTTTGCCATCACGAAACTGCTGTCCTTGAATAGCAATTACAATTTGGTTATTGCGAAATCCAACGCTAATCGGTTGTGTATTTGAGAACGTGATTGCCCAACTCTTTTTGCCTGGTCCGGTTTTCAATTCATCCGGAACTTCTGCTCCAAATCGAGTCATATGTTCAACCAATTTTTCATCGGTCAACTCGACACCGCCAAGTACAACTTCGGTGAAGTTGCGCACCAACGACTCGTGTAGCCGTAACGACACATCTGTTTTCTTGTTCAGCGCTGGCGGCTCAGAGGGCGCAGCAAGCTGATAACGACCAGTCTGTAACAGTTGCAAATTGGCAGACTCTTTAGTCGACGATGTGTTGAATTGCTGGGGAAATCCGCCTCGCCGTAACAACGGGTCGCGGATTTCGGTTTTGTATCGGTCGATTATATCACTCAGTAGTTCTAATACATTCGCATCCATATCCTTCGATACTAAACCCGCAGACAACTCAGAAGCTGCTGCTTCATTTTTCGACCGGTCGTTAATAAACTTAGTTTTGGCAATGGACTCATAAGTCGAGGAAGGAGCATCAATAGTACCTAATTCAAGCTTGGTTGTTGCTATTGCTGTTGCCGGAGAATCCGTGAATCCATTCTTGCCAAACGATATTCTTTTTTCTGCATGAACTGTCGTTGTCCCAGTCGTATTTACAGTCACACCTGATTTTTTTGCTACATTCTTGCTCAAAATCGTTCCGTCCATCATCACATCAATTGTCGCCCGCTGACTGTTCTCAGCTAACTCAAATGAGACTTGCCCCTTCAGCCTTGCAACGCCCTTGACCGGCACTCCCTTGATGACCTGTTCAACGTCTTCTGTCTGATCCACAATTCTTTTTTCGCCGGAAGATATTAGATATTGAGAAACATGCGCGAAAATATTGGGTTGGTAAAAATGGTAACGAACTGCATTACGCAGATCTGCTGCTTGTTCCGCTCGTTCGAGCCAACCAATGACTCGCCCAATTTTCCAGGCATTCTCGTTGCTGGGCGTTTCCAAATAGCTTGTCAAGCTCTCACCTAGACGAGTAACTTGGACGTCAAACATCTGCTCGCTCTTGGTGTTCTTGGTAAAGTAAATTGCATTCATATATGCTCGCAATGTCGTGCGTAGCTGAATGAACTCCGGCTGTTCAAGTCCTGCAACATCCGGACCATAGAATCCCTTTAACGACCGATCCAAGGTTCCCAAACTAGGATCCGTCTTGCCCAGTTCTGCCAGTAAACCGTCCCAATGGATTTGGGAATTCCAATCAAAATCTCCACCCTTGGTTTTCAAATAGGCAGTTAGCTTTTCAACTGCTGCATCAAGTGTCTGCCGATAAGAGGTGACCTGTTGCGATGTTAACGCGACGTATTTAGGTGGATTTGATTTTAGCTGCGCCAGTATTTGCGGCAAATTCAAAGACGGCAGCGACTGATCCCAACTCTCCAACCCTTGCAGTGTTTGCTCTGCCAATAACCGATACTTTTTAGGCAGTTCTGGTACGGCACTAATATAATGATCGCGAATGGCAACGATTTCTGCTTTCCGAGCGGACTTACCTCTACGTAAAACAGCGTTGAGCTGATCGTAATTTAACGCAGTCCTCAATACATCTTTAAAACGGTCTTTTTTTTGCTTATCGATTAACTGACGTGAAGTTGATTCTGTTTTCTTGATGGCATCAGTAAGATCATCCCCTGTCGCAATTTGTGGTCCGGCAAGCCCCACCAATAACAGAAACAAACCGTACGCTATTTTCTCAGATACTCTACGCGTCATTCTTATACTCCCAAAATCATCTTGCATGTTCAGGTGAAAAATCGATCATCTCTTGTTCATTTCATCCTCACACATTGAAATTTCAACATATAAGCACTCGTTGGTATTGAATCTTTTGACTTCAAAAATTCAATATCAAACCGCACAGTATTCTTTCCCAGATTACCGATTCCCGCAAGTTCAACTTAGGCAACAAATCCCCTGAACTAACTGTTTTCCGTGTTTTATTCCATAATTAGCCAAATTCAACTAAAACTCGTCTTACCTCCAGATACACTTTTCAAGAATAATACGATTGCTGTTTTTCTTTACTTATTCCTCGCCTCCACCACCATATCAAAATGTGCCCGGTAACATCATTCAACACTAAAAAAATACCGTTGCGGTTACAGTCGATTAACATCTGCTGTTGGGCCATAGTGGCTTGTCTTGCTACGTTTTCTGGATGTTCACAGTGGCGTTTGCCAAAAATTGATCCCAGCGGTGGTCGATTATTCCAGCCGGAACAATCGACCACGATTACACATCCCTTCCGCGATACCGAACAAGTAGGAAGCTTTCCCAATCCATTCCCGCGGCCCGCTTTTCAAAAACCTGCGCCACCTACGTCATTGGCAGATTCTGAAGATAGATTCAATTCAGAGCAGGCAGCAGCAAACCAAACAACTCGCCCAGGCAGCCTGTGGATATCGTCAAAGGTAATAGCCGCACCCGTGGGCAGCGCCGTTGTCCTGAAAGCAGGTCTACGAGGTCGAGAAGGCAAGCTACGGGTCGGCCGGAAGTTGGAATGGACGATTGCGCCGAAACCCGAGGGAAGTCAGGCAAAATTTGAAGCTGCCGGCGGTGGCAATCCCAATGGCTTTCACTGGTTATTCCCTAAATACGGTAATCAAGTGACAGACACCTACGCCCACACTATTTCATCGGAACGCGCAGAACTTGTCCACAACGACACCACAACCCTCATGGACGATGTCACGGTAGCACGTGGGGAAAGTTGGATCACGATAAGTGCTGAACAAGTCGGTACCACAAAAATCCTAGTTGGAGCTTCAACCGAAACGGAATGGGATAAACAATATCAAGACATCCACGTACATTGGATCGATGTCCAATGGAGTTTCCCGACATCGGTTTCAGTTCCCGCAGATTCACAGCCACTACTGACAACATCTGTGATACGAAAATCAGACAATACACCACTTACAGACTACATCGTACGCTATCGCATCATCGGTAACCGCCAAGCCACATTATCCACGGCCCAAAACAATGAACCGCTAGATTCCATCGACGTCCATTGTGATAACCTTGGCCATGCTGCTGTTCGCGTCACGTCGAACCAAACTCAAGCGAGTAGCGCACAAGTGCTCATGGAAATCATCCAGCCAGCAAATGCTGCACAACAAACCCCAGATATGGTAATCGGCGCATCCTCTGCGCACGTTACGTGGAACGCTGCAGCTTTGAAAATTTCAGCCACGGGACCAACGACTACGGAGATTGGTAAACGGACCCGGTTACAAGTTTCCGTCACGAACCTCGGGAATCAAGTCGCTACAAACGTAACGATGACTCAGACCTTACCGTTTGCTATCAACGTGGATTCTAGTAACCCCATTGCGAACATCATTGGCCGCCAAGCTACTTGGAATCTCGGAGACATCCCACCCCGCACGCAAAAGAAAATTACGGTCGAATACTTGGCTGATGAAGTTGGTTCGATTGACCACCTACTTACTGTGACATGCCAAGAGGGTCTCGAGGCATCATCACAAACGGTAAGCAAAATAATTGAGTCTCCTTTAGAGATTAAAATAACAGGCCCTGAAACCGCCAGCCTTAACGAGATCGTTGAATATCAAATACTGATGCACAATAAATCGAACCGAGCCATTGATCGAGTACAACTCGTACAAACGCTTGGCCCCGGATTTATTCATGTCTCACGAACCAACCCGCAGGGCAACCCAACCGTACGAAAGGTCGGTTTTCAAGCGACTGATATCCAACCTGGGCAAACGATGGTTAAGAAACTGTCTCTTCGTATCACACAATCCGGCACGCTTTGCCATCAACTACACGCAACACTTGCCACCGGACTCATCATCAATAAGGAAACTTGTGTGCAGGTAACGCCGAACACCGGCACGTCGGAGGATTCACCCAAAGCAGCAACCGACAGCCTTACAGTAGCGATGAAAGGTCCGCTACAGTTCGCCAACAACTCGACGAACACCCATCGTTTCCGCATCACCAATCAATCCAACAACCCCATCACCAACATCACTATCGACGTTTTATTACCGGCGTCGTTGGAATCTCAGTTGGCAAGCGCCGGACACCGTCGTCAGGGTCGATCTATTATTTTGGATATCCCCACTCTGGCACCCGCTCAATCCCACACACTCGTAATTCAGAGCTTAGCAACGCAAGAAAGCGCCGACGATACAATTCAACTACGAGTTGTCGGGGACGGAATTGAAACGGTCAAAAAACAAATTGCAATTCAAATCACAGCGGCACAGGAAACCAATCCACTTGATCTCTCACCCGACGGTATCGAACCGGCCGAAGAAAACCCACAGCGCGACCCTACTGCTGATCTCGGAAACCTCGATCCACCTGTCAAGCCTTCTGAGGGGACAGTAGTGCCACCAGAATTGCAACTGAAATTAGCCGTTCTTAATGAGCCCATTGAAAACGGAAGCCCAAACACATTTTTTCTGTATTTACAAAACACTGGCAAATCAGCCGCATCCAATATCGAAATCAAGATTTCCGCACCCACAGGAATGATTATTACTGCGATTACGCACTCGACCGCGACAGCACAACAACTCGGTGAGGCCATTGCCGAAGATCAACTCAGTGCTACATTACCCATTATCGAATCGCTGGAACCTAACCAAAAAGTCACTCCATATAAAATACAAATCAAAGCAGTTACGGCAGGGGTCCATAAACTCAATGTAGCCGTTTCCGCAACTGGACTCGTCGCACCTATTACGGCAAGTGATACCACTCGAATCCTCGCACCTAATTAGCTCGTACAGGAAGACGTGTTGTAACATGCCATGTTGTGTCATTCTTTATCATGAAACACCAGACGACGCGGCAGTAGACTCTCATTTGGATTTCATGCTTCAAGCCAACGATGAGCTACTCACATGGCGGTGGGATACAATCCCACAGGACAACCAAGTGTTCGTCGCCTCAAGGCTTGCCAATCACCGTATTGAATACTTGACGTTAGAAGGCCAGCTTTCTGGTAATCGAGGTACAGTCACACGCATCGACCAGGGAACTTTTGAGCCAGCCATTGAAGGCTCTCAGCAGCAGTTTTCAATTTTTATACAAACCACCAAATTTCAAGGTGAGCTTGTAGCCGAGGCGCTTTCCGAGGACCGCTGGGAATTCCGTTTGCTTCCCAATAACACTTAAAACAATCTATCGGGGCCTGTGGTTGAATTGAGTTCTCTACCGATCCAAATCTACAGTGACTTCGACAACATCCTCGTCAATAGATAGTTCACTGACGGATAGGTTCCTTCGCTTGTTTTTAATACGGACCTGACTCGGTATCGTCACAACAGCCACCTCACGATCGGTCCCCGGCTTCCATTGGAAATCGACGCCCTGACGAGCCATGGCCGACTCAATTTCATCAAACGCGCGCTTAATACTCACCGGTAAACTACCCGCGTGAACACTCACGATGCGAATCTCAACCGTGTTCGGATCAGCTCCTAATTCAATCTCCAGAACGATCGAAATAACCACAGTATACCGCGAACGTTCAATCGTAAAATACAACGTCTGTTGTTGTTTTCCCAACTCGATTCGTGGCTGTTTAATGCCCTCAGGTAAATCCCTGTTGGATTGAGGTCCGAATTCGGTAGCCAGCCACGCGTTGATTTGCTCTTCACGCACCTCAAAAACCAGTTTATCGCGATGCCAGATATCGTCTTTAATGTTGTCAACGGTTTCGTGCAGCGCGACCAGATGCGGTTGATGCACTTTATTTTCAACAGCCAAGGCGGTTTGGTAATTCGGCGGTACCGTCTGTAGTAACCAAAGAATCAGTAAGCACACCAACAAAATCACCACGGACACGACGAGCACTATGTGCAAGATCCGTCGCCATCCTTTTTTGATACGTTTCATGACTTGCTACAAAGCCTTTTAAACCGTGTCGAGCGTTGTCTACGCGTTTGCAAATTGTATCAGCGCGTATTTCTTTTTCCCACGCCGTAGGACGATCACTGTTTCGCTCGCAAGATCACTCGCTGTTAACACATAATCCAATGAATCGATTCGGCAATTGTTTACATAGCCACCGCCCTGTTCAATGGAGCGCCGCGCATCACTCCGACTTGTACACAAACCCGATTCAACTAATGCATCAATCATTGTAAATTCATTGCTACCTAACCGATCTCGACTAGCGGAAAGGCTGGGCACATCCGCAAAGATATCCAACAACTGAGTGTCATCTAAATCATGGATTTCCGAGCCGAAGAATATCTCAGTAGCTTGTAGGGCCACTTCAAGGCCCTCTGCGCCATGAACATTTCGAGTCACTTGTTCTGCTAGACACTTCTGGCTCGATCGCAAATGTGGCTCAGCTTGACGAGATTCATCTAGCTTTCGAATTTCCGCCATTTCCAACTCTGTCAAAAAACGCAAACACTTGCCTGCATCATCATCGGCAATGTTAATCCAGTATTGGTAAAACTTGTACGGGCTTGTCCGTTTGGGATCGAGCCAGATAGCGCCCGATTCGGTTTTGCCCATTTTTGTACCGTCAGATCGAGTCAGCAATGGGCAGGTCATCCCTTTGAGAGCAAGTCCATGCATGCGACGACCCAGATCAATCCCAGCCGTGATATTTCCCCATTGGTCGCTGCCGCCGACTTGCAATTCACAGCCATATGCTTGGTTTAAGTGCACGAAGTCGTAAGCCTGCAGCAACATGTAACTGAACTCGGTATAGCTCAAACCGCTCTCGCCATCGAGCCGACTTTTGACAGAATCTTTGCCAAGCATCACATTGACAGGAAAGTTCTTCCCGATATCACGCAAGAATTCCAAGAAGGTAAAAGACTGCATCCAGTCCAAATTGTTCGCAAGAATTGCACCACCACCAGACTCTTCAAAATCTAGAAAGCGCTCCATTTGGCTCCTGATGGCCGCAGTATTGGCTGACAATTGCTCAACCGTTAACAGATTACGCTCTTGGCTTTTACCACTAGGGTCCCCAATCATCCCTGTGGCACCGCCGATCAATGCAATCGGTCGATGTCCTGCTTGTTGAAAACGACGCAACGTCATCACTTGCATCAGATGCCCGATGTGCATGCTGTCCGCCGTAGGATCAAAGCCGATATACATCGTCCGCGGTTTTTCCTGGAGCCACGGTTCAAGTTCATCAGTTGTTTGATGAATTAAGCCTCGTTCCGAGAAGTCAGCCATTCCCAGGTTCGTAGTATCGGTATCATTCATTGCAGTCACATCATTCGCGTCTTCAAAACAATTGTTTATTATGTTTTGATTATGTCAAATCGCAACGTTTGTGGATACGACGCATTCTAAAAGTTCACCGGCTATTCGCAAAAAACACCGGAATTTAAACCATTATGTGAGATAGCTATCGCCACATATCATCGAGTGGATTCGTAGGCGTATCTAACTTTGGTTTCGGCAACGCACGCATCGCCATTTCAATAAAGAGTAAATCACTCTGGGTCGTAATTTTTCGGTTAAGTGGAGAACCTGTTACGATTTGAACATCGTATCCTGCCCACTCAAGTAATTGAGCTTCATCTGTTGCATCTGCATAGTTTTCAACGTTGGTATATGCCGATTCTAAGATCTCACGCTGGCAAACTTGAGGCGTTTGAGCTTCCCATAACCCTGCGCGTTCGACAGTTTCCTGAATCTTGCCTTCCACCACTCGCTTGACCGTAGAAACGATCGGCGTGGCTAGGATTGCCGCACCACTGCGTTGCGCCTCTATAAACAATTCGTCAATCCAAATCTCTGAGATGCAAGGACGGGCAGCATCATGTACTGCAATCAACTCAACTCCCTCTTGAACTTTTGCGAGCCCTTTTTGGACAGACATGGCACGAGTCGCTCCTCCGATAGTTACATCCACACCTAAAATTGCAGTTTCAGCGCCAAATCGACTACTAAAATCCTCACGGTCTTCTTCAGCAATAACTAGAATCACTTGTTTTACATCACTGCGATTGATAAATCGATCTACACAATGTAACCACACTGCACGATTTTTTAGCGGTGCATACGGCTTCTTGTAATGCTCATCACGAAAGCGACTGCTCTTACCCGCAGCCACAATTATGACAGCGACATGTCCTGACTGGCCCGTCAATCCTGTGGATTCCTGTTGTTGCATCTTATTGCACCTCAATCAGTTCTTTCGTACATCGCTTGTAATATTGAATCAAATTTGGCTGCGATCTGAGAGCGTCGTAATGTCCCTTTAGGAGTCAGCATATCATTTTCCCACGTCCAAGGTGACTGTACCAATGCCACTTTTCGAATTTGCTCGTGAGGAGCGAAACCGTGTAATTGCTGTTCAACAACTTTATGGAACCATTGCTCAACGTTGGGGCTATCCACCCACACAGCAGGACCACCCGATAAGTCCAATCGATTTACGAATTGTTCCCAATTTGGATGGACCAATGCCACTAAATAATCACAACCGTGACCATACACCATTACTTGCTCTATGGTCGCATGCTCTTGTAATTCCGCTTCAAGTAACCCTGGCCAAATATTCTCGCCGACAGTTGTCACGATCATCTCGTCGAGGCGTCCGGTAACAAACAAAAATCCATCATCGTCAATGCGACCTAAATCTCCGGTTTTGAACCAACCATCTTCGATGGTTGTTGACGTTAATTCAGCATCTCGAAAATATCCTGCAAAAACATGCGGGCCCGCGATTTGAATCTCGCCTACTTCGCTGATCCGCACATCCGTTTCCGTTAGCGGTTTTCCAGCAGAACCCCTGCGTTGTGTGGTGCGGCTATTTAGAGTTGCCACCGGCGAGGTTTCCGTCAGCCCATATCCTTCAAGCATGGTGATACCATGTTCCTCAAAAAAATCAAACGTTGCATTATCCAATGCCGCCCCACCAGAATTTACTTGGTTTAGCCGACTACCCCACACGCTCGAGTTTCCACTGTCCGCTGAACCTACTGCCTCACGCAACCGCCGAAAGTACAACGGCACTCCATTGATGTGAGTCGGTTGGCTATGTGTTAAGTCCGCGATCGCGTTGTTCCTATCTGAGGCAAGTGTTAAACGATGCCCACCAACAATCCACGCGTACAAGTCACATGTACGAGCAAATGCATGGAACAACGGCAAAAAGCAATATTGATGATCCGATTGGTCAAACCCATATCGATCTAAAGTCTGCTCGGCATCGAAAGCCAAATTGCCGGCACTCAACATGACACCTTTGGGTGCCCCAGTGGTACCTGAGGTATATATAATCGTAGCTATTCGATCGAAATCAAACTCTGATGGCAATTCCTCTTTTACATCTATTTGACCCAAGTTGATGATCTCGTCCCACGATCCCAGCACGGTCCAGTGGGCATTGTCATCCCTAATAGACGGTTCGTCGAACAACGTCACGACATCAATCGCAACTGGCACAGTATCCAGACGATCAAGATCATCGATAATCAATAAACTCATGCCAGAATGTCGTATTTGTGATTGCAGTTGTTGCGAGCTTAATTGCGTGCTCAGGGGAACACTCACCGCTCGCAGGTATTGGCACGCAAGGTCTGCGATGATCCATTGCCAACAATTTTCCGCACTAATCCCCACTCGATTGCCATCACAGACTCCAAGATTTTGCAGCCCATACGCCGATTTGGATACCTGTTGCCACAGTTCCTGCCATGTGAACCACGTCCAACAATCATGCTGAAAGACTTGCAATGCTGGGCAATCGCCACGTTGTTTCACGTGTTCTAACAGTTTCTTGATTAGCAACATAAATAGAAAAAACCTAACCCGTCAATCCGATGCCCATCTATAATAACGTGCAACCCATTTAACCAGAGCATTTCTAATGGTTCATACACGCCTAAATATAAGTTACAAACCGAAGTCGATGAAGCGTTTACCCGCATACTTTTCATTGTTTGTGGTGTTCGCTGTCGTCAGCACGTTCGCATGGAAGCTCGCGCCCAATTCGTTGCACGCTTATGAGAATAAAGCGGCCGTCGACAAATTGCGTCTGGTCATTGAGCATAAAAATGGATTCGAAAAACACTATACGCAATTCAAATATCACCGCGGGATGACTGTGCTACATATGATGCAACAAATGCAAAAACATCCACAGGCCACCAAATTTAAAGTCCGCGGATCCGGAGCGTCAACGTTTCTATATGAATTAGATTCCGTTGCCAACCAGGGAGCGACAAATAACTGGATCTACTATGTGAATGCCAAGCGAGCGACTGAGGGTATTGGCACAAAAACTCTCCGCACTGGAGACATCGTCCGCTGGAAATTCGAAGCGTACGAGTAGAAACTCGTTAACTGGATTCCGCTTCGCTGGTCGCCAAAACTCTCGCCAACGCGCTCTTGCGATGAGATACCCAGTGCAACGCCACTGTATAGCTGCCTAGAAATGCAAAGGCAAAAACCATGTCACCCATCAGGGTATGACGAAAGAATGGTATCGCTTGGCTAAAACACAGCATGAGTCCACTCATGCTATTTGGATACATCGACCCGCTGCACCACAGGGTTAAATTCGTAACAACAAAAAACGCTATGGAACAGAGCAGACCACTCGCTCCAATCGTTAGACAGGTTTTGACGCCTTTCTGTGGTGCCTGCAGCCGAGATTTCAACCAAGGCCCCGCTAACGCTGGCAGCATCAAGCAAGTGTATACACTCATCATGATAAAGAAATTGTAGCCGCCAAATTTGAGGTCACTGATCACCATGACCGACAGGGGCACAGCGATAGCCATTGACCGCTTGCTGAATAAACAGCCGCTTAATAAAGCCAAGGCAGCAACGGGTGAAACGTTTGGATAATCTCTTAGACACAATCGCAATACAACGCCGCAGATGACCAACAAGCAAAAAAGGGACACATCACGGTAAGTCAAATTGTTAGTCATAGTTATCTTTAAAATCAATTACAGTTGTTTGTCAATTCAGAGAACACTTATGACCCTGGTAGCGCACCGGGGACAGTTGCTGGAGCATCAGCGGTTACTGTTTCTGGAGTCGTTTCAACAGGAATCACAAAGCTCTCTAGCTTGCGAATCTCCGCAGCAATTTTTTCTAACAGCTCATCTCGGTTTAATTCGTCCTCAGCAGGTTTAGACTCATCTGGCTCTGGGATACGCAAAATATCAATCAATGCCGTCATGGCGTCTCCTACGCGGTCTAAAGCTAGCTGTCCAGCAGCATCTTGAACAGCTGCATGCATGCCTATCGGTGGTGTTGTACGTATCTGTTTTTCACCAATAGCTTCATAAACATGGAATAGCTGATAAACCAAAATCCGTCTCGTATAATCAACTTGCCTTTTTTCTTTCGGCTCTAACATCGATTTAACATCGCTGGTGCCGCCCATACCGCCCAACGCTCCACCCATATCACCACCCATTCCACCCATGGCTCCGCCCATGCCACCCATCGCTCCGCCCATGCCACCCATCGCTCCACCCATGCCCATATCGCCTTCGGTATCACTTACGCCGGAAGCTTCTTGTAGTGCCGCTAATGCTTTTTCTTGATCAACACGATCGATTTCATTACGGCAGATACGAACGATCAAAGTACCTAATGCATTTGATGTTGATTCAACAGGAACTTGAGTCGAGGGACTATAGTTGAAATACTTCAAGGCTCTAGCTGCTGTCAGCCTTAACGACATCGCTGCCTTTTCATCTCGCATGATGCTTAAAATCTTAGGCAGAATTTTTTGGTCATCTTGGCCAATCATCGCCAAGACATCAATCACGCGGCGTTGCAACCAGACGTGACCTGCGGCGCTACGATTGGCCGGGGGAGTAGCTTGATTTAATAGCTTCATAGCTTCGCCGGCAATCGTGACAATATCGCTTCCAGCAATATTTTGGTTTAATCGATTCAACCGTACATGCCGTAACACTCCAATCCAACTTGCCAGTAATATCGCATCGGTTTCCGCACCAGATTGGATCGCGTTTACCATAAATGTCAGGGCAGCGGGTAATGGTACAGGAACAGTACGACCTTCATTGGTAAGAACAACTTGGCTATTGAGTTGACCGATGATCAACATTGCATTGTATTTTACAACTGGATGATAGTTTTCTTGTAGAAAGGCCGTCATTTGCGGGATTGCAATTTGGTCGACCACATGACTGTGGATACTATTGTCCGTGCAAATCATTGTTAGCTCTTTGATAAATTCTAATCGTTGCAGGTCAATATCACCCATACTGGCTTGCGTCATTAAGGCAAAGTGATAATTTTGATACCAACCAGTGAGCAGTTGTTGATTGGTAATTGTATTCTGATCCGGTGTGCCTTCAGCGATTACAAAATTATCGTTCAATCCACTTCCGCCGCGCAATACGTCGTACACTTGCGCTTTCGCAAAACTCACGTTGCGGCGTATGGTGGACTGCAAGCGTTTGTCGGCCAAAACGGCTTCAGTTTTACCATCAAAGATTGATGCTACATCAATTTTTTTGAAAGTCGGTGGTGCTGGCGCAGGTGCTGGCTGTTGAGCAGCGACGCTGATAGTAACGAGCATCACCATCGCCAAAGTTGTCAAATGTCCAACAATACCTAAACTTCTGTTCAATAAAAAACTTCGAAACAGCACGACTGTCCCCTTTATTTTATGAGCTGTTTAATTCAAATATGCTCGCATGATACAAGCATCTATTGTTTTCGCTTCTCTTATCTTTTTCGACTCAATTCGGCGTCAATCAGGACTTGAATTCTAACCTACTCGCTTTTCTTTCACATTACACTGCAAAACATCGACATATGGCAATAATCCTTATCAACTTTTCACGATTACGCCTAAATCCAACGAAAAAATCATTTTCAAAACTATTGTAACTATATCCCTTTACCACTTGCTTTTCCATATTGAAAATCGGTGAGGCGAGAAGTTGTCCAACCCTAGGACGAGTGTAAACACGGTTATATCACCTTATTTTACTGCACTCGTCGAAAAATTCCGCTCGCTGTTTAGTATCCAACATCATAACCTCATTCGCAATTGGTAGCTCAGGCCACATCGCCATCAACACATCGCAAAATCTGCCATTTGTTTTTCCGACCACGGATTGCCCCATTACGCCCATCAACGGAACGTCACCGATCCCGCAACTTGGAGACCGCGCCTTAAATACATAACCTACAATGTCCGCAGTTTGTAATTGCGACACGCGCTGCCTCGCAAATTCGCTCATTTGCTCGGTCCAGTCTTGCCGCGATTCAACCCCAATCAACCTAAGACCAGCACTCGATTCTTCAATCTGAATAGCCTCGCGAGGAATAGACATGCCAATTTCAACCTCGGGGCAAACTGGTACCCACTCCACCTCAACACAATCATCTAACCAACTCTGAAGTTTACTTTCACCGTCGTACCGCACACGTTCGCCAAGCAAGCAAGAAGAAATTGCTATCCGAATTGAATCTGTCATAGATTTTTCTCAACTCACAATACAACATTCACTTTAAATACCTACAACAATATCAAAAATATTTTGTCGTAAGCCGTATCCTACCATACGTTTAGTCTTACGGTATCTGTGCTAGTTGAATCATCGAACCAACTGTGCCAAGATAACTAGTTCTGTCAGTATCTCCCTTGTAAACGATCCCCATGACACCTATCCGCACTGCACTCGTCACAATTATTATTTCACTGCTCTACGCTGTCATCCGCTACAACATTACAGGGGACGTCCCCTGGAGCCAATTCCCCGTCTTCATTATCAATAAAGCAACAGCCTGTAGCGGAGTCATTCTACTCGGACTTGCCGGACTAAACGATTCTGTCGAAAAACGCCATCGAATCGGTCTGTTTGCGTCCGCTTGCCTCGGCTTGCATTGCTTGTTGTCCTTGATGCTGCTGACGCCAGCCAATTTTAACGGTAAATTTTTTCAAGCTGACAATACATTTACTACCATCGGTGGATTAGCTCTGTTGTGCGGAGCATTAGGCATTCTCGGCCAAGCTGTCCTCTGGCGCCGCTCGATGAACGCAGCACCGAATTCCGGCCCGAGTTTGATCAACGGCCTTGGCCGAATTTTATTGCTACTCGCCGCGGCACACGTCACATTGATCGGATTCCGTACGTGGACACAATGGTCACTGTGGCCTGGATATCTACCACCAATCACATTAATCATTTTCATAATCGCAATTGGCTTGGCAGTTGCCAACCACCGCAAAAAACGTCTCACGCGGCTACAAAGACACTAGGATATGCCGAGCCCCTCACAACAATACGACGCGATTGTAATCGGTGCTGGAGCCGCTGGGCTGATGACTGCTATCAGCGCTGCGACAAAAAACCGTAACGTATTGCTGCTTGAAAAAAACTCAAAGCCCGGCGCTAAGATTCTCATGTCCGGAGGCACTCGCTGCAACATAACCCAAAACACCGATATCCAAGGAATCATCTCAGCCTACGGTAAACCTGGACGTTTCTTGCATTCGGCGTTAGCCGTGCTCGGCCCAGAGCAACTCATCGAATTTTTCAACGAGCGTGGAGTCCCCACAAAGTGCGAACCTTCGGGTAAAGTCTTCCCGCAATCGGACCGAGCACAGGATGTATTACAGGCACTACTCGCTAGCCTCGATCAGACTCGAATTGATTTGAAATTAAGTCATGCCGTAACGAGTATTAAAGCGGACTCTTGCGGATTCAGTATCGCTACGAACAACGGGATTTCTACCGCCCCACACGTAGTTATTACCTGCGGCGGTAAATCCTTTCCAGGATGTGGCACAACCGGTGACGGATATCCATGGTCAACGCATTTCGGCCATAGAATTGTCCCAACACGACCAGCATTAGTACCTTTGGTAACTCCTGCCGACGCGTGGCCCACTCAATTGCAAGGCATCACCTTACCCGACATTGAATTAATCGTCCGTAATTCCGATGGTAAACAACTTGGAGCACAACGAGGGTCAACTCTGTTTACCCACTTTGGCATCTCCGGACCGACAGCGATGAATCTCAGCGGCATTTTCACTGCGGTTCCCAATCCTGAAAACCTCCAATTAGAAATTAACTTCCTCCCCGAACTTTCATTAGTTCAAAAACAACAACAACTCGCAACGCTGTTTCGACAAACACCCAAGAAACAAGCGCTCACGGTTATGTGTCAACTTCTACCCCAACGAGCCTCAGAAGTGCTTCTTGATCAGTCAGACATCACGCACAGCCATAAATCGGGAGAAGTGTCAAAGCAGCAAATAATTAGAATAGCCAATTCGTTACATCAGCTACCAGTCATCATTGATGGGACACTGGGATACAAAAAAGCTGAAGTTACTGCTGGCGGCGTTGCCCTAGATGAAATCAATTCGTCAACTATGCAAAGCAAACTTCAACCCGGTCTGTTTTTCGCAGGTGAGATTCTCGATCTTGATGGACCAATCGGCGGTTATAATTTCCAAGCTGCTTTTAGCACAGGATACCTAGCGGGACTAAACATTTAGGGCTCCAAGACTCTGCGGCGGCCGCGCTAACCCAATGTTGATACTGTCAGCTAACAATCTCGGGACGGTCTTGAGCTAAACCCTCTGTATTGGATAGCATAACAACAAATCCTTTGCACGAATAATCATCACACCATTACTTTTCCGAGCTACGCCGTGCCTCAGAAAAAATCCACTCTAATAATCGCTGGTTTTGCCGTAGTCCATTGCTGTTTATTTGCATGGTTTAGCAGCTATACAGCGGAAGATGCCTTCATCGTTTATCGATATAGCGAAAACCTCATTCATGGGAACGGCCTCGTTTTTAACTCGGGTGAATACGTTTCCGCACTTACCTCGCCTCTTCATGCTTTGATAGTCAGCGTGCTATATGGCATTACCAATTCATCCCTGTGGGCCAACCGACTGTTTGTTCTTGTATTGCATTTTGCAGCGACTTGCTATGCGTTACAAGCCGTTAAAGATCTGCAAGGAAAAATTCTGTTCGGTTTGATCGTTTGGTGTTCACCATTTGTTATTTTCTGGACCGCAGGTGGATTAGAAACCATCTATCTATCAAGTTTCATCACGATTGCATTTGCTGCGGCTGTCAAATGTCTGAAACATCATTCAATCAAACACCAATGGATTTTTTCGATCTGTCTCGGCCTCGCATTTCTGACGCGTTATGACAGTTGTTTAGTTACGTTACCAATCTGGTTTCACGTGACATATAAACAATATCAGTATTTCCCCAAACAATTCAGACAGTCCCTAGCAACACTGCTGCTGCCAGGGCTATTTATTGCCAGTAGTTGGCTCATTTTCAGTTTTAACTATTATCACGACATCTTCCCAACCTCTGTCTACCACAAACCTCTGCAGTGGGACACGCAAAGAGCTGCAGTTAGTTACATGATTCAATTTGGTCTATTTTGTGGCATCCTACCGACGCTCGGCTGGTTTGTTGTTGACCAATTCAGGCGCAATAAATCCAAATTGCTCTCTACCGCGATTAACACCACTCAAGAACACGTCGGTGTGTTGATCGGATTATCGATTTTCGGATGCTATGCCAGTGTGACCTGTTTGGCACACATGATGTTTAGCAACCGCATGCTCCTACCCTATCTACCCGCAGCTACATTACTACTCATTGACTTCTTAATGCGTATTAACCACACCGGCAATACTGTTTGGCGCGGCGGGCGATTTGGCCACAGGAGTTGGCCAATCGTTATCGTGCTAGCAATCGCTGTTCAATCAACGCTGTTTTATTACATCGATCAAGTTTCAGTTAACCCTGGACGTTACGGTGAATACACAAATCTCTCACGAAGATCCTACATCACGTTCATGCAGACACTCGATGACCAAGCCGCTAAGATTTCCCAGCATTGGCGTGACACTGGGAAACAAGGGCAACCACAGATTCATGTCTATGCCGCGGGTATATTACCCTACAAATATCCGCAAGCCAAAATTGTCGACTGGGGATTAGTGTCCTACCGCAAAAAAGTACACGTTGATATGGTGCAAACCGGATTGCTTTATAGTTCTGATTACATCATCACACTTTCGCCCCGACATCATCGTCTACGGTATCAATTGCAGCAAGAAGCCGATGGATTGATTGTGGTCGACAAAACCACGATCAACTTTGATGGGAACTCCGAGACACTAGGCGTGTACTTCAATCCAACACCTATACCCTATCGATTACCCAACTACGTCGATGGTGAACCGCGTGATCGTATCACGCCAAAAATTAATGAATAAGACAATGCCAACCACTGATCAACACACCACCGCAGATGCTAAACCAACGCATCAATTCCGCTGGTATGTCATTTGTGGTGTCTTCGCTGCCGTGATTGCAATCGTTGGTTTCATGATGCATTTTCAGTTCTTCCACGATGATGCCTATATCACACTGCGGTATGCTCAGCATTGGTTACGAGGCGATGGGATAGCTTTTAACCCAACAGAACGTGTCGAAGGTTACACGAGTTTTTTTCATCTGGCCCTAGTCAGCGGCGTCGCTAAACTTTTCGGCGGAGCAGATAATCTACCTTTCATCACTCAGGGAGTAGGAATAATTGCCTTCGGTGGAATCTGTGCCACCATCGTATTTGTATTGAAACCATCAACCAACCAGTTGAACTACTCACCACGAGCTCTGTTATTATTACTCGTACCAACCAACCTCGCGTTGATTGCGTGGTCCCTCGGTGGACTTGAAACGACTCTCTACACGGCGCTGCTGATGCTGGTGACCTACCAATTCAGCAACACACTAGATTCCTCAAGTCTGACAACAAAGAAAATAAGTTGTCTAGGGATTCTCTTGGCAATCATCACGATGACGCGACCCGAGGCAATGCTATTTGTAGGCATCACGGGTCTATTCTTGCTGCTACCACACGGATTAAAGTCGCCGCGATGGAAACAACTATCCATACTGGTTCTTAGCTTTCTGGTAGTTTGGTTGCCCTACTTCCTCTGGCGCTGGAACTACTACGGCGACCCGTTTCCCAACACCTATTATGTCAAAATGGACATAGATTTAATGACGCGGTTGCGTAATGGATTCCATTACTTACATACTTATTCGAGAATTGCACCGTTTATATTGCCTCTTGGAATCGTGATCGGGTTACTCGCACTCATCCGGGTTCGAGACAAGGATCATTCTCAACATCGACAGGCCCATTCGCTGTTCTATATGCTTTGCGTTGCTAGTGTGGGCACACTGTACGTCTGCTATACAGGTGGCGATCATATGCCAGCCTATCGATTCTTCGTACCTTTAGTCCCAATCTACGGATGGCTGCTCGCCCAGTCATTGCCGATTGTCATGCCCTCACTCGTTAATCGTCACACGGGGATTCTATATATTTGTTGCATGGGTTTGATTTGCATGCAGTTCGTCTGGAGCAATCAAAAAATGCGTGATGCTCAACACATCGATCGTGCTGCTAGCGTTGGTCGCGACGTCGGTATATGGATCGAGCAGAACCTACCGGCACACAGCACCATTGCCTTGAACACCGCAGGGTCAACTCCATTTTTTGCCCCACAACATCGCTTTATTGACATGCTGGGTCTCAACGATAGGCACATTGCCCATCGCCAAATCAAGGAGCAACGGACTTGGTGGCAACAATACCCTGGCCATGGCAAAGGCGATGGTCAGTATGTACTTAACCGCCAGCCAGATTACATCATTTTGGGACCTGCTCAAGGTCTACCCGCGAACCCAGAATTCGTGCATTCACAACACGTTGTCTGGTTTCTGTCCGACCAAGAATTAGCAGAAACTGACGAATTCCATAGACAGTACCAACAGAGAATAGCAGAATTCCGTGGGTCATCTGGAATGCAACGCACGTTAGTGTATTATCAGCGGCAAGCTGCCAACAATAATCCACAGGAAAACTGATCCGCTGCAGATAGCTACTTCTGCAGGACTGCATCAAAGACTTTAAACGCAACATCGCCATTCCAGCGGTGACCACCTTGAAAATGATCCAAGTGCAGATTATCCGATACTCCCGCCGCCTTGTACACCCGCTGTAACCGCTGTTTAAACTTGGTGTCCCAGCCGTTTTTGACAACCAATGCGTCCTCGGAACCCATTTGCCACACACAGGGTCGCGGCGCAATGAGCCCTCCGATTTCACTATAGTCACCGTATTGCAACAGCCGAGGGATTATTTGAGCACCACAACTATAACGCTGGGACAATCTTTCCTGCATCAAGTTCAACGCCCCACTAACAGCAGCTACTTTGATGCGGTGGTCGACGGCCGTCACGAGCATCGTCATCCGTCCGCCGTATGATAATCCTGCACAGCCAATTAATTTTGCTTCAACTTCTGAGCGACTTTGCAAAAAACTGACTGCCCATCGCAAATCGCGTACGTTTTCAGCAATTGGAAGCTTTCCCAGAGCTAGTAAACGAACAAGTGAAACGGCACACGGGTCGGAGCTATACTTTTCAGCGTCCACTCGGTCACCAAAAGGAATCATGCATGGCACAGCCACAACATATCCGCGTCGAACAAATTGACGACCGTAGTCATAGTTTGCTTTTGTAATAGCCGCCGCAACACCCGGTAAATCATCGCGCCCAGCAACAGCATGGTGTCCATAGGGTCCGTGCCCGTGCACCGCTACAACGGCTGGCTTGGGTTTCAAGTTTCCGTTGCTTGGAACCAATAAATACAACGGCAGTGCTGGGACTCCCTCTGCTGTTAGCGTAATTTGATAACGGATATGGTCATCAAATCGTTTGCCGTTTTCAATAACCGTTTGCCACTGTTTTGGAGGTTCGGTCGGACCGAGCAGTTCCTGTAAATTCGTCCCGAAACTCGACTGCCACTCTTTCACGTGGTCTTGGCTTCGCCCGGTGAACACCTGTGACAATTCTGCGTTCGACAATTCACGACGAATCGTCTGCTGAATCGTCACCGGTTCCACAGCATCAACCGTTTGAACTATTTCCAGCAGGCAACAGGCCCCCAATAAAAACCATTTCCAATGATGCATGGTAAGATTCCCTTTCGCACGATTCCATATTTTTGTGTCACACGTACCGACTGGGTCAATGGTTGGAACCCCATTTTCAGTTCCATGATCCTCAAAAAATCTGAGCCCATTATCTCGCGGTCCAGCCACCATCAACAGTCAGCATACTTCCCGTCAAGAAACTCGATGCATCGCTAGCTAAGAAAATCGCTGGGCCTTGAATCTCCTGCATCTCGCCCCACCTTGCCAAGGCAACCGCACCGACAATAGATTTGATCGTTTGCTCGTCATCCTTAATGGGAATATTCATCGGAGTCAGAAAGGGTCCTGGGCAAATCGCATTACACGTAATGCCAAACGGAGCCAACTCTAATCCCAAAGCACGAGTCATCTGTACAACAGCGCCTTTGCTTGAAGTGTAGGGAGTACGATCTGACAAACCAACTACCCCTAACGTACTGGCTAGATTTATAATCCGCCCACTCGCTGCCTTCTTCATGTGAGGTATCACCGCTCGCGCAAATAACCACACGCCATTGACATTGATGTCCATTACTTGCTTGAATTCTTCCAACGACAATTCATCAATCGGCCCGCGGATATTGACGCCGGCGTTGTTAATCAAAACATCAATTTTGCCAAATTTTTCAATGCACGTATCGACGACACCCTGCACCTGTTCTTCCGACGTCACATCCGCTTGTATACCAATTGCTTGCACGCCATAATCGCGGCTAATTTCGTCTGCGGCGGCTTCGACCTCAGCTTGATTGCGACTAACCAGTACTAAATTAGCACCAGCCGATGCTAGACCAGCGGCCATCGCTTTACCTAAGCCCTTCGACCCTCCCGTAACAATCGCCACTCGATCATGCAATTCAAACTGTTTAATACCCGGCAATACCATCACGACTCCCTACAGTTGTAAATCAGACCCAACACACTATTCAATGAATTTAGTAAAGCTAATTCACAAAAAAAGCAGCGGCACCGACAAAGGGACCACTGCGATTTTATTGACAATCGTCATTACTCAGACTTTTTTTCTTCGGCGGCCTTCTTCGCTGCTGCTGCCGCGGC
>TARA_B110000263_G_scaffold50305_1_pt1 | contig 22538 bp, 16 predicted proteins | sample TARA_B110000263 | Tara Oceans TARA_B110000263 (sample SAMEA4397730) | marine metagenome | biome: Polar Biome; feature: [MES] marine water layer (ENVO:01000295) within the mesopelagic zone...; material: water (ENVO:00002006), including particulate matter (ENVO:01000060) such as......
GGAATTTTTTTCAAATTCATTATTCCCTCTTACTATAACAAAAGAATCATTTTTAAAACAACTATCAGAAATAAGGGAATCAAATAAATATATAAACTTTAATTATGAACTCCATCAATATAAAGATATATACCAATTGACATTATCTTTAGAAAAAGCCCCAATGATTACTATTGAAAATATTTTTATTGAAGGGAATAATAAACTATCAAAATCATTTATTAAAGAAATTTTAGATATAAAGAAGGGACAAATATTGAATTTTGATGTTTTAAGTAATAATATTAATAAAGCATATAATTTAGATCTATTTGAAAACATTAGATATGAAATTGAAAATGAAAATGAAAAAAATAAAGTAAATATAAAATTTATTGTACGTGAAAATACTAATAATAAAATGAAACTATCTATAAAATGGCATGATTATTATAAAATAATTGGAGATATTAAATTTGATTTAATAAATAAACCCCTTAATAAATTTAGAATAACTAATCAAATTAAAGTTGGAAATACTATTAAAGAAAACAATATGAATATTTATTACATAGAAAATTTTAATTATCAATCAAAATTAATTCCTGTTATTAAACTAAATAATATAAAAAAAGAAATTAATCTTTATACTTATGGTGATGATTTTTATGACGATAATTCTATCATTAAACAATCTATATATATCAGAGATTATTCATTTAATGCTATTATTAATTTAAAACAATATGGATATATTGATTTTGGGGTCCATAAACAAAAAACACATTATGAATCTTATTTTGATTCAGAAGATTTATCTTATTATAGCTTAAATTTTGATATTGATCAAATTGATAATATCCTGTATCCTAAAAAAGGATATAATTATAAATATTCATTTGAAAAAAGTAATAATAATTATAAATATTATTTAGGACAATTAGAATTTAATCATTATTTCCCTATTTCTAATATATTTCGAATTAAATATTATGGAGATATAATACATAGCAATTTAAATCATAGTGATGGTAAATTAGTTTCTAAAAGCATTCATTATATTCCCTATGATAGGACCCTTTCATATAGTCAATTTAATTTATTCGTAAATAAACTACTATCGCAAGGAATAGAAATAAATATAGATTATAAAAATAGTACTACATTTAGATTTTTATATAATCATATATATGAATCTGAATTTAAACATAATGGTGATATCAAGAATGATTTAACAAGTTATGGAATTGGTCTAAGAATTAAATCTATATTAGGACCCCTAAACTTCATGTGGACTAGAACAAATAACCCTATTTATAACAGTAATAAAAATAATTATTTTTTTAATATAGGTTTTAATTATTAAGTATGTTTTTATACATGAACTAACATAAATTTGAACTCAGATTTAGTTGCCGGGGTGGTGGAATTGGTAGACACGCTGGTCTTAGGAACCAGTATCTTAACGATGTGAAGGTTCGAGTCCTTTCCCCGGCACGTCATTAATTAAAAATATCCTTGAAAAAAAATTTATTTTTTATAAAATAATCCCACACTATACTTCTAGAATAAATTATCTTTTTATTAAATAGAGACTTATCATCAATAACCCTAATTTTTTTAACTAATTTTCTTCTTTTAAAGATATATGCAATATTAAATAGCGATAAAATTGATATATAATGATAAATGAAATGTAATATTTTTAAACTAAATAAGTCCTTTATTGATGAAATAATTTCTAATAATAATCTTAACGGTAATATTTTAATTACATTCAAAAATTCATAATTGCTTAATAATAAAATCAAACTATTACGATGATTCAAATATGCCTTATATGGAGAATCATAGCCTAATGTTTTTGCTCCATGGTGATAAACAATTGATTTTGGATTCACAATACATTGATAATCAGCTAAGTGACATTTCCAGGAGTAATCTATTTCTTCCATATGTGCAAATAATTTCTCATCAAATCCACCCAACTTCATAAAAATAGATTTTCTAGTCAAAAAAGCTGTCCCAGAAGTCCAAAAAATATCCACAGATTCTTCATACTGATTATTATCTTCCTCAATAGAATCGAATACTCTACCTCTACAAAAAGGAAAAACTAAAAAATCAATATATCCACCAGAAGCACCTGAATAATCAAATAAATTTTTATTATTAAAATTTTTTATTTTTGGTTGAACAGATGCAATTTTTTCATTTTTATCTAAACTGCTAACTAAGCAATCTAAAAAATCAGGTTCTTGCACCGTATCATTATTAAGAAATAATAAATATTTACCTGTAGCAAAATCTGCCCCTAAATTGCAACCACCGGCATAACCCAAATTTTTTGGAGATTTTTTAATTATTATATTCTTATAATTATTTTTAACCTGCTCAAAGCTATTATCATATGAATTATTATCGATAACAATTATTTCTAAATTACTGTAAGTTAAATTTTGTAAAGACTTTAAGCATTGATCTAAAATTGAAAAATTATTATAATGTGGTATAATAATTGAAACTTTATTCATAATTAATTAATTGAATTTACTTGAATTAAATAATCATATAATTGAATAAGCTCAATATTATCAGGATTTTCATCAAGAAAATCTTGAATGAGGCTAATTGCTTTTTCTGACTCTCCTAATTCATCATAAACTCTAACAACAGAATATAGTAATCCAATAGGTTTATGATTTTTAAATATTTTATTACAATAAGAAATGAAGTCAGCAGATTCTAAATTATCAGATAATATATCTCCAATATATTTTTGTAATTCAAAATTTAAATTATCAGATTTTTCTGTATATAAAACTGTTGCTCTATTTTTAACAAAATCTATATCATTAAGTTCAGCTAATTTATGAAGTAAATAAATTTCTGTTTGAATATCAATCTCTTTATTAAATAAACGCTTTAAAATATCTAACTGTTTTATGTTATTATTTGAAGCTCCATAAATTGAGTCACTAATTAAAACAACAAGACCAGGTTCAATATCTAACATATCCTGAGGAAAATATTTATCCATCATTGATATTAATTTTTCTGCCTCAGAATAATTTCCCTCTTTAATATCATTTTGAGCTAAGCGAATGAATCCAATTCTATAATTTTGAACTAATCGTTGAATATTATCATTAAAATAAATATCACTACTATTTAAACCTGAATATCTATATAAACCCTCACCACTATTTATAATTTCATTATAATCAGATTTAGAAATAATTATTTTATCTAAATTAGATTGAGTCAAATTCTGTTTCATTTTTTTATAATTAATAGGATTAATTTCATTCTTATTTTTATTTAAAATAACACGATATGTCATCCCTTCCATAGTCAAATAATTTTCTAGTCCTATCTGATTATTAGGGGCAACTGTTGCTGCAAAATAAATTGGTCTATCAATATTAATGTCATTAATTATTTTTAAAATCATATAGTCTTGGACCCTTAATAACTTGCCTATAAGTGTCGGTCTAATATTAAAAGATAAAGTATTACTATTTATGTTTAATTCACACTCTAATTTATTCCAAGATTCATCTTCATTGAATTTTTTACCGCATAATGTAAAAGCTGCTTCAGTCGCATACCATGGGTCAAGTGTATAAAGGTCATTATTGAAAATATTTTGACTAAAATCAAATTTTAATTTAGGATTATGTCTTATTAATTGTTCTATATACCAAGGTGTATTCAGCAAACTTAAATTTATAACTTTAACATCAGTTCTAATACTTTCAACTTCTTGTAAATACCAAAGCGGAAAAGTATCATTATCTCCATTTGTAAAAATTATCCCATTTGGTTCACAAGAATTAAGCAAGTTATAGCCATAATCCCATGCGACATAATTATCTTTTCTATTATGCTCAAAATAATCTGTTGCCAAAATTTTCATTGGCATAAAAATAAATATTATCATTAAAAATGAAACTAAAATAATAGATGATATGTTATTATTTTCAACAAACTTTTTAACTCTTTCTAACAGCGCAGCCAATCCAATACCTATCCATATTGAAAAAGTAAAAAAACTTCCAACAAATGAATAATCTCGTTCTCTAGGCTGAGGATCATATTGATTTAAATAAATAATAATTAATAATCCTGTTGCTAAAAATAAACTTAAAACTGCAAAGGCTCGTTTTGGATCTCTTCTAAAATGAGTAAATAAACCTAATAGACCAAAAAGGAAAGCCAAGGGTAGACCATATCTAAATAGATTTATTCCATCTAGCTTTTCATTCCCAATCAAATTTCCATTTAAATCATTTATATACCATGGAAAATTTTCTCTATCTCCTCTTCCAATAAACTGCCAGGAAAAATATCTTAAATACATTTCATTTACTTGATATTTAAAAAAGAAATTGATTTGTTCATTAAATGTAGGATTATTTTTATCTAATGTATACCTTTTCCAGTTTGTATTTTCAGGCCTTGACATTGTAGATGCCAAATTTAAAATTTCCCAATCTCCGTATTGATCTCTATTCATATATGATAGAGCCCTATCTACTGTATTTGGATTATTCTCATTAATTCGTGGATATTGATCTGCTCTAATAAATATTAAGATATATGTTGAGTAACCAATTAAAACTAAGAGTAAACTTGAAAATATAAATTTATTAGCTAATTCGAACTGATTACTATTTAGATTATATGCTCTATAAAATAAAAAGAAGATTGAAACTATTAATAAAATAATCAAAAATAAACTTGATTTAGGTTGCCATTTTAAAAGATTAAAAAATGATAAATTATTTTTTATTTTTTCAAAATCAACATAATCATCGTATAAATATTTAAATTGATCTACTTGATTATTTCTTGTAACTATAATTGAATTTACTCTATCTTTTAATCCTTCCTGATTAATGGTTCTACTATTTTCAATTTGATTTGTTAGTTTATATATTTCTTTATCATATATATCAATTTGGTTTTGTATATCAATTAGTCCCATATGAATATTATCTGATAACTGAGAAGGGCTTTTAATTAAAAATGAATTTGCTATTAAAAAAGAAACAAAACAAAAAGAAAGTGCTGATATTATATATGCATATATAGTTAAAGACTTTTTCTTATTTTTTAATATAAATAATCCAATTGAAGAAATTATTAAAATTGGTAATAAAATAATGAAAAATAAATTACCATTTAATTTATTCATTAAATCTGGTATTCCTTTTATAATACCCATATAAATAGTTATAAAAACAACTAATGATAATAAAATAGGAATTGTAAACGTTTTTAATTTAAAATCAAATTTTTTGAAATATATAATTAACATAACAAAAGGGAGTGTCAATAAATTTAAAAGATGGACACCAATTGCTAGCCCTAACATATAAATAATAATTAATAAATATCTTAAATTCCAATTTTTGTTATGATTTCTTGACCATTTAAGAATCATCCAAACAACTATTGATGTAAAAAAAGTAGATACTGAATAAACTTCAGCTTCAACAGCATTAAACCAATGAGAATCTGTAAAAGCAAAAGTTAATGAAGCTATAAAAGCACTTCCATAATTAATAATTGCATCAAAATTGTCCTTTGTTTTTCCTTTGTACTCTTCTATCAAATAAACAATAATTAAATACAAAAACATTACAGAAAGTGCACTTGCAATGGGAGATATAAAATTAACTCTCGCTCCAATATCATCAAATAATGGCAAAGAACTGAATATATTCCCTAATAATAAATAAAATGGTGCTCCTGGAGGATGTGGGACTCCTAATATATAAGATGTAGCAATAAATTCACCACAATCCCAAAAAGATACTGTAGGTGCCATTGTTAAAATATAAACTAACAATGGAATGAAAAATGAAAGTCCTAATAATATCTTATTTATATTCTTATGCATTTTAACCAATGTTAATAAACTCTAACATATCCTTATAATTTATCATGAATTCTGATTTAATTAATTTATTTTTTTCTAATTCTAATTTAGGGTCCTTATCTATAATTTCGAAGGCTAAATATCGTGCTCGATTTATAATTTTCCTATCCTGACTAAAATTTATTAACCCTGAATTTAGATATCCATGCTGTTTAGTTCCAAAAAAATCTCCAGGACCTCTTAATTTTAAATCTTCATCTGATATAATAAATCCATCTGTTGTTTTTTCCATTATCTTTAGTCTTTGATTTGAATTAAAAGTTTCTTTCCTTTGAATTAAATAACAATATGATTGCAATGAACTTCTACCAACTCTTCCTCTAAGCTGATGTAATTGAGTTAGCCCAAATCTTTCCGCATTTTCAATAGCCATAATAGTTGCCATTCTATGATCGATTCCAACTTCAATTACTGTTGTAGAAATTAAACATTGTATCTCACCATTAATAAATTTATTCATTAGTTTATTTTTTTCATCTTTTAATAACTTTCCATGCATAAATCCTAATTGATAATTACTAAATATTTTCTGTAAAGATTCAAATCCAGATTTAGCATCTTTCAAATCCATCTTATCAGATTCTTCTATAAGAGGGTATACAACATAACAATAGTGACCTTGATCCATTTCTTTTTTCATATGATTATAAACAGTCCCAATATTTTTCTCATAAATTAATTTTGTTATAATTGATTTTCTATTTTGAGGCATTTCATCAATCCAAGAAATATCCATATCACCATGGATAGTAAAAGCTAATGTTCTAGGGATAGGGGTTGCTGTCATAGATAAAACATTTGGATTGTTACCTTTATCTAATAATCCTTTCCTTTGATCTACTCCAAATCTGTGTTGCTCATCTATAATAACTAGTCCTAAATCTTTAAAGATAACTTTATCTTGAATTAATGCATGTGTACCAACAATGATATTTATTTCACCATTTTCTAACTTATTATAAATATCATTTTTTCCTTTTTGATTTATATTACTAGTTAATAACTCGCAAGAAATATTATAATTTTCAAAATGCTTGATGAAACTATTATAATGTTGTTCCGCTAAAATTTCTGTTGGTGCCATAATAGCAATTTGAGAATTATGACCAACAACAATAGCTGCAGTAATAATAGCAACAATTGTTTTTCCACATCCTACATCACCTTGAATTAATCTATTCATTGGTTTTTTTAATTTTAAATCTGCTCTAATATCCCTAAGAGATTTAATTTGTGATTCCGTCAAATTAAAACTCAAAGATTTATAAATTTCTACAGCATATTTCCCAAGCTCTTTATATTCTTTTCCTTTATATGATTCTATCTTTTTTTTATTTAAGGCTTTTAATAATTGAATAAAAAAATGTTCATTGAATTTCAATCTATAAAGCGCACTATCCATAGAATATTGATCAATTGGATTATGAATTAAATAAACCGATTTATTTAATTCAATAAGGCCTTCTTTTTTTAATATTGAAGAATTAAAAAACTCTAAAAGAATATTTTTCTTTTTATTAAAAATTTGGATTAATAATTTTCTAATGCCTCTAGTATCAAATCCTGCTTTTTTTAAAACATTATTGGATGAATATAAAGGAACAATCCTAGATGTGTTTATTGGATCATCATCTACATCTAAAATATCAAATTCTGGATGAATAATTCTAAAGCCCTGATAAAATTCAATTTTACCATAAAGAGCTACAATATCTCCTTCATTAAACTTCTCCATTATCCAGGATACTCCGTGAAACCACAATCCATGTATAGTATATTTTGTATCAGATAATGTTAGTTGAAAAAATTGACCTTTTTTTGTCCTTTTAACACTCATAGAGATAACTTTTGCAACAACAACAGCTTTTTCATTAACAATTAAATCTGATATTTTTTTTATATTAGTTCGATCCAAATATTTTCGTGGATAATATTTTAATAAATCAGAAACAGTATGGATATCATTTTGATATAATGCTTGAGCACGCTTTGGTCCAACACTTTTTAAAAACTTTATATCTGTATTTTTGTCAAATGTATAAGTGGAATTATTCAAATTAATAATTTTATGTTATTAAGCTTTCTAAATTTGCAACTAACTTATTATAATCACTTTTATAATTACTAAATTTTTCTTTTTCATGCTCTACTATCTTTTCAGGAGCTCTTTTAATAAAATTTTCATTATCTAACTTTTTCTTTACAGAATTCATTCTACCTTCAATATCTTTTATATTTAATTTTAAACGATTAATTTCTTTATCAATATTAATTAAATCAGCTAAAGGTAAAAATATTTCCACATCATTAATAACAGCAGTTGAACATTGATTAGGCTTATCTATTTTCTCCCCAATTAATATTGATTTTATTTTTATTAAAGATTTAAAATATTTTTTATTATTACTAATAATATTGATTTTATTTTCAGGCCCGCGACATATTAATTCAGCTTCTTTTTTTGGGGAAATATTTAATTCAGAACGAATATTTCTAATTGAAGAAATAATATTCATTACAAAGTTCAACTCTTCCTCAATATCATTATTAATCATTTTTTTATTAACAATAGGCCATTGTGATTTAACAATAATTTTTTCATCTTTAATCTTAAAGAATGACCAAATCTCTTCAGTTATAAAAGGAGCATAAGGATGTAATAATTGTAATATATTTTTTAAAACATACACCGCAACTGAAAGAGTTGTTTCTTTTTCCTTATTACTATTACCATACATTCTAATTTTTGAAAATTCAATATACCAATCACAAAAATCTCTCCAAACAAAATTATATATTGTTTTAATTGCTTCATTTAATTTATAAGATGATAGCTGGCCATTAACAGTATCAATTGCTTTGTTTAATTTTGACAAAATCCAAAAATCAATGGACTCTAAATTTTTTGAATCAATTTTATTAAAGGGTTTTATTTTAATATCATCATCAATATTCATCATTATAAATCTAGATGAATTCCAAAGCTTATTCATAAAATTTCTGCCCTGTTCTAATCTATCAATTGAGAATAATACATCCGTCCCTTGAGGGGAAATTAATAAAATACTTACTCTAACAGCATCAACACCATATTGTTCAAATAGTTCAATTGGGTCTGGAGAATTACCTAAAGATTTACTCATTTTTTTACCATGCTCATCTCTAATAATACTTGTAAAATAAACATTTGAAAATGGTATTTCCTTTTTAAAATAAAGTCCTGCCATAATCATTCTCGCAACCCAAAAAAATATAATATCTGGTCCTGTGACTAAATCTTGTGTTGGATAGAACTTATCTAAATCTTTCGTTTTATTTGGCCAGCCTAACGTTGCAAGCGGCCAAATCCAAGAACTAAACCATGTATCTAAAACATCTTCATCTTGAACCCATCCATTACCCTCAGGGGGTATAACTCCACAATAAATTTCTTTACCTTTATACCAAACAGGAATTTGGTGTCCCCACCACAACTGCCTAGAAATGCACCAATCATTAATATTATTTAACCAATGATTATATATTTTTTCCCATCTAGGAGGATGAAATTTAATTTTTTTATCTTTAACGACTTTTAAAGCTGGTTCAGCTAATTCCTTCATTTTCATGAACCATTGCTTAGTAATACGCGGCTCAATTATAACATCAGTTCTTTCAGAATATCCAACCTTATGTGTATAATCTTCAATTTTTTCTAACAATTCTAATTTTTCAAGTGTTTGAACTACTTTTTTTCTTGCCTCAAATCTATCTAAATTTTGAAATTCCTTAGGAACGTTTTCATTTAAAGAAGCATTTTCATGCATAATATTTATAATCTCTAAATTATTTCTTTGAGCCATCTCAAAATCATTAGAGTCATGTGCGGGTGTAATTTTAACACACCCTGTTCCAAAATCTTTATCAACATAATCATCTGAAAAAATTGGAATTTCCTTATTTACTATTGGTAAAATAATTTTTTTACCAATAAAATCAGTATATCTAGAATCATTTGGATTAACAGCTACACCGGTATCGCCTAGCATTGTCTCTGGCCTAGTTGTAGCAACAATTAAATATTCATTCGAATTTTTAATTGGATATTTAATATACCATAATTTTCCATTTTTTTCTTTATAAAAAACTTCTTCATCAGATACCGCTGTTAAACCAACAGGGTCCCAGTTAGTCATCCTTTCGCCTTTATATATATATCCATCATTATAAAGATTTACAAATGCATGAATTACAGCATCATAATATTCTTTATTCATTGTAAAATTCAATCTATCCCAATCACAAGAACAGCCTAACCTTTTTAATTGATTAATTATTATTCCACCATATTTTTCAGTCCAATCCCATGAATTTTCAATAAATTTTTCTCTACCTATTTCTTTTTTATTAATATTTTCTGATAATAATTTTTTAGTAACCTTTGTCTCAGTTGCTATTGAAGCATGATCTGTCCCAGGCAACCACAATGTATTTTTACCCATCATACTCTCTTTCCTTATAAGTATATCTTGGATTGTATTATTGAGAACATGACCTAAATGTAAAATCCCCGTTACATTTGGAGGTGGAATCATTATTGTAAAAGTATTAGGAGATTCATTCTGAGAAAAAACTTTATTTTTTTCCCAGTGTTCATACCACTTTACTTCAACTTCTGAAGGATTATATGATTTTGGTAATTCCATTATATTATATATATTAAAAAATTATTAGTTTAAATTTAAATACTTACTATATATGATAATATTATTAAATAAAATAATTTAATGAAACATGGGAATATATCAACTGGTTCTGAAGAAGCAACTTTAGCTGCAAAAGAAATTTTAAAATTTGGAGGAAATGCGTTTGATGCTGCAATAAGTGCAATTTTTGTCTCAATGACTTCAGAATTTGCTCTTACAGGTGCTTTTGGTGGAGGCACTTTGTTGGGTATTCAAAAAAATTCAACTCCCTTTGTTTATGATTTTTTTGTTGATTCTCCCATTAAAACTAATAAAAATAGAGAGTTTATTAATGTAAACGTAGATTTTGGAGAAACATCTCAAGGATTTAATATTGGGAAAGGATCAATAGCTACCCCAGGAAATCTTATGGGTTTAATAGAAATCCAAAAAAAATATGGTGTGCTAAGTATCAATAATGTTTTACAACATGCTATCTATACAGCAAATAATGGGGTAACCATTACAAGTTATCAAGGATATATATTAAATCTTATAAAACCAATTCTTGAATTTGATGATTATACAAAGAACTTATTTTTTAAAAATAATAAACTTATTAACAAAGGGGATACATTTAAAAATCCAGCGTTTGGGAACTTTTTATCTTTACTAATTCAAGAAGGATATGATTATTTTTATAAAGGAGAAGGCTTAAATACTATCTTAAAATTCTTAGATGATAAAAGCAACCTAACAAAAAATGATTTTATGAATTATAAAATTTATAAAAGAGAATCTAAATCTATTAATTTTAATAATCATATAATATATACTAATTCATCCCCATCCCATGGTGGACCTCTTATTATTTTTTTATTAAAACTTTTAGAAAAATCAAATATAACAATTAATAATGATAATTTAATTAATGCAATGAATGTTACATCTAATGCAAGACAAAATATTTGTTTAAATCCTGATAGTGAGAATGAAATAGATCAAATATTTAAAGATAGAAATTTTTCAAAATTTTTAAATCAATTTAAAAAAAATGAGTCTAATCTATCAAAACCAATAGATGGATTTGGTTCAACTACTCATGTTAGTGTTCTAGATAAAATGGGGAATGCTGCAAGTATAACAACAACAAATGGAGAAGGTTGCGGTTATACTATCCCTGAATATGGAATTATGATGAATAACATGTTAGGCGAAGAAGATTTAAACCCATTTGGGTTTCATAAATGGAATAAAAAAAGAAGGCTTCCAACTATGCTTTCTCCTATTATTATAACAAAAGATAATAAACCAGAATTTATTTTTGGAAGTGGAGGAAGTAATAGAATTAGATCAGCAAATATACAGGTAATTTTAAATTTATTAATTCATAAAATGAATCTTAAAGATGCTATATCTAGTCCTAGATTACATTTAGAAGGAAATACATTATTTTATGAGCCAGGAATTAAATTTTCTGAAAATAATAGTAATATGAAAGTTAAAGCATTTAATGATAAAAGTTTATTCTTTGGTGGAGTAAATGCTGTTAGCAAAGAATCAGCTATCGCAGATGAAAGAAGGGGTGGACACGGTATTATTTACTAATTTAATAATTATTTTGTTCTTTCCTTGATAAATTAAGAGGAAAGACCACACCTTTAAAAATATTTTTCAGTATGTTCACAAACTTCACCATTAAAGTACTTAACTAAAACATCTGAAAATAGTTCATTATCAAGTGAAATTATTTTAAAAAGTGTCATAGATGATTTTAATTTCAAATCATCTGGATAACCAAATATACTTCTTGCCGATTTTTTTTCTATTTTCATTAGAGTACTTGTTATTTCAATGAGCCTTTTACCTAAAATATTATGATTTAAATAATCTTTTGCCTCTTGAGGGTTTTTAATTGAATACTCCTTAGAAATTGAACTCATTCCTAAACCATCAATCTGTGGGAATATAAACCACATCCAATGGCTAAGTTTCTCACCATTTTGAATTTCTTTTAAAGCAATTTGATAGGAGTTTTCTTGTGCATTTATAAATCTTTTTAAATCGTCAATATCGTTCATTTCGTATTAATAATTATTTAAATGATGAATAAAAAAAAGTTAATTAATACTAAAGTAATTTTATACATATTAAATCTTTTTATTTATAAGATCCATCTTTCATTGGATAATGTAAAAATCTACTGTCTATCTTACCATTTTTTAGAATTGTTCTACTTTTAGATCTTAATCCTATTGATTTTATTGCATCTAAATTACCTGAAAAAACAAATACATTACAACCGGCACATTTGGTTTTAAATAAATCTCCTAATTGCTTATATAATATTTTAATAGCATTTGGGTCTCCCAATCGATGCCCATAGGGTGGATTAATTATAATAGTCCCTTTCTCATTAGGAATAAAATCTTTAATATTTTTAACTGAAAGCTGAATATTATTTTTAAGATCTATTAATTTACTACTTTCATATGCTAAAGAAATATTTGCTTTAATATGGTCTGACCCAAAAATTGAAAAATTTTTATTATCAATAATTTTATTTTTTGATTTTTCTATTAAACTATCTAATAAACTAGAATCATAATTCTTTAATTTTTTAAATGCATAATATTTACGATTAATCCTAGGTGGAATTTTATGAGCTATCATTGCTGCTTCGATAGGGATAGTGCCAGAACCACACATAATATCATAAAAGGGAATATCAGAATTCCAATTACTTAACAAAACTAGCCCAGCTGCTAAAGATTCATTTAATCCAGCCCTATGAATTTTAGCTCTATAACCTCTTTTGAATAATGGAATTCCTGAAGTATTTATATATATAGTTATATTATTTTCTAATATAATCACATATAAAGATAAATCTGGTGATTCTTTATTTATTGAGGGTCTTCTTCCAAAATTTTTCCTAATATTATCAACTATAGCATCTTTAATTTTTAATGTAACTGTATTTGATTTATTAAATAAAGTAGATTTAATTTTAGTTTTAATCATAAATGAAGTGTCTGATTTAATGAATTTATGCCATGGAAAATCATATATAATTGAATAAAGTTTTTTGGGACTATAGATTTTAGAATAAAATAATTTTTCTAATAAATGCATCCCTGTTCTTGAAAATAAATTAACGGCATACATATCTTTTTTTTGACCTTGAAATTTAATTCCACCATTAACAATTTGAGGTTTTTGTTTAATAAATTTTGAGATATCTTTATTAGTTACTTCTTCAAGACCTCTAGGGCAGGTTAAAAGATAATCTTTCATATTATTGATTAGTATTATTGAAAATAATAATATTTTTTATAAATGCAGGGAATTGTTCATATGAATCTAATAGTATTTTTTTACTTAATTGTTCATCTTCATCAAAAAAATTATAAGACTCTTTTGAGCACTGATTATCATCATTATTTTTTAAAGTAAAATAAACAGAATTATTTTGACATAATGATAAATTATTTTCACAATCAAAATAATCACTTTCAAAAGTAATTATATCATAACATTCATCCTGATATTCTTCTAAAGCATAATCAAGACATATCCCTTGACCATCTATTGACCATTGTCCTGTTAAAATTTCATCTGTTCCATCATCAAAATTAATTGTTTGAGTAAACTCTAATGCTCCAACTAATAAATCAATAGAAAAATCAAGCACATAACTAAAACAATTATCATTATTTTCTAGACATATAGTATCATTTAATATATAAGATGGAATTCCATAACAATCTGAATTATTCCAAAACTCAATTTTTGAAAAACTCCAATCTTGTAAAGTTAATAATCCTAGATTACATGAAATATTACTACCATTACATACTCCACATAAATCTTTTGATGAATTAGCATTCTGATCAAATTCTGAATCTGAACCAAAACAAACACCACAATCATCCATTAAATTATTTTCAGTTAAACCTGTATCACCACCAACGCAATCTCCACAATCATCCCACAAAGAAAAACCATTTTCAACATTGTTACAATCTAAATTGCAATCATTTTCAATAATATCATCACAAGTAGAACATCCGTCTAAAGTAGCATAACCAAAGCAAATATCATTGCAATCTTTATCAGAATTGGGGATATGATTTGTTATTCCTCCAGAACAAATATTACAATCATCATAAAAACCTCCCAATTCAATAATACAATCTCTATCTTCATTATTAATTAAAGGATTATCACAGCCTAATAAAAATAAAATTAAATAAAAATAAAATTTCAATTAACCATTCCCAAGAACAATATTTACAACCGATACTATATCTAATATATCAATTACAGAATCCATATTAGTGTCTCCTGTGAAATATTGATAATCATTTAATTCCAATGACCCTAAAATATAACTTATTAATATTATGATATCTTGAATATTGATATTTAAATCACTATTTAAATCTCCAAATAAAATAGAATCACCGACACCAACAGATGCCCAAGCATTTGCAATGGTTTCATATTTATCTGGATCATTTGGAAATAAATCAATAACAACCTGAAGCATTTTTTCTCTACCAATAATAAAATCATCTTCTTCATCTAAATAATAACTATTCCAATTAAACCAAATATCTGAGGCAATGTACCTAGATAATGATATATCCCCATTTAAAGGCTCAACTGTTATTCCATAATGTTCATCTCCTTGTACAACAAGATATAACAGTTTATTTACTATACCACTATTTGAGTGTACTCCTCCATTGTCATTAGCAAATGTAGGATTATCGTTAAATGGAATAAAATAAGGGTGATTAATATTATCAGGGTCTCCATAGGTAGGAGGATTAGAAAAAGAACGGCTTGCACCACCATTTATTCTAATATCTTCTCCTTCAGTCCAATCTCCTCCATCTTGATATTCGGCTTCAACAAAATAACCAAATACATCTGACATCGATTCGTTCATTGCTCCAGCTTGATTTTCATAAACTAATCCTGATGTATGAGCAGTGAATCCATGGGTAAATTCATGAGTAACAATATCTTGCGCTGCACAAAAAGGTCTATAATTACCTCCAGCAATACCGTAACTTAAAATATCAAGTCCAGCATTATAAAAAGCATTGTTTTGACTTATACCACCCCCTGATCCATAATTAACAACTGATATAGTTCTTTTACCTTGACCATCAATCCCTGCATAATTATGATAATTCCAAAAATAATCTAGAGTATTCCTCTGATAATGATGTGCACTTACTCCTGAGGCATGTGAAGATGACGCCATGTTAGAGTTAAAAATATTATCTTCATTATTAACATAAGATAAATTTTCATAGAAGCCACCATAAGAATTTAATGTAAATATTGCTCCAAGATCTAGATTGCTTTCATCAACCATATTATATAATCCATAATCGATTGATTCTTCCTCTACATTAACCCATGGACCATTACAAAATCCATTGCCAACACCAGGAAATTGTAAATACCACTTATGGAAACAGTCACCATTACAATCTTGATAATAATTATTGGGGCATTCCCCTTGATTTGGGACAATAATACAATCTGATTCATATGTATCCCCACAATCTCCATAATCAAAACAATACTCTTCACAAATTAAATATGGACTAATTAAATCTCCCGTTGGAGAAAAGCTTGCTCCTTCAAATATATGTAATTCATCAACCCATTCTCCAAGTAAATTTTCCCCTTCACCTATTGTGGGCCCTTCATCATAAATCAATGTCCATTTTTTAATAATTTCAGAATTATGAGCATTTATTATATATCTAAATGCACTTGAATATGAAATCACATCTATATGATATGTTAAATATCCATAATCATTATATACATAATAAATTAATTTTTCATTTTTATATGTTTTATTATTTAAACCAAAATCTAAATCAATGATATCATAAATAGCTGACCAATTTAATGTTGGCACTGAACTAGAAAAATCACCTTGGAAAAAATTTGAAGAAAATGTTGATAACTTATTTTTATTAATAAAATGTAATCTTATTTTTTTACCAAGGACTTCAATCGATTGATGTAACTGAGATAATATATAATGATGATTATTAGTTATAGGATCAAATTTAGATTCTAGAATAAAATCATCATTTTTATTTAATAAACTTTCCTTAATTAAAAACTTATTTATTTCATTTTTATTTATTTCTAAATTATTACTTGAAAAAGTCTCAAATCTATAATCATCAATTACTTTAAAGTTATTAGAAATAGAAAAAATAAAATTAATCAATAGTAAGTAATACATTTTATTCATAATAAATCCTCATATCTAATTATAATTTTAACTATATTTGGTATAATTAAAGGTAAAATATAATTATTCTATGCGTAAAAAATTTATATTATCTATATTTATTATCCTAATTAGTGAAATAATTTTTTATTTCAAATGGATTCAAGGTTTATGGTCATTACTTTTTTTTGGGCCATATATACTCATTGGGACATATGATTTATTACAAACATCCCACGCAATTTTAAGAAATTTCCCTTTTTTTGGTTGGGGTCGATATATAATGGAAATTTTAAGACCAAAAATATATCAATACTTTATTGAATCTGATATTGATGGAAGACCTATTGGAAGAATTTTCAGATCTCTAGTATACCAAAGAGCAAAGGGGGATATTTCAACAACTCCATTTGGGACACAACTTGATGTTAATGAAGCAGGCTACGAATGGATGAATCATTCTATCAATGCTAAAAATATGGAAGACCTTTCATCAGATTTAAGAATAAATGTTGGAAATGAAAGATGTAAACAAAAATACAATGCCAGTATTTTAAATATTTCAGCCATGAGCTTTGGTTCATTAAGTAAAAATGCTATCGAAGCTTTAAATAAAGGAGCAAAACTAGATAATTTTGCACACAACACAGGTGAAGGAGGTATTAGTCCCTCACATTTAAAGCACAATGGAGATTTAATTTGGCAAATAGGGACTGGATACTTTGGTTGCCGTGATAAAAATGGAAATTTTGATGAAAATAATTTTAAAAAAAATGCTCTAAAATATTCAGTTAAAATGATTGAGATTAAATTATCACAAGGAGCAAAACCAGGTCATGGAGGTATTCTTCCTGCAGCTAAAAATACAAAAGAAATTTCTTTAATTAGAGGAGTGGAGCCACATACAGATATTATTTCACCACCTTTCCATACTACTTTTTCTAATCCTATCGAACTAATAAAATTTATAGAAAAATTACGAGTTTTATCTAATGGAAAACCAATTGGGTTTAAATTGTGTGTTGGAAATAAAATTGAATTTATTTCTATATGTAAGGCTATGATTAAATTAAATATATATCCAGATTTTATTACTGTTGATGGAGGGGAGGGTGGAACAGGCGCAGCTCCTTTAGAATATTCTAATTCAATTGGAATGCCTCTAAGTGATGGCCTGAGTTTTGTATCTGATATGTTAATAGGCTTCGATATAAAAAAACATATTAAAATAATAGCAAGTGGTAAAATAATTACTGGATTTAATATTGTTAGAAATATTGCTCTTGGTGCAGATATGGTTAATAGTGCAAGAGCAATGATGATGGCCCTTGGATGTATTCAAGCATTAGAATGTAATAAAAATATTTGTCCAACTGGTATTGCCACACAAAATCCAGAATTAACAGTAGGACTAGTTGTTAAAGATAAAGCCAAGAGAGTTGAAAATTATCACAGAGAAACTGTGCATAGTGTAATCGATTTATTATCAGCTACAGGTCATAATACCCTAAATGGATTATCAAGATATGACATAAATAGAAGAATTAATGCAATGGAAGTAAAACGTTTTGATGAAATATATAATCCAATCAAAGCTGGCTCATTTATTAATGGAGAAATTCCTGAAAATATAAAAGAAGAATTTACAATGGCAAGTGAATCTTCATTTAATCCACTAAAATCAAATTAAAAAATGAATTAAAGAATCTCTTAGTAATCTTAAAAGAAAGAATACAATAATTGGAGATAAATCAATTCCTCCTATGGGATTAATCATATTTCTAAATGGACCCAATAAAGGATCTGTAAAATTATAAACGATTTTAATAATAGGATGGAATCTATTATGTGGGAACCAAGATAAAATTATTCTAGCAATTAAAAGAAATTGAATTAAATTAAATAATAGATTTATAATCTCTATCATAGAATTTGAATTTCTTCTATTTTATCATTAATTAAATTTAATTTTGTATTATATAAATTTTCTAACCCAAATGCAGATACAGTAAATGAAGCCACGGCTGTCCCATGCATAACTGCTTTCACAGGATCTTCTAACCCATGTTGAGCTATATAACCTAGAACTCCACCAGCAAAACTATCTCCTGCACCTGTAGGATCAATAACTTCAACATTTGGGACACATGAAACTCTAATAACCTGATCTTTAAAACCAATTAAAGAACCTTTCGAACCCATCTTTATAATTACAATTTTAGGACCATAAGATAAAAGTTCATTCATAATTTTATTTAAATTATTATATCCACACAACTGTATAGCTTCTTCATCATTCAATAAAAATATATCTACTTTTTTAATCAATTTTATAACATCATTTGGAAATAAATCAATCCATAAATTCATTGAATCAGCTGCAATTAAAAAAGGATCTTTAACTTTTGATATAACATCAAATTGTAATTCTGGTTGAATATTTCCCAAATATAAAATTGGATTATTATAATTGCTTACAACATTAGGTTTAAATTTTTCAAATACTCCAAGCTTAGTAAACAATGTATCCCTAGTAGAAAAATCATGATTATATTTACCACTCCAACTAAATGTTAATCCATTACTCTTCTGAACAGAATCTACATTTATATTATATTTTTCAAATATATCCCAATTATCTTTAGTGAAATCTTTACCTACAATACCTATTAAAGAAACATCCGAATATAAAGATGCTGAAATACTGAAATACATTGAAGAACCGCCTAGGATATGCTCTCTTTTCCCTTTAGGAGTTTCAATTGTATCAAATGCTATTGATCCAACGGCTAATATATCTTTAGAATAATTCATTATTATTATATATTATATAATTATTAGATGTATAATTTATAAATTAAGTCAATAAAGTTCATTATGAAAAAATTAATTTATTGTTCTCAGTGTTCAAATAAAAATTCCTATTCAAAAATAGAAGGGGAGATTAGGTATCATTGCAGTAAATGCAAAACTATTCATTATCAAAATCCTAAACCAACAGCAACTTTAATATGTGAAAATAAAGGTGAAATTCTTCTTGTAAAAAGAGCATTTGAACCAGCAAAAGGAGAATGGAGTTTGCCAGGCGGATTTATTGAATTAGGAGAAACTCCAGATCAGGCAGCAAAAAGAGAACTAAAAGAAGAGACAAACCTTGATGGAGAAGCTATTAAATTAATTGGAAATTGCTCTCATTTTAATTCTATCTTTGGGGATATATTACTTTTAGGCATAGTCATGAAAATTAATAATTGGAATAATTTGATTCCCGGAGATGATGCTCAATCAGCTGGTTTTTTCAAATTAGAAGATTCTCCAAAAATGGCTTTTGAATGCCATAATAAAATTCTTTCTATTTATAAAAAATCATTACATAAATTATAATCATGAAAATCTTAGTTATACATGGACCTAATTTGAATTTATTTGGACTCTGGTCTGCTAAACATAATAAAAAAATTACTATTAATAAAATAAATAGCAGTATAAGGAAGCACTCTAATAATAAAGATATAAATTTAAAAATTATTCAAACACATAATGAGACGAAAATTGTTTCATATATACAAAATAATAGAAATAAAATAGATGGAATTATTATTACACCTGGACCATGGCAATACTCGGGATATATTTTATCCGAACTATTAGACTTAATAGATATTCCATTTATTACAATTACATATAAGGTTAGAGAACATATTAAATTATTAAATGGTTTTGAAAATCTTGTAGATGATAATTTAATTAGAGCCCTTAAAGATGCAATAGATCTAATGCTAAAAAAAAATGACAATGAAGCCAAATAAAAAATTAACATTAGAGGATTTTCCATTTAAACATCAAATTAATACAAGATGGAGAGATCTAGATGCATTTAATCATGTGAATAATGCCACTTTTTTAAGCTATATAGAAGATGCTAGAACTCTTTTTTTCAAAAGATGGAAAACAAATTTTGAAGAAAAATCATTAATTGTAGCATCAGTAAAAATTGATTATATCAATCAAATAAAACATCCTTCAACATTAATTCTAGGACAAAAAGTCTCAAGATTAGGAATCAAAAGCTTTGATGTACAAACTGCAATATTTTGTAAAAAATCAAACCAGCTTACATGTATTAGTACAGTAACGAGTGTTTGCTATAACTTTATTATAAATAAATCAATTCCTGTATTTAGCGAGGTCAAAAAAGACTATAATTTAACTATCTAAAATTTTATTCCAATCTTGAAGCCTTGATTCTATCTCTTGGCTTGTAGAAAAATCTCCTACTATTTTAACTGATATCATTTTATCTCCTTGAACAATTTGATTTACAATATCTAAATCATCTTGATCATATACTTCTCCAAAAACAGTATGATTATTATCAAGCCAAGGTGTTTCTAAATGTGTAATAAAAAATTGGCTACCATTTGTACTTGAGCCAGAGTTTGCCATAGATAAAACACCTGCTTTATCATGTTTTAAAGATGGATTAAACTCATCTTCAAAGTCATATCCAGGTCCGCCTGTTCCAGTCCCTAATGGACAACCTCCCTGAATCATAAAATTATCAATTACCCTATGAAAAGATAGATTATTATAATACCCTCTTTTAGATAAATTAATAAAATTTGCGACTGTTAACGGTGCTTCATTGTCAAATAGTTTTATTTTTATTTTTCCTTTATTCGTTTCAATATGTGCTTCCATATATATCCTTTTTAATTAATTGAATTTAAAAACTTATTTTTTTGACTTATATAATATTCATTACTTGGATCAATTGATATCGATTCATTGATTGTTATAATAGCCTTATCAACTTGACCAAGTTTCCAATAAATTTCTGCTTTAGTATCATTAATCATTGCTTTATTTTTGTCATTATTTTCAATGGATGATAGTGATAAATTAATTTTTTGTAAAGCATTATTTAAATCAATATTTAATTCTGTCATTCGCCAGGCATATTGATTTAAGAAAAAAGGATCATTTGAAAATCTATCTATATATTGATTGTATAAACCTATTTCCTTTTCTTCTAAAAAATTAAACTTATAATACATTAATAGATTTACGACAGACTGCTTTAGTAAAAATGATTCAGGATATTTTTTTATATAGTCTTTCATGTTTTTAGAATCATTGTTTTTTAATCTTATCATTCCTATTGAATAATTTGATTCATGGAACATGTTGTAGGATAAATCTTTATTCTCTAATACTTCCTCATATAACTTAAGAGCATCATCATAATCTCCTCTAGAAAAATATTTCTGAGCTAGTTCAAAAATAGTAGAAGAACTATTATCTCCTAATTTATATTTAGTTAATAAATCTGGGAAAGTATGCTTTCCAGATAAAATATTATTAAGTTTTAATATAAAATCATTCGGAGGATAAAACCCATAAAACCTATCAATTTCATTTTTTTCTTTATTTAGAAAAATAATCATAGGATATCCCGTACCTTTATATTTCTCAAATAATGGCATCCCATATTTTGTTTCAGCATTAATTTTAATCGGAATAAAATTGTTATGGATAGTTTGGATGACCTCCTTATTAGAAAAAGTATCTGAATCGAGTAATTTACAAGGGGCACACCAATCAGTATAAAAGTCAATCATTATAATTTTATTCTCATTTAGTAAAAAAGCCTCTTCTAAAGAACCTTCAAACC
>TARA_B110000263_G_scaffold81153_1_pt1 | contig 22337 bp, 20 predicted proteins | sample TARA_B110000263 | Tara Oceans TARA_B110000263 (sample SAMEA4397730) | marine metagenome | biome: Polar Biome; feature: [MES] marine water layer (ENVO:01000295) within the mesopelagic zone...; material: water (ENVO:00002006), including particulate matter (ENVO:01000060) such as......
CCTGCTTTGCAAGCAGGAGGTCATCGGTTCGATCCCGTTCACCTCCATACTCTCATTCTTTAGACTTTAGACTTTGTAAGTTGAGTTATTTGAAAATTTAAGAGAAGACAATATTTTAATTGAGATCATAAATTAAAATTATCTTATGAATACCAAAGAAGATTTTTTTCTTTAAGAAAAAATTCTTGGTGAAAACATACAAGTAAATATGTACAAGTACATATGTACTTCGTAGTTAAGTTGCAAATGGCGGATAGCGGATGCCTTGGTGATGAACGGCGATGAAGGACGTGGAAAACTGCGATAAGCTTCGGTAAGTTGTTAACAAACGTTATAACCGGAGATTTCCGAATGGGAAAACCCAATCAAGTAAACCTTGATTATCATATAGTGAACACATAGCTATATGAAGCAAACGGAGGGAAGTGAAACATCTCAGTACCTCCAGGAATAGAAATCAAACGAGATTCCCTTAGTAGTGGCGAGCGAAAGGGGAAGAGCCCAAAATATAGATGTGTAAGTTTACAGACGTTGCATTTATATGGTTGTGGGTACTATTTTCAATTTACTGTAATAAATTGGTAGAGTAAAAAAATTAGATATTAGCAGAAGTATCTGGGAAGATACGTCAAAGAAGGTGATAGCCCTGTAAGCGAAAATGTCTAGTCTCTATGAATAGTTACCCGAGTAGAACGGAACACGAGAAATTCTGTTTGAATCTGGGAGGACCACCTTCCAAGGCTAAATACGTGTCATCATCCGATAGTGAACTAGTACCGTGAGGGAAAGGTGAAAAGAACCCCTGTTAGGGGAGTGAAATAGAATCTGAAACTGTCTGCCGACAATCGGTAGGAGGGCTATGTCTGAGTTTACTCAGAAATGCCTGACTGCGTACCTTTTGCATAATGGGCCAGGGACTTATTTTTAATAGCAAGATTAAGCCGTTAGGTGTAGTCGTAGCGAAAGCGAGTCTGAATAGGGCGTTAGTTATTGGAAATAGACCCGAAGCGGGACGATCTAGCCATGGGCAGGCTGAAGCCTCCGGAAACGGATGTGGAGGGCCGAACCGGTGAAGGGTGAAAACTTCTCGGATGACCTGTGGTTAGGAGTGAAAGGCTAATCAAGTTCCGTGATAGCTGGTTCTCCTCGAAATATATTTAGGTATAGCCTCATGTGTTCTTCTCTGGGGGTAGAGCACTGATTGGACTAGGGGGTCGAAAGACTTACCAAACCCTATCAAACTCCGAATACCAGAGATAGTAGCATGGGAGTCAGACTATGGGTGCTAAGATCCGTAGTCGAAAGGGAAACAACCCAGATCGCAATCTAAGGTCCCTAAATCTAGACTAAGTGGTTAAGGATGTAAATATTCATAGACAGCCAGGAGGTAGGCTTAGAAGCAGCCACCCTTTAAAGACAGCGTAACAGCTCACTGGTCGATGAAAATTTGCGCCGAAAATGAATCGGGGCTAAGTCTAGTACCGAAGATGCGGATTGTATATTTATATACAGTGGTAGAGGAGCGTTCTTAGTGGAATGAAGCATTACCGTAAGGAGATGTGGACTGCTAAGAAGTGAGAATCCTGGCATGAGTAGCGACAAAAGTGGTGAGAATCCACTTCACCGTAAGCGTAAGGGTTCCTGGGCAAGGCTCGTCCTCCCAGGGTTAGTCGGGACCTAAGGCGAGGCCGAAAGGCGTAGTCGATGGAAAACAGGTTAATATTCCTGTACCACCTATTATGAGTGATGGGGTGACGGAGAAGGATAGATCAGCCAAGTGTTGGATTACTTGGTTCAAGCAGGTAGAAGTGAGGAATAGGCAAATCCGTTCCTCTTTAACTTTGAGATGTGAGTACGAGAGACCTAGTCTCATAAAGTGATTGATTCCATGCTTCCTAGAAAAACCTCTAAATGTTGATTAATGGGTGCTCGTACTGTAAACGGACACACGTACGCGGGTAGAGTATACCAAGGTGTTTGAGATAATTATGGCTAAGGAACTCGGCAAAATAGCTCCGTAACTTCGGAAGAAGGAGTGCCTACATTAGGTGAAAGCTCTTGCAGCTGGAGCCGAAATAGGTGGCACTGAACTGGTGGAAGCGACTGTTTACCAAAAACACAGGCCTGTGCTAACCCGCAAGGGGATGTATACGGGCTGACGCCTGCCCGGTGCTGGACGGTTAAAGGGATGGGTTATCCTTCGGGAGAAGCTTAGAACTGAAGCCCCAGTAAACGGCGGCCGTAACTATAACGGTCCTAAGGTAGCGAAATTCCTTGTCGTGTAATTAGCGACCCGCATGAATGGCGTAACGACTTCTATGCTGTCTCGGCCATAATCTCAGCGAAATTGTAGTGCTGGTGAAGATGCCAGCTTCCCGTTGTGGGACGGAAAGACCCCGTGCACCTTTACTATAACCTAGCACTGGATTTTGAAGTTAAATGCGTAGGATAGGTGGGAGACTTTGAAGGATCGATTTTGGTTGGTCCTGAGTCGTTGGTGAAATACCACCCTTGTAATTTTAGAATCCTAACTGTAATCCGTTATCCGGATTAAGGACAATGTTAGGCGGGTAGTTTGACTGGGGCGGTTGACTCCTAAAGAGTAACGGAGTCGCTCAAAGGTTCTCTCAGCCTGATTGGAAACCAGGCGTCGAGTGTAATGGCACAAGAGAGCTTGACTGTGAGATCGACAGATCGAGCAGGTACGAAAGTAGGACATAGTGACCCGGTGCCTCCATGTGGGAGGGGCATCGATCATCGGATAAAAGGTACGCCGGGGATAACAGATTAATCGCGCCCAAGAGTTCACATCGACGGCGCGGATTGATACCTCGATGTCGGCTCATCGCATCCTGGGGCTGAAGAAGGTCCCAAGGGTTAGGCTGTTCGCCTATTAAAGCGGTACGCGAGCTGGGTTCAGAACGTCGTGAGACAGTTCGGTCCCTATCTACAACGGGCGAAGGAAAATTGAGAGGGCTTGCTCCTAGTACGAGAGGACCGGAGTGAACAAACCTCTAGTGTATGAGTTGTTGTGCCAACAGCAGTGCTCAGTAGCTACGTTTGGAAAGGATAACCGCTGAAAGCATCTTAAGTGGGAAGCCTGCCTCAAGATTAATTTTCCCGAACCGTAAGGTTCCTAAAGATCACTCGAAGACTACGAGTTTGATAGGCACAAAGTGTAAGTTCTGTAAAGAATTCAGCTAATGTGTACTAATCGATCGTGAGCCTTTACTACGAAGTATGTATGTATTTGATTTTAATATTGTCTTCTTTTAAATTTTTAAATGATTCAAAAATTTCATCATAAAATTTAGATAAAATAATAAATTAAAATATAATTTTTATATTTTAATATGGTAGAACTGCGTCTAATTGAAATATAAGTTTAAATGAAAATCCTTGACACATAATGCAAGATATTGGTAAAGTATAAATATTATTAGATTCTTATTTTTATTATTACTTTTTATTTCAATTTCTTCACAGAATGCTTTAGCAGAAGAGTCATCTTCAAATGCTAATAAGGGTTATTTTATAGCAGGAATAGGATATGTTGATACCAATCTTGACTCAGCCCTTGATGATGCCGGTTTATCATCGTGGTCCTCTGACGACGAGTCAGGTGTTTTAAGGCTGGGCTATGGATATCATATTAATGAATCTTTTTCGTTAGAGACTCACTATAATTATGCGGGTGCAGCTGGAATCACGTCTCCTGTCGATGTAAATTATGAAGTTACTACGCTTGCACTAGAAGGAGTTTATGAGGTTCCAATTAGTCCAAATATAGACTTCATACCTAGGCTTGGTTTTTCATACATATACGAAGAACTTACTACGAATTATGGTGGCCTCTCATATTCAGTTGGAGACGATGCATATAAAATAACATATGGAGCTGGAATTCAGGTAAATGATGCTTTCAGATTTGAATATTACCAGATAGAGAACTTCGATAATCCATCAGTTTTCCTAATATCTTATAGATTCGGTTTTCATAAGTTTGGTTCGTAGAAAATAGAACCTAAAATATCGGAATAGCCTGGTTTTAATAAATTTTTATAAATTAACTTTTCTTCTAAAACTCTTAATATATTTTGTGCTTCAAATTTATCTATTATTCTTCAGTTAAATCTCTTTTTCTCAAGTATAGCTAATATTCTGTATAGCTCAGTCGATTTACTTATATGGATGGCTGGATCAAATCTTGGACAACCGATAGTGTTGAAATGGATTTGAATGGAGAAATTTAGAATGAAACTATTTCACATTCTGCATCTGGTATATATAAGAAAAATAATAAATGTAGACTTTAAAAGAGGTGTTTAGTCGCTTACGAAAGACACTTTTTAAGATTTATAGAAATATCATTTATTAAATTAATATAAAGCTCCTTTCCAGATTCTAAATTACTACCTAGTGGATCTAAAATTGCTTCTTTTGCAGCAGTGTCTTTTATGATTGTTTGCACAACCTTACTTGAGAATTGAGGTTCTTTGAAAACACATTTGATATTATTTTCAGCAATTATTGATTTAATTTGTTTAATTCTTTTAGGACTAGGCGAAATGCCTGGATTAATTGAAATTGAAGTTGCAGGACTTAAGTTGAATTCTTTTTCAAAATATTGATATGCATCATGAAAAACAATATAAGGTTCATCTTTTATTGCTTGAAGTTCGATTCTAAGTCTTCTCTTGTTTTTATTCAATTTTTCAATAAATATGATGGCATTTCTTTTATAAACTCCTTTATTTGATGGGTTAAGCTTAGACAATTCTTTAACTATTTGCTTAGAAATTTTAATAACATTTTCGGTATCAAGCCAAACATGAGGATCATATTCTCCATGAGCGTGATTATGACCATCACTACTATCTTCATCTTTCCAGGTGCCACTCTCTCTTATTGGGTAAATCTTCAATCTATTATTAGTCCCTAAGGATATTTTTTTATTATCTTCTTTAATAGTCTTTAAAGGCCTTTGGAGGAAAGTTTCTAGAGCATTGTCATCTATATAAAAAATAATGTCTGATTGTTGGAGTTTTTTCATGACAGATGGTTTTATCTGATAATCATGGGGAGAGTATTCGCTGTCTATCATTAAGTATACATCTTCGTTTTCAACTATATTTAACAATATTGAATGTATAGGCTTTATAGAGGCTATAATTCTTTTCTCTGCACTATAAGATATAATAGGTAAAAGTAGTATGATAAATAAAAATAATAAGTGACTAAATTTCATAATGTTATACAATAACATAATTATTGGAGAAAGAAAATGCATGAATGTCAAAACCATAAAATTTGTAGTGATGATGCAATTAAAAAAGCAGAATTTATATGTGAAGACAAAAGTTTGCGTTTTACAGAAATTAGAAAGTTTATTTTTAAATTGATTTGGAAAAGTCACAAACCTTCAAAGGCTTATGATCTTTTAAGTAAGATTTCGAAAATGAACTATTCCGCTAAACCTCCTACAGTCTATAGAGCCCTAGATTTTTTATTAGATAATGGGTTTATTCACAAGATTAATAGTTTAAATGCTTACATTGGTTGTTCTCATCCTTTAAAGCATAACGAGTGCTATTTTATGATATGTAAAAATTGTGATGAGATTAAAGAGTGTTGTGATGAGGCTATTACTGAATCAATTAAAAAAACTCTTAGTTCGAATCGTTTTTCATCAAAGAATATTGGGATAGAGATTACAGGTGATTGTTATCAATGCGCAAAAGGTTAAGAAAAAAAATATGTTAATAGAATCTCAGAATATTTCTGTTGTTAGAGGAAAAAAAGAAATACTTAAAGATGTAAACCTACAAATAGATTTTAACGACTTTGTAACTATAATTGGTCCAAATGGTGCAGGTAAATCTATGTTACTTAAATGTATGCTAGGTTTTTTTAAACCCGACAATGGAACAATAGTTAAATCTCCTCATCTTAAAGTTTCCTATGTTCCGCAAAATTTTATGCCAGATAAATCTATTCCAATATCAGCATATGATTTTATAAAGCTTAACAAAGAAGTTTCATTAGATAGAATAAGCGAAATCTCAACTTTGTTGAATGCAGAGACTCTATTGGATATGCAAATTAACCACCTTTCAGGTGGCGAATTACAAAGGATATTAATAGTTAGGTCTTTGATTGAAAATCCAAATTTACTTGTTTTAGATGAACCAACCCAAAATCTAGATGTTTCTTCACAGCTAAATTTCTATAGATTTTTAGATAAAATTTATAAAGAAAAAGATATTAGCATATTAATGGTTTCACATGATTTACACATGGTTATGTCATCAACTAATAAGGTTGTGTGCTTATCTAATCATATTTGTTGTTCTGGAGAACCTTTGGCTATTACTAAAGATCCCGAATTTATTTCTTTATTTGGTCATGATTTTGCTAATATGATGTCAGTATATAAACACGATCATGATCACCAGCATGATGGTGATTTCCATGCTTGATTCATACATCTTAAATGCTTTATTTGCAGGAACTTGCGTCTCTATAATTGGAGGAGGACTAGGTTGTTTTGTTGTTTGGAAAAAGATGGCCTACTTTGGAGATTCATTGTCACATAGTAGTCTTCTGGGAATAGCATTAGGAATTGCTTTGGGAATAAATACAACAATTGGGACTTTTTTATTATGTAGCATGTTTGCAATCTTGCTTGTTTACCTCCAAAATAAAAGAATTTTATCTAATGATACTTTATTAGGAATTTTAGCCCATTCATCTTTATCAATTGGTATAGTATCAATAAGCTTATTAAACAAGAAAGTAAACTTAGATTCATACTTATTTGGTGATATCTTAACTGTCACATCCGAAGAGCTAATTTGGTTTGTTCTAGCTACATCGTTTGTTTTGATATCGCTATATGCGATATGGAATAAGCTGGTTTTGCTAACAATCGATGAGGATTTGGCAAAAGCCGAAAAAATAAATACAAACCTTATTCAAGGAGTTTTTCTAACTCTTTTAGTAATTTTTGTAGCAACCTGTGTCAAAATCGTTGGAATATTGTTGATAACATCAATGCTAATCATACCAGCAGCTACGGCTAGACAGATTTCAAAATCTCCTATCCAAATGGCTGTCTTCTCCTCACTTATAGGAGCACTTTCAGTAATCCTTGGATTATTTTTGTCGATGTTGTTAGATACACCTACCGGGCCAACTGTTATTCTAGTGCTAGCTATAATTTTTATTATTATTTTTCCAATAAGTAAACTTTTAAAAATTTGACACTTGAAATACTTTTGTTATATTATAACATTTCTAAAAATTAATAAGGAGATTTTATATGTTTCAAAGAATATTTTTACTATTACTATTTACGATTTTAACTTTTAGTGTGAACACTGACTTAGCTTATGCCAAAGATGATGCGGATGAGGGTCATGATCATTCAAGTCATGGAAGTTCTGATAAAAAGTTCTACATCCATGGTGGATTTAAAGTGCACTTTGATACCATAGCAGAGGCACACGAAAAGAAGGAAGAAGTTGATGAAGCTTATACCCATTCTCATTTACAGATAGGGTACAATCTAAATAAAAATCTTTCTTTACTTACCGATATTAAGATAGAAGGTGAATCAGGTGGGCACTCACATACTGGTGCGGCTGCTAAAGTTCCTGAGGATAAATTTTTTGAAGACCATAAGCTTTTTATAAACAAGCTAATATTATCTTATTCTACAGATAGCGGTATTACTCTTTATGGAGGGAAGTTCAACCCTTCAGTCGGCTTGGACTATCATGTATTCCCTGGAATATGGGGATATCAGAAAGTAGAAGAGTATGCAATAGTTGAAAGGCTAGGTTATGGAATAGCTTTAAAACAGAATTTTGAAGATTTAGGTACACATAAATTAGACGTTTCTACCTTCTTCAAAGATACAACTTCATTAAGTAATTCTGTAATAACTGATAGAGGAAAAACAAAAAAATCTGATGGTGGAGTTTCAAATACTCAAGACTTCTCATCATATTCTATCTCATTAGAAGGGAAGAGTTTTTTCTCACTAAGTAATAACTTTGTAGACGGTCTTTCCTATAAATTAGGACATGCAAAACAGTCTAAAGCTACAAAAAATCTAGGAAGCAATTCAGCAAATTCATCTGCCATTAATGATAATACGGCTCTAACCAATGATGAAAAGAGATCTTCAATTTCTTTGACACATAAATCATTAATTGCTCCAAATTTAAGTATGAGAATACTTACTGAATTTATGAAGATTGAGCATTTAACTGGAGAAGGTGGACATGATAGAGACTATATGACAACTGGTTTAGATTTTTACTATAAAAAGTTTAATATTGGTGGTACATATACCCAAGAAACTAATGAAGCTGCAGAAGCAGATGAAGCAATAGATGATAAAGTCTATCAAGTCTCTGTAGGCTATTTAGTCAACAACAATTTACACTTTCATGTTGGGTACAAGAAAGCTGATGAAGAGAATGAAATAAAACACACATTAGGTGCAATGATTCAGTACTATTTTGATATGTAAGCTTAAATTGCTAAAAATTTACAAGACAAAGAGCAAGTTAAAATAACTTTCTCTTTGTCTTGGTTTGAAATGCTAATTAGAAAAAAATCAATAAACTAGTTTAAATTACTTAATAGAACTCTCAGAATATTTTCCCCTGCAAATTTATCTATAATTCTTGAATTAACCTTTTTTTTCTCGAGCATATGTATTATTTTGTATAGGTCAGATGATTTTGTGATTCCAGCAGGAAAATCATTAATTGGTGCTCCATCTATATCTGAACCAAGCGCAATATGATCTTCACCACATTTTGATAGTAGATATTCGAATTGTCTATATAAGTCATCGAATGAGACAGAAGACTTTTTACAAATAAAATCATTATATAAAACGATTCCAGTAGTTCCACCTTTATTTGAAATAGCTCTTAACTGGGAAGTAGTAAGATTTCTTTTGTGTCTTCGTAGATAGTAGCTATTGGAATGAGTAGCGATTGGTAAAAGTTTCGTAATATTTATTGCATCCCAAAAGGATTTATAGCTAAGATGAGACAAATCTAAAGTAATACCTTTTTCATTCATTGCTTCAATTAGTTTGTAGCCTTCTTTTTTTAGTGGCCCTGATTTGCTAGCACCAAAAGCGTAATTATTTTCCTTGTTCCAAGTTAACCCTAAGACTCTTAGTCCTTTATTGTAAAACATATCTAAATCTGAGAGATTTCTAATTGGGTCTGCACCTTCCATAAGAAATAGTAAGCCGATTTTATTTTTAATTTTTAATTTAATATCTTTATTATTTTTTACTTTATAGAATGAGTTGTAATTTTTGAATATTTTTTCATATTCTTTAAATTGCAAAAGTGCTTCGATGTGTCTTTTGTCTCTTTTAACATGAGAGACAAAAATAGTAGAGAATATTAATCCTAGTTTAGATTTTAAAGTTTCTCCCAAAGTAATCATGTATCTTGGATCATTTGTATCTAGTGGTCGATGATTTGCGCGTATCGAATAAGCAATGTCTTGATGGCAGTCAACAAAAAATCTATTTGTTTTCATTAGAACAAGACCTTAGATATAGAAATAAAGAAAAAATTCACAATAATATTATAAATGAATTATAGAAGAGATTTAAGTGTTTCGCCCATTTCTGCAGGGCTAGGAGCTACTTTGATACCAACTGACTCAAGAACTTGTCTTTTCTCTTCAGCTGATCCAGAGCTTCCTGAAACTATGGCTCCAGCGTGCCCCATTCTTTTTCCTTTTGGTGCGGTAGCACCGGCTATGAAGGCTGCAACTGGTTTAGTGAAGTTATCCTTAATCCAAAGACCAGCTTCTTGTTCAGCCGTTCCACCAATTTCGCCAATCATTATTACTCCATCGGTGCCTTTGTCTTTCTCAAAAAGTTCAAGAATATCTATAAAAGATGATCCGATTATAGGGTCGCCACCTATACCTACACAACTTGATTGGCCAATTCCTAGTTGAGTTAATTGCCATACTGCTTCATAAGTCAAAGTACCACTTTTAGAAATAATACCAATACGTCCTTCCTTGTGAATATATCCTGGCATAATTCCAACCTTAGCCTGACCAGGAGTAATAATTCCAGGACAGTTAGGACCAATTAGCCTTGATGAGGACATGTCAACTACTTTTTTTACCTTTAGCATGTCATTTGTAGGGATACCTTCAGTTATACATATTACTAGCTCTATTCCGGCGTCAACTGCTTCTAGTATTGCATCAGGTGCAAAAGAAGCGGGAACAAAAATAAGACTAACGTTAGCACCTGTTTTAGTCCTTGCCTCAACTACGGAATCGTAAACATCAAACCCTTCAACTTGAGTTCCTCCTTTACCGGGAGTCACTCCACCAACTACATTGGTGCCGTATTCACGACATTGTGTTGCATGGAATAGTCCTTGGCTTCCAGTGATGCCTTGAACGATTAATTTTGTTTCATTATTAACTAGAATACTCATATCATTGAATAATAGAGAAAAAATATAGCACACAATTTTTATTTATCAATTTTTTTAATTAAGATTTTGTCATTAGATAAAAAAAACATTCATTGTATAATTAAAACGAAATATTTATTGGAGGTTCTATTGAAAAAAATTGCAATTATTGGCGGAAGTGGACTATATGACATTGAAGATCCATCAAATGCTGAAGAGCTGAATATAGTTACACCCTGGGGTCCTACTTCTGATTCAATTCTTAAGACCGAACAAGATGGTATCGAAGTATATTTTCTATCCAGACATGGAAGAGGTCACCTAATAGGTCCGTCACAAATCAATTTTAGGGCAAACATATATGCATTAAAATTCTTAGGTATTGATTGGATTATTTCTGTGAGTGCAGTCGGTAGTTTAAAAGAAGATATTCCTCCTGGAACTATAGTAATACCGGATCAGTTCATAGATTTTACAAAAAATAGGTTTAATACTTTCTTTGATGAAGGAATAGTTGCTCATGTTTCTATGGCAAAACCAGTGAGTGAGAAGTTATCGTTAAGTATGGCTAATGCATGCAAAAAATTAGATTTTCCCTATAAACAAGGGGGAACCTATGTGTGCATTGAAGGCCCACATTTTTCTTCTTTAGCTGAAAGCAACTTTTATCGAAGTCTTGGTGCTGACATTATTGGAATGACCAATATGCCAGAAGCAAAATTAGCAAGGGAGGCAGAAATGTGCTATTCAACTTTGGCTTTGAGCACAGATTATGATTGCTGGCATGAAGGACATGACTCAGTAACAGTTGACGAGGTCGTTAGCACTATGAGTAAGAATGTTAAGAATGCTAGGCTGGTCATTTCCGAGGTTCTCGCTAATATTCCAGACGATAAAGATGAATATATTAAGAATGCATTACAGTCTTCAATTATAAGTTCTATTGATTCAATTACAGATGAGTCAAAAGAGAAGTTGTCAGCAATTATAAGGAGGTACTTGTTAGCATGAGTATTATAGTTGTAGGTTCATCAGCTTTTGATGATATAGAAACTCCAAGAGGTTCAAGAAAGAGAATAGTTGGTGGCTCATGTATCTATTTTTCGCTTGCCGCTAGTTTTAAGACAAAAGTAAATATTGTTTCTGTTGTTGGAAGAGATTTTCCAAAGAAAACAATTCAAACTCTTAATAAAAGATCAATCTCTACAGAAGGCCTAGTTGTAAAGACTGGTAAAACTTTTAGCTGGGGTGGCAAATATAATAGTTTTTCTGAAGATCCTGAAACAAACTTTACAAATTTAAATGTCTTTGAGTCTTTTTCACCTGAAATTCCTGATTCATACAAGAAAAAAAAATCTATACTTTTTCTAGCTAATATAGACCCTGTTCTTCAGAATAAAGTTATTGATCTTTATGAAAAGCCTAGAATGGTTGGACTAGATACTATGAATTTCTGGATCAGTTCTAAAAGGAGAGACCTTCTCAAGATATTAAGGAAAGTAGATATTCTTACAATTAATGAGCTTGAACTTAGATTGATTGGCAGAAAAAAGTCTTTACACGATTGCATGCGCGTCTTGACAGAAGATATAGGAATAAAATTTCTTATAGTGAAAAGGGGAAGCGGCGGTTCGTTGCTGGTCACTAAGAAAAGTTTTGATTGGGTTCCAAGCTATCCTTTTTGTGATGTCGTTGATCCAACAGGTGCTGGTGATAGTTATGCAGGAGCACTTTTTAGCTCACTAGATGTTGTTCCTTCTCTTAATACTAGTGTGATTATTGATTCAATGGTCTATGCTTCGGCTTTATCTTCTTTTACTATTGAAAGCTTCGGTGTAGAGAGTCTATTAAAACTTAAGAAGAAAGATATTTTAAAAAGAGAAAGGGAATTAAGAAAGATTGCAAGAATTTAATTCTTCACTATTCAAAATAAGTTTCTTTTTGATTTTATTTTTAATTCCAAGCCCATCCTTATCTAAAGAGTTTAGCCAAAGTTTTATTGCTTGGGGAACAAATCTAGATTTTATTGTTCATTCTGACTTAGAAGAAAAGAGAGTCTTCTCAGTAATTCAAAAAGTTCAAAGAATTCCAGATTCTATGGAGTTAATATTAAATTCTAAAAATCCAAATTCCGAATTATCAAAATTTAATACTTTAGATGCTCAAAAAAAAATGAAGATTACATTTGATTTGTACTTCTTGATTGATAAGTCAATCCATTACAATAAGATTTCTGACGGATATTTTGATATTACTATTGGAAGTCTAAATGATTCCGAATCTCAAGATTCAGTTCTAAGAGAAGTCGAAGAATGTTCAGGTTTAGATAATCTACTACTGGACAAAGATAAAAGAACTATACTTAAGAAAAAAAAATGTATCAGCTTAGATTTGGATGGACTAGCAGAAGGCTACGTTATGATGTTGATGTTGGAGAAATTTAAAGAGAACGGATTCAATGAAGTATTGATAAACTTTGGTGGCAATGTCAGCACTTTGTCGGATAAAAAGAAATGGAAAGTTTCTATAAAAAATCCCGATTTTACATCTGATATTAATAGCACGTATGATCTAAACAACCTATCTATTTCAACATCAAGTCAATACTCCAAGTTTGTGAAGTATGAAAATAAAACTTTTTCTCATATTTTTGACCCCATACGTAAAGTATTTAAGGGAAATGAGAACTCTTCGGTCTCTGTGATTAGTACTAATTCTCTCTACGCAGATGCAATGTCAACCGCTATTCAAGCTATGCCAATCGAGAAGGCGATGAACTTCTTAAAAGAGAAAGAATATCTAAAAGTTTTGATACTTAAGAAGACTAAGGATGGTAAAATTAGAACCTTATTTAACAATTTACCTTAAGTATTTACAACAATAATTTATTATGTATCATATTGGATATTATGGATGTCTAACATCCACAATATCCATTAAAGGAGGAAGTTATGGTACATAATAAAAAACTAAGAGTTCTACTGCTAGTTGTTTTAGCACTACTGGTAGTTCCCTTTTTAAATTCTTTTTCTAAAGATTCAGCAGATTTAAATAGCTCTTCTTTTTCATCAGCTTCAACAGATGAAAAGATTAGTATTCTTGCAGAAGAAATTGAAACATTGAGGAATCAAGAACTTTTCGGGGGCGAAATTGGCTCTGCTAAAGGCTTTGGTCCTGCGGCGTCAAAAGTTTATAATACGTCAAAGGGTCTTGCTATTGGTGGTTATGGAGAAATTTATAACAAATCATATTTAGCAGGCGACAATTACGATAAATCAGACGCTTATAGAGGTGTCGTATATATAGGGTACAAATTTGATGACGAATGGTCTCTTAATACAGAATTAGAATTTGAGCATGTTAAAGAATCATATCTAGAATTTGCTTATATTGATTATGATCCAAAAAAGTTTGACGGCAAGTTAGGCTTTAGAGCAGGTCTTTTACTCTTACCACTTGGTATAGTGAACGAAATGCACGAACCAACAACATATCATGGAGTATTTAGACCATGGGTTGAGAATAAACTAATCCCAACTACATCTAGAGAAAATGGTGTTGGTATTTATGGTTCATTAATGGATGATAAAGTTGAATACAAGTGGTACTACGTAACCTCTTGGCAAAATCCTGCAGCAGCTAAAAAAGGCGCTGGCATGAGAGACTTTAGAGGTAAGGGAGCCGAAACAACAAGTAATGAATTCGCTAACGTTGCACATATTTTAGTCCATCTTAACGAGTATACAGATGTTGGATTTTCAATTTATGACGGTGAAATTAACCCAAAAAGTGGAACAGCAGTAACAGTTAATGATTCTAATTCATCTGTTAGAATGTTAACAGGTTGGGTCAAGGGTGAAATTAAATCATTCGAATATACAGCTCTATATCATGAAAACAGGTTTAGTTCTGTTTCAAGATTAAACTCAACTCTAACAAGTAATCTTCACGAAAAATTCGGTACTAAACAAGCAGGTTATTACTATAGTTTAGCTAAAGACATTGGCGGATTAATTGGAACAGATTGGTACGTTGCACCTTTCTACAGATATGAAAATCTGAATTTCCATGAAGAAGTTGATCCTTCGGCTTTCACAAATAGTGATTATGATACTCAGTATTACACTTTTGGTTTAACAGTTAAGCCGATTTATAATATTGCGTTAAAAATGGATGTTACAAGATACACAGACAAAGCAGAGAATGGAGATTCCAGAATCCTTAGTCTTGGTCTTGGCTATATATTCTAAATTAAGCACATCCTATGTTTAATTTTAGTGATACTCACCCGGCTGCAACTCTTGTATTAACCTCTGCGGGGACAAGGAGTTTCTACAAATGGCACAGCCAGGTGAGTATTGACAAAAGCCAAATCAAAAGTAGATATAAATTATGAAGCTTCTAATCTTTTTCCTTTTAACATTAATTTCAATCTCTTCAGTAGCAGGGGTCTTGATGGATGTCCCTACAGCTTTGAAGCAAAACTTTGGAGATTATGAGATAAGAAAAGAAAAGGTTTTTTTAACAGGGTCTGTGATTAAAGAGCTAGAGAGGGTATCAAAGGCAAAATTTGAATCTAAAATATATTCAGTATATGAAGCAAGATCTAACGGCATAAGAATCATGTCAGGGATACTTGAGACTCATTTGCTTAGAAGTAGAACCCAGACTTTATTTATTGTTTTTGATAATAAAGGGAGAGTTGTATCCACTCAAGTATTAGCGTTTTATGAGCCAGAGGAGTATGTTATGTCTCCAAAATGGCTTGCTCAGTTTAAATCAAAAACAATTAATGATAAAATGCAACCAGGAGATGACTTAATTAAAGTTAGTGGTGCTACAATTTCTTATAATGAAACAGCTTCCGCGATAAGAAGAATGACCACCCTTTATAATTATATTTATAATTAGTTTATTATTAGTTAGGATATCAAATGAGATTTTATATAACAAAAGATTTGAATAAGAATAGCGCCCTGAAGTTAATTATATTCTTCTCGCTGATTTTTTTTATAGGTCTTATAATTACAAATTTTCTATTTATGTACAAAATTGGCTTCACTCCATCATCGGTAACAAATTATTATCTTGGTAATCCGGAGATTTTCAGACAGCCTAAAAGTTACGGCTCTTTAGTTGAAGAAACACACTTCCATTTGTTTGCAATGGGTATAATCTTGATGACACTTAATCACTTGATGCTTTTTAGTAAGCTAAAAGACAGCTATAAAATTTTGATAATAATAATATCTTTCACATCTTGCTTATTAGATATTGGATCTAGTTGGCTTGTTAGGTATGTCTCAAGTAGTTTCTCTCTACTTAAGGTTTCTTCAATGATTACAGAGCAAGTATTTTTAATCTTACTAATCTTTATAATTATCAAATCTATATTTACAAAAGAAAATGACGAGGTGACATACAAATGAAGAATTTTTTAATCTTTGCAATCTTTTTTATATCTTTTACAGGTACAGCTTTTGCTGATTTTAAACCCTTAGAAAAGGAAGTCTTGTTACTTAAAGAGACTCTATCTGTAAATGAAGATGTAAATAAAGACGATTTAAAGACCAGCTTACTTTTAATAAAGTCAAAAGTAGCGTTAATTGAGAACGAGATAGCAAGATCTGATCTTAATGGCGATGTTAGCTTGTTGTTAAAGAAGTATATTGAGGATAACAAGAAAACAGTTGTTGATTCTAAACAAGTTAGCTACTGGCTAGATCATATCTTAGATGATATAAAAGTATTTATAAAGATGGGAATAACTGAATAGAGTACTTACTCGACCTTAGGTTCGTCCTCTACTGTTTTACTGGTATCTAAAGATTTAATATACAGGTTCTTTAGATTTGAAAGAGTTTCGGACATAATTTTTTCTTCATCTTCTGTTAAATTACCTTGAGTTTTATCTTTTAGCACATCTAGAATATCTATTAAATCTTTTGCTCTATTTAGGTCTATAGATATTTGTCCGGTTGCGGGATCAGGTGATAATCCCAGGTGTATAGTGGCATTAACTGCATAGGAAAGAATTATATTAGAAAAGTTCATTAATATTTTATCATCACTCATTATTAACCTCTATAAGCGTTATCTAGAATGATATAATAATATCTTATAGTTAATTTAAAATATATACAGAAGTTTTTCTGCTATCGCTTCAAAGGCTTTGCTGGAAGGCGAATCAGGGTTGCTATAAACTATTGGCTCACCTTTATCTCCACCTTTTCTAATTTCTGGATCTATAGGTATTTCTCCAAGAAAGGGAACTTCAAATTTTTCTGCCATGGCCTTTCCGCCTCCGCGTCCAAAAATGTCTATTATTTCATCACCATTTTGAAGGTAGCTCATGTTCTCAATTACACCTAATACGGGGACATTAAGTTTTCGGAACATTTGTATTCCCCTTTTTACATCTAAGAGTGCAACATCTTGAGGTGTTGTAACGATAATCCCACCATTTAATGGAACAGTTTGAATGAGTGAAAGCTGAGCATCTCCGGTGCCAGGTGGAAGATCAACTATTAAGTTGTCAACGCCTTCCCATTCAACATCTTCTACGAATTGCTTGATTGCACCGTGAACCATAGGTCCTCTCCATATCACAGTGTCATCCTCGTTCAATAAAAATCCGATAGACATCATTTTTATATTAAACTTTTCAATAGGTAGTATCTTGTCATCCTTGGTTGCCATAGGCTTTGTATCTATACCGCACATCATTGGGATACTTGGGCCCCAAATGTCAGCATCCATTAGTCCAAAGTTTTTAATTTTCTTTGAGAAGGCTAAAGCCAGATTGATTGCTACAGTTGATTTCCCGACTCCTCCTTTCCCACTTGCAACTGCAATATATTTTGAAATATTAGGCAATTTAGGGTTTGGCTCACTATCTGGTGAATTTGCTGGTTGCTGAACTGAACTGTTTTTGTTCTGATAAGTAGTGAATTGAATTTCTGGAAATTCCAATCCTTCTCTAGAAAAAGCATTGTTTATTGATAATGTTAGATTTTGAGCAAGCTCTTGATCTTCTTTTGGGAGCTCAAGTGTTATTTTGACTTTATTATTGTCTGTAGATAAGTCTTTAACTATTCCAAACGAAATTATATCTCGAGTAAAACCGGGATATGGGACTTCCTTTAGTAAGTCTAATAAGGATTCTTTTGATTTCATAATCTACATTCCAAGTTTATTCTTAGCTTCATCAGACATCATATTTGGATTCCATGGAGGATCCCAAATAATCTCAACTATTACAGTTTTTGCCCCTAATGCGTATAGGACATTCTCAACCTGCCTAGTTATAGCAGATCCCATCGAGCAACCTGGGGTCGTCAATGACATTTTTACGTTTATATTATTGTCGGCAGTTTCAACTGTATAAATCAACCCTAAATCTACAATACTTACAGGTAGCTCTGGGTCCATTACATTTTTTAATGCGTCTAAAACTGTTTCAGAAGTAAATTCAAAGCTTGTTTCCTTTTTTTCCTTGTTCTTAAATGATTTAAGCTCAACGTTTGAAACGTTTCCTTCATTTGAAGGAGCATTGATATTTTTTTTAAAGATAATTTTTTTCATTGAGTGTATTATACACAAAATAATAATTCTTTCACTTTATTGAAAAATTTGACAGTTAATTCAACATTCACTAAGCTAAAAATTAGATGAGAAGAGAAACTAGAACAATAAAAGTTGGTGATGTAAAGATTGGGTCTGGTAATCCAATTACCGTCCAAACTATGACCAAGACAGATACTCGTGACATTGAAGCTACAGTTCTGCAGATTAATAATGTAGAAGCTGAAGGCTGTCAGATTGTTAGATGTGCAGTTCCTGATATGGAAGCTGCAAAAGCTTTAAGGGGTATTGTAAAAAAAACAAATATTCCTATTGTGGCTGATATACATTTTGATTATAGGCTAGCCATTGAAGCCCTTAAGTCTGGAATACATTGTCTTAGAATTAATCCAGGGAATATTGGAAATAGAAGAAGAATAGAAGAGGTGGTTCAAAGACTTAAAGGGGAAGGTGTACCAGTTAGGATAGGTGTGAATTCTGGATCTTTAGAGAAGGATATTTTAAAAAAATATGGTTCTCCAACTTCAGATGCATTAGTTGAGAGTGCAATAAGACATATTGAGATTCTAGATGAGCTAAATTTTCATCAGATTAAGATTTCTGTTAAGTCTTCAAATGTTAAAATTATGCAAGAAGCTTATAGAAAGCTTGGAGTCAAGACTGATTATCCATTGCATTTAGGTGTAACTGAGGCTGGAACTTTTGATGTTGGTTCTGTTAAGTCTGCAATTGGAATAGGAAGTCTACTTTCTGAGGGACTAGGGGATACAATAAGGGTTTCTCTGACAGATGATCCACTTAAAGAAGTAAAGTTAGGAAACAATATACTAAAAGCACTGGGTCATTTTAAAAATGGTATCGAGCTAATCTCTTGTCCCGGATGTGGAAGACTAGAGATAGATCTGCAATCTCTAGTTGAAGAAGTAGAGAGAAGGGTGGCCAAGATAAAGCTTACAAGGACATTGAAGGTTTCAGTTCTGGGTTGCATAGTAAATGGACCAGGAGAGGCTATAGGTTCTGATATTGGTATAGCTGGAGGAGATGGAAGAGGTCTCGTCTACAAAGGTGGGAAATTATATAAATCATGTAAAGAAAGTGAATTGGTAGATATACTTATTGAGGAGATTAAAAATCTTAATTGATTTGAATATTAAAATTGAAATTATCTAGTTATCTTATAGCAACTTTAAAAGAAGCACCTTCAGATGCTGAAACTAATAGCCACCAGTTGATGGTCAGAGCTGGAATGATAAGGAAAATAGCAGCTGGTGTCTACAATTTTTTGCCTACGGGACTTCGCGTTTTTAGAAAGGTAGAGAATATAATAAGAGAAGAGATGAATAAGGCTGGCGCCATAGAGGTGATGATGCCGTTTGTTACTCCCGCAGATTTATGGCAAAAGAGTGGTAGATGGGATGTCTATGGAAAAGAATTGCTAAGATTTAAAGATAGAGCAGATAGGGATTTTTGCTTAGGTCCAACTCATGAAGAAGTGGTAACTGACTTGGTAGAGAGAGAAGCTAAGTCTTACAAGAATCTTCCTCTTACTATATATCAAATACAACCAAAATTTAGAGACGAGATTAGGCCTAGATACGGAGTCATGAGGGCAAGAGAATTTACTATGAAAGATGCATATAGTTTTGATGTTAATGAAGAGCTAGCAGAAAAATCATATTTGAACATGTTTAATGCCTATAGGAATATTTTTGACAGATGTGGCCTCACATATAAGGCTGTTCAGGCTGATTCAGGCAATATTGGTGGAAGCTTCTCTCATGAATTTATGGTCTTAGCAGAAACAGGTGAAGACCTTGTTTTAAGTTGTGATTCCTGTGATTTTGCCGCAAACGTTGAAACGGCACCCTGCAATGAAGTTGAACCCCTAGAACAGTCAGAAAATCTAGAATCTTTAGTGGAAGTTGAGACACCAAATATGACATCTGTTGATGAAGTAGCAAAATTTTTGGGTCTAAAGAGTGACCGGATAGTTAAAACTTTAGTTTTGGAAGCAGATGGTCAATTAATAGCGGTCTTAATTCGTGGTGATCATGAATTAAGTTTAACAAAACTTAAAAAGGTCTTAGGTGTGAACTTTTTAGAACTTGCTAGCGAAAAAGTCTTAAAAGAGGCTAATATAGTCAAAGGGTTCTGTGGGCCTGTAGATCTAAATATCCCAATATATGCTGATTATTCAATAAAACCCTTGAAGGGATTTGCTACCGGCGCTAATAAGCTAAACTTTCATAATATAAATGTTTGCTGGGAATCCTTAAATATCCAGGAGATTGGAAGTGAAAAAGCTATGTTCTCAGATATGAGAGAAGCTGTTGATGGTGACCGTTGTTTGTCTTCTGATTGCTCTGGTATTTTAACTTCTACCCGTGGAATAGAGGTTGGTCATGTCTTTAAGCTTGGTACAAAGTATAGTGAAAGTATGAATGCAACTTTTACCGACCAAGACGGTAAAGAAAAAAATTATTTTATGGGTTGTTATGGAATAGGAGTAGGTAGGGTTGTTGCAGCAGCAGTAGAACAAAACAATGATGAGAATGGAATCAGATTTCCATTAGCCCTAGCACCTTTTCAGATTGTTGTTATTTCCACTGACAAGAAAGAAGGCGAAGCACTTTTAAAAGCAAGAGAGTTGTATGATTATCTTCTAAATCTTGGCTATGATATTGCAATAGATGATAGAGCAGAAAGCCCAGGTGTGAAATTTAAAGATGCAGAACTTATAGGAATTCCATTTCAACTAAGAATAGGTCCAAAATCTTTAGCTAAGGGAGTTATAGAGTTTAAGGATAGACTTTCTGGGGAAGTTCTGGAACTAGATCAAAATAATTTTGAAGCAATAAGAGAAAAAATAGATGAACTACTCTGATAGAATTATATTGGCACTCGATAGTAATGAAATTGAAAATAATCTTTCATTGATTAATGAATTGGTCCCTCCAATCCAGATTGTTAAAATTGGACCAGTAGCCTTCCTTCCGAACTCTACTAAATTGATTGAAGCAATTAAGAAATCTAATTCTACTGTAATGTTTGATTTTAAATTTTTTGATATTCCAAACACTATGACTGAGTCTTTAAGATTTCTTTTTGAGATTAATACAAAAATTTTCACTATCCATTGCCTCGCAGGACCTAAAGCTATCTCTTCTGTAGTAAAAAGGATTGATGATCTAAATAATGAAATTATTGAGCAGCTAAATTTAAATAAAAATCAAGAACTAAGTTATGTTGGCCGACCAGAGATTTTTGGAGTCACAATATTAACAAGTTTTGATAACCAGGAGTTGGGTGCTATTGGTCTAAAAGGTACTGTCCAAGACAATGTTCTAAGGCTAGTTGAAACATCTATTGCAGCTGGCATTGATGGAGTGGTTTGCTCAGGGGAAGAGGTTGACTCAATTAGAAAAAATTTTGGTGATAAAGTTAAAATATTAGTACCAGGAGTAAGGCTAGATTCTTCTGATGATGACCAAAAAAGAATCATCACTCCGAAAGAAGCTTTTAGTTTGGGAGCTGATTATATAGTGCTAGGGAGAACTTTGACCTCTTATGAAGACAAGAGGAAGAGGTATGATAATATATTAAAATCTTTAGATTAGGGTGGTAAATTATGGGATTAAATACTGATTATATTGGTTATAAAACTGATGTTTTTTCTGAGGAGATTAACAAGGATAGGGTTTTCTCTTATCTCTCCTCAATAGGGTCATCTAATCCTTACTATAAGGATAACAATGTTGCACCTCATATATTTAATGTTGTTCAGGAGATAGAATTAGTAGAGAGCATTTGGAAGATGGAAGATTTGTATGAGTCTTCAGATGAAATGCTAAGAAGTGTTTTAATGCTTGTGCACGGTGAGCAGACGATGAATTTTTCTAGACTAATTAAATTTGGTGAAACAATAGATTCCTACGCAGTAATAGAGAACATACAACAAAAAGGACTCAATAATATATTAAGGCTTAAAGTCTTTCATCTAGACTCTGATAAAAAGGAAGTAGGAGATTCTTCTTGGACTCTCTTTATTCGTGCTTCAGATTCTGAAATTGCTAAAGCTAAGGAGTTAAGAAAGAATGAACCTCCAAAGCAAAAAAAGACACCAAGGGAGCCACAAGAGGAACCTAAGTATTGTTTAGAAGGTTTGTTTGATGTAGAAGAGGGTATTACTTATAAATATGCGGAGGCATCAAAGGATAAGAATCCTATACATCTTGATAAAGAGACTGCAAACAAGGCGGGGCTTCAAGGAAT
>TARA_B110000263_G_scaffold64188_1_pt1 | contig 22286 bp, 19 predicted proteins | sample TARA_B110000263 | Tara Oceans TARA_B110000263 (sample SAMEA4397730) | marine metagenome | biome: Polar Biome; feature: [MES] marine water layer (ENVO:01000295) within the mesopelagic zone...; material: water (ENVO:00002006), including particulate matter (ENVO:01000060) such as......
ATTAGAGTCAGAAACTTTAAAAAAACTAAAGGAGTTAGAATCAAATGCTAAAGAAAAAAGTTCTAAAAACGATCCCAGATGGGATAAATTAAAAGATTTAATATAACAAACAAATTATGGCACATCCTAAAAGAAAAATTTCTAAAACCAGAAGAGATAAAAGGAGAACACATTACAAAGTTGCAGACTCTCAAATTGCAACTTGTAAAACGACAGGTGAATCACACCTATACCATAGAGCTCACTGGCATGAAGGAAAACTTTACTATAGAGGAAAAGTATTGATAGATAATGCTGCTCCAGCAGAAGCATAATTTAAAATAATTAAAAAAGCATTTTTTGACGTTTTTCATCATTTTTCATCATTTTTTGTCTTTTTCCTCATTTTTTCCTCATTTTTTCCTCATTTTTGATAAAAATTAAAAATATTTAATTTGAAAAAAACTCATGCCTCAATCACTGCGGTTGGATCTTATTTGCCGGAAGAAATCTTATCTAATGCTGATTTAGAAACAATGGTTGACACTACCGATGAGTGGATTTCAACTAGAACTGGAATTAAAGAAAGAAGAATATTAAAGGAAGGAATAGGCGTTTCTTTTATGGCTATTAGTGCTGCTAGATCAATTTTAGAAAACAAAAACATTAACCCTTTAGAGATTGACATGGTTATTGTAGCTACAATCACACCAGATATGCATGCAACTGCAACCGCAGCTTATGTTGCTTCTGAAATTGGAGCTAATAATGCTTTTGGATATGATTTGAGTGCCGCTTGTTCGGGGTTCTTATTTGGGATGTCTACCGCTTCAGCATTTATTGAGTCAGGGAGATATAAAAAAATACTACTAATAGGAGCTGACAAGATGTCTTCCATTGTAGATTATACCGACAGAAACACATGTATTATTTTTGGAGATGGAGCGGGAGCCGTTTTGTTAGAGCCGAATAGAGAAGGAATGGGAGTTCAAGATGAATATTTACGCACCAATGGGATAGGAAGAGATTTTTTAAAAATTGAATCTGGGGGTTCCCAAATGCCAACAGCGTTAGAAACAGTTAAAAAAAAAAACATTTCATTTATCAAGACGGAAAGAATGTTTTTAAACATGCTGTTTCAAATATGGCAGATGCTTCTGAAGAAATTATGAAAAGAAATAGTTTAACGAATTTTGACGTAAATTACTTAATAGCGCATCAAGCAAACAAAAGAATTATTGATGCTACAGCAAATAGAATGGGGATTGTTGACGACAAGGTATTAATGAATATTGAGAGATATGGAAACACAACAGCAGCAACAATTCCGTTAATTTTATCAGACTATGAATCTAAATTAAAAAAAGAAGATAAGATAATCTTTGCAGCTTTTGGCGCTGGTTTTACATGGGGGGCCATGTATTTAAAATGGGGATACAACAGTTAATAAATAATATATTATGAATTTAAAAGAAATACAACAGTTAATCAAATTTGTAGCAAAATCTGGAGTTCATGAAGTTAAAATTGAGTCTAAAGATTTAAAAATTAGCGTAAAAACAGGAGCGCGTGACAAAACAGTAGTTTATACAGAATCCACTAAATCAGGCCGCCCGCCCTTAAAACAAAGTAGATTAATAGATTCAGCTTCTAATGACACATTAGATAGCGAGGAGTCTGTTGAGGGCAATCATTTAATAACAATAAAATCACCAATTATAGGGACGTTTTATAGAAAATCGGCTCCTGACAAAGCAAATTTTATAGAAAATGGAGATGTTATTTCTGAAGGCAGCATACTATGCGTAATAGAAGCCATGAAGTTGTTTAATGAAATTGAATCTGAATATTCGGGTAAAATTGTTAAAATATTAGTAGAGGACGCTTCACCTGTTGAGTTTGATCAGCCTTTATTTTTAGTGGATCCCTCATAAACTAAAATTAAAAAATGTTTAAAAAAATATTAATTGCTAATAGAGGCGAAATAGCCCTTAGGATTATTAGAACTTGTAAAGAAATGAATATAAAGACAGTGGCAGTTTATTCTGTTGCTGATGAAGAAAGTTTACATGTAAAGTTTGCTGATGAGGCGGTTTGTATTGGTCCAGCTAATAGTTCAGAGTCATATTTGAAAATTCCGAATATAATAGCAGCTGCAGAAATAACAAACGCAGATGCCATTCACCCAGGCTATGGATTTTTATCAGAAAATGCAAGATTTTCAAAAATATGCAATGACCATAAAATAAAGTTTATTGGAGCCTCTGCTGAAATGATAGACAGGATGGGAGATAAGGCTTCAGCGATAGCAACCATGAAAGAGGCGGGAGTTCCTACTATACCAGGATCCAAAGGAATAATAGAATCGTTTTTAGAAGCAAAAAAAATAGCAAAAAAAATAGGATACCCCGTAATGGTTAAAGCAACTGCAGGAGGAGGAGGAAAGGGAATGAGGGCTGTTTGGGAAGAAGAGGGATTTCAAGATTTATGGGAAAATGCTAAGCAAGAAGCGTTTGTCTGTTTTGGAAATGATGGAATGTATATGGAAAAGTTAATTCAAGATCCTAGGCATATTGAAATTCAAATAGTTGCAGATAAATTTGGAAAAGCATGTCATTTATCTGAAAGAGATTGCTCAATTCAAAGAAGACATCAAAAATTAACAGAAGAAACGCCTTCACCATTTGTGACAGAGAAGTTAAGAGACAAAATGGGAGAGGCGGCCATTAGAGCATCGGAATACATAAAATATGAAGGAGCTGGGACTATCGAATTTCTTGTAGATAAAAATAGAAATTTTTATTTTATGGAAATGAATACTAGGATTCAAGTAGAACATCCCATTACAGAGCAGGTGACAGATTATGATTTGATTAAAGAACAGATTAAAGTAGCCGCAGGCATTAAAGTTTCAGGCAATAATCTTTATCCAAAACTTCACTCTATAGAATGTCGCATTAACGCAGAAGATCCTTTTAAAGATTTTAGGCCTTCTCCTGGAAAAATCACGAACCTTCACTTACCAGGTGGTCATGGTGTAAGGTTAGATACTCACGTATATAGCGGATATGTTGTCCCTCCTAATTATGATTCGATGATAGCCAAATTAATTGTTACAGCTCAAAACAGGAAAGAAGCAATTCAAAAAATGAGAAGAGCTTTAGACGAATTTGTGATTGAAGGGATTAAGACCACAATTCCTTTTCATAGACAACTAATGGATGACCCTAATTATATTTCCGGGAATTATACAACTAAATTTATGGAAGAATTTGAATTAAAAGAAGTCTAAGTAATTGTATAGCCTTTTTTAATAATTTTTTCAGCTATTTGAACAGCATTAGTTGCAGCACCTTTTCTTAAATTATCAGCAACTACCCAAAGGTTTAAGCTATTTTTTTCAGAAAAATCTTTTCGAATTCTACCAACAAAAACCTCGTCTTTTCCTTTAGAAAACAGAGGCATGGGGTATTTAAAATTAGCGACATCATCTTTTAATTCAACCCCACAGGTATTGGTTAATAAACTTTTTATGTCTTCAATTTTAAAAGAATTATTTAGAGTTAAATTAATAGATTCACTGTGACCACCAATTACAGGGATTCTAACGGCTGTAGCACTTACCTTTATATTATGATCAAGAATTTTATGAGTTTCATTTGAAAGTTTCATTTCTTCCTTTGTATAACCATTTGGAAGAAAATCATCACAATGTGGAATTGCATTTTGATAAATAGGATATTTATATGCCATTTTGCCCTTTATGCCCTTACATTCATTTTCTAACTGATTTAATGCTTTTATTCCAGTACCCGTAATAGATTGATATGTAGAGACCACAATTCTTTTGATTCCATATGCCTTATGAATAGGAGCTAAAACCATTAACATTTGAATTGTTGAGCAATTAGGATTAGCAATTATTTTATCATTACTAGTTAATAAATTACCATTAATTTCAGGAATAATTAATTTTTTAGACTTATCCATCCTCCAGGCTGAAGAATTATCAATAACAAAAGTTCCCTTTTCCGCAAATTTTGGAGCCCAGCTTAAAGAAGTGTAACTTCCAGCTGAAAAAATAGCAATGTCAAGACGTTTTTCTAAGGCTTCTTTAAGACTTATTACGGAATATGTTTTTTTTAAAAAAATAATTTTTTTACCAACTGAAGATTCAGATGCAACAAGAAATAATTCATCAAAATGAAAGTTACGTTCTTTTATTACTTCCATGACCACACCACCAACCATTCCAGTCGCGCCTATTAAAGCTATTTTCATAAAGAATTATTTTTTATCAAAAATAGACATTTCATTATTTCAGACAATTCAATTTGAATTTTAAATCAATTTTTTAACAAACTGTTATAAATAAAACAATTATTTTATTACAACTCTTCTAATTCTACTAGAAAGGGCTGTTAGAATTTCGTAAGAGATCGTTTCAATAGTCGAAGCGAATTCTTCTGCCGAAAAACTAGTATCATTAAATATAATAACCTGATCACCTTCCTTGCAGCTAATATTAGTAACGTCTACCATTAGCATATCCATACAGACATTTCCTATAATTTTTGCAAACGATCCATTAATTAGCACTTTTCCATTTCCATTTCCGTAACTCCTGCTAATTCCATCAGCATGACCTATTGGAAGCGTAGCACTTTTGGTGGTTTTGCCTGCCGTAAAACCTTTGTTGTAGCCAACCGATTGACCTTTTTTAATTTCCTGTATTTGAGAAATAACAGTCTTTAAGCTTATAACAGGCTTTAAAATGTTAGTGTATTTGGGGTCATTTCCAAAACCATACAGCCCAATACCTGACCTGACCATATCAAACTGATATTCAGAAAAATTCAATATACCTGATGTATTAAGAATATGCTTTTTTATAGTATATCCAATTTCTTTATCAAAAACAGAGCTAATTTCATTAAATTTTTTTATTTGATTTAAACTAAAAGAAATCTGCTCAGAATCTTCAGAAGCTCCTAAATGAGAAAATATAAAAGTAGGTTTAAGCTTTTTTAGTAAAAGAATTAAATTGCTAATATCGGCTTTAGCAAAACCAAGCCTATTAAGACCTGTATTAAATTTTAATTGAAATGGATAATCTTTCTTTGAGCGTCTGACAATAGAGTTTAGAAATTCTTTTAAAATTCTAAAAGAATAGATACTTGGCTCTAATTCGTGTTTGAAAATTTTATCGAAATCATTTAATTGAGGATGAAGCACTAGAATTGGAATATTTATTCCATTTTCTCTTAGTTCAACACCCTCATCTACATAAGCAACAGCTAAATAATCTATTTTTTGTAATTCTAATTCTTTAGAAATAATCTTTGAGTCTGATCCATAAGAATAGGCTTTAACTACAGCCATTATCATTGTTTTAGAATTTAATTTAGAACGAAAAAAGTTTAAATTACCTCTAAGATTAGGAAGGCTAATCTCAATTTGAGTTTGTTGAGTAGTCATGATTTGTTTTTCTCTCTAATGGCCATTTTTTTTCTAAAAGCCTCTCTTGAAAGCGGTTCATATTCTGCTTTTTCCCCAACCATAACTAAGTCATCATTAGGTTTTTTTCTAAAACTATGATTTGCTAATTCCCCTGTTTCAACGCATATGGCATGAACCTTTGTAACTTCTTCTGCGATAGCCATTAAATTGGGTATTGGCCCAAACGGATTGCCTTTGTAATCCATATCTAGTCCAGCCACTATAACTCGATGGCCAGAATTAGCTAGCTCGTTACAAACAGTCGTTAGAGTATCATTAAAAAACTGAGCTTCATCAATTCCAATAACATCATGATTAGCAGTATGTTGTAGAATTTCTTTAGGGTGGGTAATTATTTTTGCCGAAATTTCTGTTTTTGCATGAGAAATAATCTTATCATTAGGGTTTCGGGAATCAGCTCTAGGTCTAAAGATGATATAATTTTGATTAGCAAATTCAACTCTTTTAATCCTTCTAATTAACTCTTCTGTTTTACCTGAAAACATAGAGCCACAGATGACCTCTAGCCGACCTTTTGATTTTTTTTTTAAATTTTTTTTTTCAACCATTTTGAAAGTATTGTTATTATTTTTAAAGTAGTTAACTTTAAATGTTTGACAAATGTGCTAAAATTAATTCAACATGGCAAAATTATATATCGTTCCAACTCCAATAGGAAACTTAGATGACATGACAATTAGAGGCGTTAAGATACTAGAAAGTGTGGACTTAATATTATGCGAGGATACAAGAAGAAGTAAAAAATTACTTAATCATTTTAATATAGAATCTAAGTTAAGGTCTCATCATAAATTTAACGAACATAAAGAGGTCCAGTTTATAGTTGAAAAAATAAAATTAGGACAAAATGTAGCCTTAGTTTCGGATGCTGGGACTCCAGGAATTTCTGATCCAGGATTTTTAATAGCCAGGACATGTTTAGAAAATAATGTTGATATAGAATGTTTGCCTGGCGCAACTGCTTTAATTCCGGCATTACTAATTAGCGGAATCTCATTTGAAAAATTTGTTTTTGAAGGCTTTTTACCTGTCAAAAAAGGAAGAAAAACAAGACTGAATAAATTAAGAGAAGAAAGCAGAACAATGGTTTTTTACGAATCTCCTCATAAATTAATAAGAACATTAAATGACTTTTCTGAAGCATTTGGATTAGAAAGAAAAATATCTGTTTCTAGAGAATTAACCAAGATTTATGAAGAGACTATTAGAGGGACTATTTTAGGTTTAATTAATCATTTTCAAGAAAAATCTCCTAAAGGAGAGTTTGTAATTGTTGTTGACGGAAAGGGAAAATAAGATGAATTGGATAGTAGAAAATAATAAAGACCTAGAAGCCGTCAAGAAGCTAGCAAAAGAATTAAATATTGATTCGACACTTTCTTCTATGCTAGTAAACAGAAAAATACAAACATTTAATCAAGCAAAAGAATTTTTTAGACCAAGTATAGACAAGCTTCATGATCCTTTTTTAATGAAAGATATGAACCTTGCAGTAGATAGAATATTAAGGGCTATTGAGAATAAGGAATCCATTATGATATTTGGAGATTACGATGTGGATGGCACCTCGTCAGTAGCTCTTTTAAGTATGTATTTAAAATCTCAAGGATGTGAAATAGCGCCCTACTTCCCTGATAGAAATATAGAAGGATATGGTATTTCAATTAAGGCGGTTGATTTAGCAGCCCAGAATAATCAAAATTTAATAATTGCACTTGACTGTGGAATTAAGGCTCATGATCAAGTAAATTACGCCTTAGAAAAAGACATAAATTTTATCATTTGTGATCATCACAACCCTGATGCATCCATTCCAAGTGCTTTAGCCGTTTTAAATCCAAAAAGAAAAGACTGTAGTTACCCCTTTAAAGAATTATGTGGATGCGGAGTGGGATTTAAATTAATACAAGCTTTAGAGTTAAAAATTAATAACAAAATAGATAATATTATTAATTATCTAGATTTAGTGGCAATTGCAATTGCCGCAGACATTGTTCCTCTTGTTGGAGAAAATAGAATACTAGCCCACATAGGAATTCAAATAATCAATTCAAATCCAAGAGCAGGAATTAATAGTCTATTTAAAAATAGAGATAAGAAAGAATTTAACATAGGAGATTTGATGTTTCACATTGCTCCTAGAATTAACGCAGCAGGAAGAATTGAACATGCTTCATTGGCTTTAGAACTGTTAATTGAAACAGACGTTAAAAAAGCAGATGAATTGGCTTTAAAAATTGAGTCTTTAAATAATTTAAGAAGAGAGTTAGAAAAAGAGACAACAAACCAAGCTTTAGATTGGATTAATAAAGATAAAAAAGAAACAAATTCTACGGTTGTTTTTAATAAGTCATGGAATAAAGGAGTGATAGGAATTGTTGCATCAAGGCTAATAGAAAAGCACTATAAGCCGACTGTTGTTTTTTGCGAATCAAAAGAGGGCGAATTAACCGCTTCAGCAAGATCTGTTAAAGGAATTGATTTATATAAGGTTTTGGAAGATTGTAAAGATACAATTTGTCAATTTGGAGGACATAAGTATGCGGCTGGATTAACTATCAAAAAAGAAAATTATTTAAAATTTAAAAACAAATTTGAAGAATCAATTTCGAAAGTATTTGAAAGTAAAAATTCTGAATCTGAAATAGTCATTGAATCTGAAATAGACTTAGATTTTATTACTCCAAAGTTTTATAGAATACTTAAACAGTTTGAGCCTTTTGGTCCGGGGAACAGGACTCCTATGTTTCTAACAAAAGGATTAAAAATTAAAAACAAAGAGTTAAAGTTAGGCAAAGAAAAAGAGCATATAAAATTAAATTTGACACAAGACAACATTCGAACTTATTCTGCTATTGGATTTTGGCTTTCAGAAAAATTTGATAATATAAAAGATTGCTCTAATTTTTCAGCAGTCTATAGTATTGACGAAAACACATGGAATGGCTCTACAACAATGCAATTAAAAATAAAGGATTTAAAATAAAAAGCCCCTTAAAACTAAGAGGCTTTTTAAAAATTTATTTCTAAAAATTAGAATCTATATGTAAATCCTAAATTCCAAGTTCTTCCCCATCCAGGAAATACTCTGTTATTCGAGTTAACCCCTAAGAATGTTGGGTCACCAGGGTTTGTAAGAATATTAGTTGAAGACTCAGCTAAATAATGAGTGTCAAATATGTTGTTTACATTTAATCTTACATAAACTTTTTCACCTGCAATAGATAAGTTATAAGAAGTTCCGAAATCAAATAATTCATATGCAGGCAATTGCATTGCCATTTTACCTTCTGAATCAAAATCTTCTGGATTGAAGTTTGCAAATAAATTAGAAGCAGAGAACATACTGATATTGAACTTGAATAAATCAGTTGGAGAGACCATTAGATTTACTCTTGAAGTTGTTTGCGCAGCGTCACCAACTTTAACTCCATCTAAGTAAACAGTAGAAGTTCCAATTTTAGTTCTGCCTGAATCAAATACGTCTGCAGTTACATTTCCTCCATATTCATAGTTTCCTAAAGAAAGCATTCCTTCAACTTTAACAAATGGACTAATTTCATAAACTCCGTCAAATTCAATTCCAGAATGGATTTGTTCAATTCCATAATAATTAGCCGTTCCTCTTACGCCTCCAACAGATACTCCGTCAGAAAGGAATCTGTCTTTCCAAGAAGTTTTGTAAACGTTTATATTGAAATTGAAATTATTAGATCTATATCCATAACCAGCTTCAAGTCCAACTACAGTTTCATTTTTTAAATCAGGATTTAGAATGTTATCATAATTGATCCATACTGCATCAAAATTAGGTTGCTTAGAATAAGTACCTGTATTTACATAAAAGTTGCTTTTAGCATTAATGTTATAATTAGCACCAAGCTTTACATTTCCTCCTGATATGTTTTTCCAAGCAGAAGTCTGATCAGCTCCAGACCTATTGAAATACTCTACTCTTTGAAAACCTTGATTTGAAATGGCTCCTTGAACAAAAGCAGAAAGTTTATCTTTTTTGTACTCTAGTTGAGTAAACACTCCACTCCATCTTACTAAACCGTCATTGTGATAGTCAATTTTTTCTTCATCATCAGTATCTTTAAACACATTCCACTGATCTTTTAGTTCTGAACTGTAAGTTATAGTTCTTACTGCGCTTCCTCCAGAATAATTTTTATTATCAAAATCTCTATATCCGTCAGCTCCAAGTAGGTTGTCTAATCTTCTATAGTGAATCCCTTTATAAGACCTTAAGTCAACGCCAAAATCAAGAGTTAAACTTTCTGAAAGTGTTTTGTTTAAATTAGCAAGAGTTCCAACAAAATTGTGGGAATTTACAGACGCTCTTCTAACAATTCCATTTCTTTTAACACCATCTACTCTTTCATCTTGATCGTTCACAATATAAAGACCAGTAGCGGCATCAATTGAGTTTGCTGCAGTTCTTCCGTTGTAAAAAGTAGTTGCAACTCCACCGTTATAGGCCGCTAATTTATCGTAGTTAAACTGTCCATTAACAGGGTTTCTAAAAGCATATTTTCCGTTATAATTTAAATCACCACTTGCGTATTGATATCCATAAGCTCTACCAATATCTCCAGTTCCACCGCCTCTACCGATCGAGTAGTAAGCTGAAGCAGAAAGCTTAGTAGAATCGTTAATATTAAATTCCCAGTTTACTGAAGCAATTGGTTTGTGGTAGAAATTTTTTCTCCAGGTAAACTCTTGACCATTTAAGTATCCATGATTATAGTTATATCTAATACCATATTTTTGATATTGCTTACCTAAAGCCATATTGTAAAAACTACCAGTTCTTTGATGATGTGTTTGAGGAGAACCAGTAATAATCACTTGAACATTGTGCTTCTCAGAAGGGTCTTTCCATCCGTAACCTAAAAAGTAATTGTACCCTTCAAACATAGTGCCGTCAACATATCCGTCACCTGCAGTTCTTGACATTAAGAAAGATAAAGCGTGACCACCTTTCATTTCACCAGTATTGTAACCAAGGACAGTTTTCATATATCCATCGTTACCAACGCTGGTAGCAATTTTACCTCCTTTTGTAAGGTCTGTAGATTTTGTTAGAACGTTAATCGTTCCACCTACAGAAGAGATAGCTAGTTTAGACGCTCCAAGGCCTCTTTGAACTTGCATAGCCGATACTACATCTGTAAGTCCTGCCCAGTTTGACCAGTATACCCTTCCGTTTTCCATGTCATTTACTGGGATACCATTAATTAAAACAGCAGTGTTTTGAGAGTCAAAACCTCTTACGTTAATTCTAGAATCTCCATAACCACCACCAGCTCTTGTTGCATAAACTCCAGGCGTGGAATTAAGTATTTCAGGAAGTTCTAAATTTCCAATTCTTTCTTGAATTTCTGAAGCTGTAAGAGTTGAAACAGCGACAGGCGTTTCTCTGTCTATGGCGAAATCAACCGTTCCAAATACAGTGATTCCATCTAATTCATTAGCGCTAGCAACTAAAGAAACATTTAATGTCATAGAGTTGGTAAAGGCGATTTCTTGAGAGTCGTAACCTATAAAGGAAACGACTAGAGTGCCAGAATCAGATGAGGTTATTTTAAATTCCCCATCAAAATCTGTAGAAACCCCATTTGAAGTTCCTTTAACTAGTACGGTAGCTCCAGGAAGGCCAGTGCCTAATTCTGAATCTACAACTTTTCCAGTTAGAATGTTTTGCGAATAACAGAATCCAGATATAAGAATAGCTGTTAAAAATAAAGTTAGTTTTTTCATATTGTTATAAGTAATTTGTATTAGACAAAAGTGAATATTTTTTCTTAAAAATATGTTAATTATGAATTAATTTTTTGAACAATTAATGTGAATAACTGATTTTAAGACTATATACTGCTAATTATTTAATAAAACCCACTTAATTAGCTATTTTGATAAATACTTATTAAGCAAGAAATCTGTTGAAGAATCATGCTTGTCAATAGATTTATTTTCAATTTCTTTTAAAACTTTAGAGGCAAGCTGTTTTCCCAGTTCAACTCCCCATTGATCATAGCTAAAAATATTCCAAATAACACCTTGAACAAAAATTTTATGCTCGTACATAGCAATTAAACCTCCTAAACTTTCTGGTGTTAATTTTTTTATCAAAATGGTATTAGTTGGGTTATTTCCATCAAACACTTTAAAAGGAGTTAAATATTTTTTTTCTTTATCACTAAGTCCAGAATGAGTTAACTCAGATTCCACATCGGATTTTGTTTTTCCCATCATCAAAGCTTCTGTTTGAGCAAAGAAATTAGACATTAATTTGTCATGGTGAGTGTTATTTTTAAACAAAGGATTAGTGAAACCAATAAAATCACAAGGAATTAATTTGGTTCCTTGGTGTATTAATTGAAAAAAAGCATGTTGAGAATTAGTTCCGGTATCTCCCCAAATAATATTTCCTGTTTGATATTTTATTTTATTTCCAGACCTGTCTACACTTTTGCCATTACTTTCCATAATTGCTTGCTGAAGATATGCAGGCAATCTACTTAAGTACTGAGTATATGGAATAATTCCTTCCGTTTCACATTTAAAAAAATTGTTATACCATATACTTATTAATGATAAAACAATAGGGATGTTTTTTTCTATAGAAGAAGTTCTAAAATGGACATCCATTTTATTAGCCCCCATCAATAGCTTTTCAAAATTTTCATAACCAACAGCCAGGCTTATTGAAAGGCCAACAGAACTCCATAGCGAAAACCTTCCTCCAACCCAATCATTCATTGGAAAAACAAAGGCAGGATTAATTCCAAAGTTTTTAATTTCTTTTTGATTAGTTGAAACAGCAGCGAAGTGACTTATAACACTTTCTTCCCCAAGTTTTGAAACCAGCCATTTTTTAATAGTGTTAGCATTTGAAATAGTTTCTTGAGTAGTAAAAGTCTTAGAGACAACAATGAATAATGTTGTTTCCGGGTTTAAGTCTTTTAAAATTTCTAAAACATGATCTCCATCAACATTTGAGACAAAGTGAGTTTTTAATCTAGAAGAATAATGTTTTAAAGCTTCAACGACCATAACAGGTCCTAAATCGGAGCCCCCAATTCCAATGTTTACAATGTTGGAGAATACTTCATTAGTGGATCCTTTTATTTTTCCAGAAATCACTTCACTAGTGAATTCTTGAATTTTTTTCCTACTTTGAAGAATTGAAGGAACTAAATCTTTGTTGTTAAGTATTATTTTTTCATTTCCATCAGTTCTTATCGCAGTATGTAAAACTGCCCTATTTTCAGTTTGATTAATAACCTCTCCTTTAAATTGTTTAGAAATGGCTTCTTTAACGCTACATTCTTTAGCTAGCTTAAATAATAAGCTTAAAGTTTTATCATTCAATCTGTTTTTTGAAATATCAACTATAAAGTCATTTAAAGTAATATGATAGTTGTCAGAATTCCGTGTTTTTATAAGCTCTTTTATTTTAGCTGATTTTATTTCACTAAAATGATCTTCAAGCAATTCCCAGGCTTTGGTTTTAGTGGGGTCTATTTTGTTTAATGACATTTAATTAATATTAGCTATTATATTTGTTAAAAGTTAATGTTTGATTTAATGGCGTCAAGTTGTTTTTTAATTGGCCTCCTATAAGTTAAGTATTTTTCTTTTAAATCTTTAGAAATCGGCTTAGCCTCAGGGAGCTTTTGCCTTAAAGGATCCACTTGCTTACCATTTTTCCAAAATCTATAACAAACGTGAGGTCCAGAAGTATTGCCAGTCATCCCAACGGAACCTACATAATCTCCTTGTTTGACGAACTGTCCAACTTTTACGCCTTTTTTATTCATGTGTAAATATTGTGTTGAATAGGTGCCGTTGTGTTTAATAGTTACATAATTCCCGTTTCCCCTAGTATAGCTTGATTTGATAACAGTCCCACTAGCTGTTGATCTAATTGCCGTGCCTATTGGAGCAGCGAAATCAGTTCCTAGATGAGGACGAATTCTTCCGTAGTAAGCTATTTTTCTTTTAAGATTATACCTTGATGAAATTCTGCTAAATTGAACTGGGGCTCTTAAAAAAGCTCTTCTTAAATTTTTCCCATTTTCATCAAAGTATTCAATAATATTTCTTTTAGGATCTGTTTCAAATTCAATGGCGTAAAAAGGCTTTCCTCTATGTTCAAAATAAGCCGAATGAATTCGATTTAAACCAACATAAATGGAATCATCAACATATTTCCCAGTATAGATAATTTTAAAATTATCTCCTTTTTCAAGTCTAAAAAAATCAATTGTCCAAGCATAAATTTCAGAAAGTTCGTTAGATAATAAAGGGGAAAGTTTTTTTTCTTCCATAGCTTCTGAAAGAGAACTTTTAATAACTCCTTGAGCTTCAAATTCAAAAAGTTTAACTGCTTTAGATTTTTTTTCAGCCCACAAAGAATCAGTTAAAGAAACCAAGACGTAATCAATTAAGTTAGGTTGATATATAAACAACTCAGGAGTCCTCAAGGAATCTTTAGAAAACAGAATAGTATAAGACTTGCCAATGTTAATTTTTCTTACATCAAAAACTTGTTTGGCCTTTTGAACAATGTTGTAAATCTGAGGATAATACAGAGTATTTTTTTCTAATATTGAACCAAAAGAATCTCCACTTACAACCGTATCTTTTAATACATGAAAATCGTTTAAGGTATAGCCAAATTGTTTGATTATTTTTTCTTTAATAGGAGTGGGAACTTTCTCAGAAACTTTATTTTTACAGGATGTAAAAAAAAGAAAATTTAATGTAATAATTATATAAAAAACTTTATTCATTAATTTTAATTTTAAAAGGAAATTTCAAGCCCTTAAATTGATCTAAATCGGCCTCGATTGAACCAATTCGTAGGCCTGCCTCGACTTTAATAGGAATTTTGTTTTTATCATTACTTACCCAAAGGGTTAAGCTCTCACTGTCTTTAAAAACCCTCCCAGATTCAATGTAAGGTCTAAATTTAAAGCAATTCACAATTCCAAATTTTGTTTTAACATCTTCCGTCCCTAAAAATTGCATTCTAAAGTTATAATTTTCAGCATCAAAAAAAATAGTAATTCGTATAAAATCATTTTTTTTTAAATTTTCTATATTAAAGTGATTTCTTAAATAATAAAAAGTGGAGATTAAATCTTGAATATTTTCCTGAATTGAAACGGAACTTAATTTAGAGTTTTTAATATCATTGATATTGGCAGTATTATTTAAATAGTCGTAGGTGATTTCAATATTTTTTGTGTAACCACCTTCGTATATATTTCTAGTTGACCTTAAAGGTTTGACAAGAGCTTTATTAAAGTAAGTTTCATATATATCGTCTACTTTAAAAAACAACCTTGCAATCCCTGTAGTTCTTCCAATAGCGGTAGCTTTATATAGTAATTCATTGTTCAAAATTTCTTCTTCTAAGTTAAGGGTAGCATAACTGGCATTAAAAAAGCCATAATGTAATCGAAATTTCAACCACTCGCCTTTTTTAAAAGAGTTGTTTGAGGAGCTTAAAAAAGGAGCTTTAAGTCCTTTATATTCTTGGCTAGGGAGAGCTTTAGAATAAAACAAAATCAATAAAATCAATAAAATTCTAAAACGCATAGTTTGACAAAAGTATAAAATACTAATTGTTTGAATTTAAAAAAGACATTAATTTTTGAGCCTTAGATTTTCCTATTTCTAAAATCAAGGATTCTAATGGAAGTTTTCGAATATTTTTTAAAGATTTAAATTTTTTTAAAAGAGAAATTTTTGTTTTTTCTCCAATTCCTGGAATACTGTCTAGAGAAGAGTTAAGGGCTTGAATACTTCTTTTATTTCTGTGAAAAATAATAGCAAATCGATGAGCTTCATTTCTCATTTGCTGTATAAGTTTTAAGGTTTCGGATTTTTTATCAAGATAAAGAGGAACTGCATCGTTGGGATAATAAATTTCTTCTAATCTTTTGGCAATTCCTAAAACGGCAATTTTATTATGGAGATTAAGGGTTTTTAAAGCTAATATTGAAGAGCTTAGTTGACCTTTTCCCCCATCAATTATTATTAAATTTGGCAAAGAAGTTTTTTCTTCTAGCAATCTTTTATATCGCCTGAATACAACCTCTTCCATTGAAGCATAGTCATCAGGCCCTTCAACAGTTTTTATGTTATAATGTCTATAATCTTTTTTTGAAGATTTCCCATTTTTAAAAACGATACAAGCAGCAACTGGGTTTGAACCTTGAATATTAGAATTATCAAAGCATTCAATATGCACTGGGTTTGCTTGAAGTCTTAGATCAATTTTCATTTGACTTAAGATTCTTTTAGAGTGCCTTTCAGGATCTATAATTTGAATTTGTTTTAGCTTTTCTAACTTAAATAAAGAAACATTTTTTAATGATAAGTCAAGCAGTTTTTTCTTTTCTCCAGCTTTTGGAATTATAAACTTTGTTGCAATTAATTTTTTAAAATCAAATGGAGAAATAATGGTTTTATTATTGGAATTAAATTTATTTCTAAGATCTACTATAGATAGCAGCAGCAACTCTTCGTCGCTTTCATCTAATTTCTTCTTTATCTCCAGATTATGAAAGCGAACAATCCTTCCAAAAGCTACCTGAAGGTAATTCACATAAGCATGAGTAGAATCAGATTGGATACTAAAAACATCAATATTGTTTAAGGTGGAACTAACAACTGTTGATTTAGATTGATAGTTTAATAAAAGTTTAATTTTTTCTTTTATTGACTGTGCCTTTTCGAAGTCAAGGGAATCAGAAGCAAGCTTCATCTCAGATTTAAAATAATTTATGGAAGTGGACAAATTTCCTTTTAAAAAATCTCTAATATTGGAGATGTACTTTTTGTAATCAACTTCTTTTTGAAGCCCTTCACACCCTCCTAAACAGTTACCTATATGATATTCTAAACACACTTTATATTTTTTATTATTAACATTTTCTTTTGACAGGTTGTAGGCACATGTTCTAAGAGAATATAGCCCAGAAAACATGTCCATTATAATTTTTACAGTTTTATAATTTGTAAAAGGCCCAAAATATTCTGAACCATCTTTTTCTATTTTTCTAGTTGTAATTACCCTTGGAAAAGATTCGTTTTTAATAACAATCCATGGATATGTTTTATCATCTCTAAGTAGAATATTGTATTTAGGCTGATATTTTTTAATTAAAGAATTCTCTAAAAGAAGAGCATCAGATTCAGAGGAGACAACGACGTGTTTAATTTCAAAAATGTTTTTAACTAAATTTTTTGTCTTCTGGGATTTTAAGTTTTTTTGAAAATAAGAAGCAACTCTTTTTTTTAAACTTTTTGCTTTACCTATATAGATTATTTTATTAGAATTATCATAAAACTGATACACGCCTGGTAAGCTAGGCATTGTAGAAAGCTCTAATTTTATGGATGAATTAATCACGATACTAAACTAATTTTTTTATTTTTGCCTAGTCAGTATTAATTATGGAAATGTTACTAGGGCTTATTATAACAAATATATGTTTTTTAGGGGTCGCTTATGTATTAAACGAAGATAATGCTAAGCAATTATTAGCGGGATACAATACTATGTCAAAAGAAGAACAAGAATCTTTTGATCTTAAGAATTATCTCGTTTTTTTCAAAAAGTTTTTTATAAACCTTGCGATTTATTCTTCACTAATGTACCTAATGTCTTATTTAGTTTTTGAAGAATCTACAGCCTCCATTATATATCTTATTTCAGTACTTATCCCATTACCTTATATGATATACAAGGGTAATAAGTTCAAAATTAAGAAATAGTGAATAAGAAAGACTTAAGGCAGCTTTATAAGAATAAAAGAAATTCTTTAGACAAAAGCGAAGTAGATAACTTAAGTCTAGACATTGCTAATAAGTGTTTGACTTTGGATATTTGGAAAAATGAGAATTATCATGTTTATTTTCCTATTGAAAAACAAAATGAAATAGATTCAAAGCTTATTATTCAAATAATTCAAGGAAAAGACAAGAACGTTATTCTTCCAAAAATTAATTTGAAAGATAACAACATGATGAATTATTTACTTACGGATTCTACTTTGTTTAAAGTTAATAAGTCAGGAATTTCAGAACCTATTTCAGGAATTGAAATAAAATCAGATCAGTTAGACGTGGTGTTTATTCCCCTTCTTTCTTTTGATAAAAGTGGTCATCGTGTGGGTTATGGAGGAGGATATTATGATAAGTTTCTTGAAAAATGTTCAAATAATTGTATTAAGATTGGTCTTTCTTTTTTTGATCCAGTAGATAGAATCGAAGGTATCGTACTAAGTGATGTTAAAATGAATCACTGCATTACTCCAAGTAAAATATATAATTTTTAAGGAAAAATTCTTTTGTTAAACACTAGCATTATTCCAATTCCAGTGCTAATGGCGGTATCGGCGATATTAAAAACTGGTTCAAAAAAAGTGAATTCATTTCCTCCAAAATATGGAATCCAAATAGGCCATTCCCAAGTTAACATAGGAAACTGAAGCATGTCAACAACATTGCCGTGAAATAATGAATCATAACCATTTCCCGGGCTGAAAGAAGCTATATTATAATAACTGCCAGTAAATAAATAACCGTAAAAAACAGAATCAATAATATTACCAATTGCTCCTGCTAAAATTAAAGTGAGGCATACTAGAAGTAACTTATTAGCATTTTTTTTAACGCTATCATATAACCAATAAAAAATAAATGAAACAGCAAATATTCTAAATAATGTGAGCATTAGCTTTCCATTTCTTTCATCTATAAAAGGGATAATATCACTGATTTTGGCCCCCCAAGCCATCCCTTTGTTTTCAATAAATAAAATTTTAAACCATCCCCAATTTAAAAGAGCCGCCTCACCATAAAGAGTTAAGGGAAAATGAAGTTTTATGTAAATTTTAGAAATTTGGTCGACAACTAAAATTAATAAAACTATTAGTAAAGATTTTTTTAAACTCATAAACTTTAATGCAGAAGATTAACAGATATATGAATTTTATTTTTGAAGATTTTTGGCTTCAATACTTAAAGTAGCGTGTGGAACTAGCTCTAGTCTTTTCTTATTAATTAATTTGCCAGTGACTCTACAAACCCCAAAGGTTTTATTTTCGATTCTAATAAGTGCACTTTTCAAATCTCTAACAAACTTTTCTTGTCTTATAGCAAGCTGAGTATTTGCTTCTTTAGACATAGTTTGGGACCCTTCTTCAAACGCTTTAAACGTAGGGGAAGTGTCTTCTGTTCCATTATTTCCATCGTTCATGTATGCGCTTTTGATTAAAGCCAAATCAGTATTAGCTTTATTTATTTTATTTTCAATTAAAGATTTAAATTCTTTTAAATCTTTGTCAGAGTATTTTGTGATAGCCATGATTAAATTATTTTATTTATACAAATTTTGGTGTTAATATTTTCAAATGTAATTAGAATTCCTTCATTTAAAAGGTCAAAAAACTCTAAGTTTTCAGCTAGAGTTTCGTTCATAATATAAGCTTTATTTTCAAAAATAGCTTTTTCAATTATATTATCCCTCTGAATTTTTAAATTAATTTTGTCTGTAACTAGTAGCCCAGTTTCTTTTCTTAAATTTTGAATGCGATTAATAAGTTCTCTGCATACACCCTCATTGATCAATTCGTCATTTAACTGAACATCTAAAGCAACGGTTATATTATTTTCTGAAGCGACTAACCATCCCTCTATATCTTCAGAAACCACTTCTAAATCTGTTGATTCAAGAATAACTGTTTGCGAATTAATTTCTATAGTAATAGCTTCGCCTTTTTCTATTTTCTGAATATCAGCATTATCAAATTCTTTTATTTTATTAGTTACTGCAGATAGAGCTTTGCCTAACTTAGGACCTAGGGTTTTAAAATTGGGTTTTACTTTTTTAACTAAAATTCCAGAAGAATTACTAATTAATTCAATTTCTTTTACATTAACTTCTGATTTAATTAAATCAGAGATTTCGTTTAATTCTGTCTTCTCTTCTTTAGAAAAATAAGGAATCATTATTTTTGAAAGTGGCTGACGAACTTTTATTTTTTCCTTTTTCCGTAATGAAAGCACTAACGAACAAATAGTTTGTGCTTTTCTGATTTTCTTTTGCAAACCTGGATTGATAAAATCCGCATTGCTTTTGGGAAAATCAGAATGATGAACTGATTCGAGTAAATTAGTATTAGTATTTAAGTCCAAATATAATCGATCCATATAAAAAGGAGCAATAGGAGAGGAGAGTTTAGAAACCACAACTAGACAAGTAAAGAGCGTTTGATAGGCGCTAATTTTATCATCACTATAGGAGCCTTTCCAAAATCTTCTTCTAGATAGCCTAACATACCAGTTGCTTAAATATAATTGAACAAATTTTGAAATAGATCTTGCGGCTCTAGTTGGTTCGTAGTTTGAATAATGATCATCAACTTCAGCTATCAATGAATTTAACTCAGATAATACCCACCTGTCCATCTCTGGTCTTTTATTATGATCTATATTTTTTTCAGAATACGTAAAATTATCAATATTAGCATAGAGTGAAAAAAATGAATAAACATTATATAGGGTTCCAAAAAATTTACGCCTACTCTCGTGAATTCCTTCTAAATCAAATTTTAAATTATCCCAAGGATTCGCATTACTGATCATGTACCACCTTGTGGCGTCAGGTCCAAATTCTGATATAGTTTTAAATGGATCAACAGCATTCCCTAGTCTTTTAGACATTTTTTGACCATTTCTATCGAGAACTAACCCATTTGAAATAACATTTTTGTATGCTATAGAATCAAAAACCATTGAACTAATGGCGTGTAAGGTGTAAAACCATCCTCTAGTTTGATCCACACCTTCAGCAATGTAATCAGCAGGAAAAGCTTTATTATCATCTATCATTTCTTTGTTTTCAAATGGATAATGCCATTGAGCATACGGCATTGAACCAGAGTCAAACCAAACATCAATTAGATCAGATTCTCTAAACATTTTTTGTCCACTTTCAGAAGATAATATAATTTGATCAACAACATTTTTATGTAAATCAATTTGATCATAGTTGGAGTCATTCATATTGTTGACTTCAAAGTTTTGAAAAGGATCACAGTCCATAAACCCTAAAGAAATTGATTTTGAAATTTCTTTTTTTAATTCTTTCATTGAACCAATTATTATAGTCTCCTTAGAGTCTTCAGATCTCCAAATAGGAAGAGGAATTCCCCAATACCTTGATCTAGATAAATTCCAGTCATTTGCATTTAGCAGCCAATTACCAAACCTCCCCTCCCCCGTTGATTTAGGTTTCCAGTTTATAGAATCGTTTAATTTTTTTAAATCATCTTTTTTGTCAGTTACTTTAATAAACCAAGAGTCTAAAGGGTAGTATAATATAGGTTTGTCAGTTCTCCAGCAGTTAGGGTAACTATGAACGTATTTTTCAACTTTAAACGCCTTGTTTTCTTCTTTTAGTTTTATAGCTATTTCAACATCCACTGATTTTTCAGGAATTTCCCCCTCAAGATAATAAGCATTTTTAACATATTTTCCACCAAGTTCTCCAAGTTCTATTCTAAATTTACCCTGCAAGTCAACTAACGGCACTAGCTGTTGGTTTTCATTATAAATTAAAAGAGGAGGAATTTCAGGACTCGCCATTTTAGCAACCTTAGCATCATCAGCACCAAAAGTTGGCGCAGTATGAACTATACCTGTACCATCTTCAGTAGTTACAAAATCTCCTGCTATAACTCTAAAAGCATTTTGAGCATTTTTATAGGGTAATGGAGCTCCGTTCCATAATTGTTCATATTTAACATCAATTAATTCATTTCCAATGAACGATTTTTCAATAATAAACGGAATTTTATTTTTCGATTTTGAATCAAATTTTAATTCAAGCTTGTTTTCGACTTCAATAAAACTGTTTTTAAAAACTTTACCCACTAAATCCCTTGCAAGAATCACGTTAATTGGTTCAAAAGTATACTGATTAAAAGTTGAAACCAAAACATAATTAATTTTTTTACTCACTGTTAAAGCGGTATTTGAAGGAAGTGTCCAAGGGGTTGTTGTCCAAGCTAAAAAATAAACTGAATCAAATGATTTTAACACATTTGGAAGGGTCTCTTTTATTGCTTTAAACTGAGCTATTACTGTTGTATCAGTTACGTCTTGATAGGTTCCCGGTTGATTTAATTCATGTGAACTTAATCCAGTTCCAGCTTTTGGAGAATATGGCTGTATAGTGTAGCCTTTGTAAATTAGCTCTTTATCGTAAAGTTGTTTTAATAGCCACCATACAGTTTCAATATACTTGGATTTGTAGGTGATATATGGATTTTCTGTATCAACCCAATAGCCCATTTTTTTTGTAAGGTCATTCCATACGTTAGTATACTTCATGACAGCCTTTTTACAAGCTTTGTTATAATCTTCTACAGAAATTTTACTTCCTATATCTTCTTTAGTTATTCCTAGGTCTTTTTCAACGCTAAGTTCGATGGGAAGACCGTGTGTATCCCAACCTGCTTTTCTGTTAACTTCATATCCTTTTAAAGTTTTGTATCTGCAAAAAATATCTTTTATACTTCTTGCCATCACATGATGAATACCGGGCATGCCATTAGCTGAAGGAGGCCCTTCATAAAAAATAAATTTGGGAGATCCTTTTCTTATGTTGATACTTTTTTCAAAAGAATTGTTTCTCTCCCAATCTATAAGAACTTCATCAGCAACTTGTGATAAATTTAAGCCTTTGTATTCTTTAAATG
>TARA_B110000263_G_scaffold24398_1_pt1 | contig 22065 bp, 22 predicted proteins | sample TARA_B110000263 | Tara Oceans TARA_B110000263 (sample SAMEA4397730) | marine metagenome | biome: Polar Biome; feature: [MES] marine water layer (ENVO:01000295) within the mesopelagic zone...; material: water (ENVO:00002006), including particulate matter (ENVO:01000060) such as......
AATTATGTACCACTTCCCAGTACAAGCCCTGCAAATATGGCGATTAGTTTTGAGGATATCTGCACTAGATGGTCAGATCTATTTGCATGATTCGCAATAGTTATTAACTTTACCCTGTGAGCATAGTCCAAACTATTAAAATTATTTTTTATTTATATTTTTTTGTCCTGGTTTTAAATAGTTGTGGAAAAAGTGAAGATTCAGATTCGTCTTCTAAAGCTATTTGTACTGAGTATGCGAGCCCACCATTTAGTGGAACTATTTTTATTGATCCTGATATTATTACCTCTGATGATCCGACCACTTTTGTAAGCCTCAGCTACAACGGCCAAGCCCAGAGAACTATGTACGACAGAAGGGTAGCAGACTGGATCACAATAAACCCTTATTTATTCCCCACGTTATTTGATGATAGTACCACAATAGAGATTCAGGTAAATCCAGAGTTTGGAACGGCCGATGATGCAAAAGTTCAGGCAGAAAAGTTTGCGCCTGTAATAGGAAGATTAACAACTGAACTTCGGAAAGATGTAGAGACTGTTTGGATACATAAGGGTAACGAGCCGTTTGGTGGTGGAAATAATAATCTTCTGATACACACTGAATATTCAGCGCTCAATTACGAAAATCAGGGCATACTGGAAGAGACTTTAGTGCACGAGGCGTCACACACTTCATTGGACGCTTATCATTCTACCAAGAGCGATTGGATCAAAGCACAAGAGGAAGACTGTAGGTTTATATCTAGTTATGCTGAAGAGCATCCCACTAGAGAGGATATCGCAGAGAGTTATTTGCCATATTTTGCGGTTAGATACCGATCAGACCGGATCTCTGATGAGCTTAAAGAAAAGATAGAGTCTGCAATTCCAAATAGGATTAGATATTTTGATGATCAAAGTTTTAACAATTACCCCTTGACAGAATAAATAGAAAGAAAATGAAACTATCTAAATCATATTATTTAGTATGCCTGAATATGTTGCTGTGTATACATAGTTTTTCCTGCTGCATTCAGTATGATTACGATATTATCCTTAGAGATGGTCTAATTATTGATGGTACCGGTGCCCCAGGATATAATGCGGATGTAGGTATTCTAGATGGTAAGATCAAAGCCTTAGGGATAATTAACGGCAAAACAAAAACTGAGTTAAGCGTAAAAGGAAAGATTGTTTCCCCTGGCTTTATAGACACTCACAGTCATCATGATGAAGGTATGTTTAAAAACACAGATATGGCTGGAGCATTAACCCAGGGAATTACGACGACCTTTGTTGGCCAAGATGGTTCATCACAGCACCCAATGTCAGATCTAACCGATCAACTAAAGAATACTCCTGTAGCCATCAATATTGGATCTTACAGTGGGCATAATACATTACGTGAGATTGTTATGGGCTCTGACTTTAAGAGAGAGGCAACAAAGAAGGAAATTCAAAAAATGGATGACCTTTTAGTCTCTGATCTGGAGCAGGGAGCATGGGGGCTGTCCTCTGGTTTAGAGTATGATCCAGGTATATATTCAAATAAGGGAGAGGTGATTTCTTTGGCCAAAACTGCCTCAAGATATGGCGCAAGGTATATTAGTCACATTCGCAGTGAAGATAGATATTTTTGGGATGCGATAGATGAGATCATTAGGATAGGTAAAGAAGCAGCTATTCCGGTTCAGATCAGTCACATTAAGCTCGCCATGGTAAGCCTATTGGGTAAAACAAATAAACTTTTAAATATGCTTGATCAAGCGAGAAAAGATGGCATTGATATATCAGCAGATATATATCCTTATATGTATTGGCAGTCCACGATGCAGGTTCTTTTTCCTGAAAGAGATTTTAATAATAAGGCAGCAGCAGATTTTGCACTTAGTGAGATCACTACCCCAGATGGAGTCATCATATCTGAGTATACGCCAAATCCTAAGTATGAGAGTATGCGGTTGAATGAAGTTGCAGTCGTCCAAGGTCAGGATCCATCTAGAACCCTAATGAATATGATCGAAGCAACTCGTGGGAAAGATCAGTCAGAGTCTATCATTGCCAAAAGCATGACCGAAGAAGATATTATCTCGCTTCTTAATTGGGAGCATACCAACCTTTGTACTGATGGTGGCTCAACCGGCGGTCATCCTCGTGGCTATGGAAGTTTCCCCAAAGTGCTTGGTGAATACGTCAGAGTAAAAAATTATTTATCCATTGAACAGGCTATTCATAAAATGACCGGAGTACCGGCCAAGAATGTTGGGCTAAAGGAAAGAGGAATATTGGCGCTAGATATGGCAGCTGATATGGTAGTATTTGACCCTAATACGGTTCAAGACAGAGCGACGTTTAAAAGTCCTCAGCTTATTTCAGAAGGAATTTTTCATGTTCTGGTTAACGGAAAATTCGTATTAAAAAATAAAATGATCACTAGAAATAGACCTGGTATTTTTCTTCACAGACTGAGACATAGTACAAAAGGTTAAAGCATATGAGATCCAGAACATTACCAATTGTATTTCTATTAATAATTATTGGTATCGTAGGAGTCTCTAATTATAGGAGCAATAAACCAAAGCCACCCCTTATGGATCCGATTCCTATACCAATAGATGCTCCTATGCCAGTAAAGCTTGAGGCGATTGATCGCTGGCTTTTAACACTTTCAAAAGAGAATAAGTTTAATGGTGCCATATTGATATCAAAAAATAATATTCCAGACCTAATGAAAGCCTATGGGTATGAAGACTTTGTTAAAGAAAAACTATTAACTCCCCAGTCTTCATTCAGGCTAGGATCAGTATCAAAACAATTTACTGCCATGGCGGTTATGATTTTAAATACGCAAGGAAGACTAAAATATGATGATCCTGTACAGGAATACTTACCTTCATTCCCATATTCTGACGTAAGTATTCGACATCTACTAACGCATACCTCTGGCATAGCGGATTATATGGACCTCGCTCTTAAAGAATACTTTAGCCTGTTTACCAAAATTGGTTTTTACTTGAACCAGTCAATGGTCAATCTGTTTTATAGTGGCAAACCAAGTGAATATAAAGATCATTACACCGTACTAACCTCTGAAAGTGTATTAAAAATGATTAAAAAACACAGTGAGAAGAGGTTTTTTAAAGCAGGTGAAAAGTATCTATATAGTAATACAGGGTATGTAATTCTTTCTCTGATAGTAGAAACGATATCAGATAAAAATTTTGAGTCTTTTTTAGATGAGGAGATTTTTATACCACTCGAAATGAAAAACAGTAGCTTTTGGAATCTTTTTACAGGTCCTGGTAAGCTTGCTAAGCGCGTAGAAGGTACGAATGGTAAAAGACTCAATGACTATTCCTGGATGGATGGTGTCTCAGGAGACGGAAGCGTTTTTTTGAGTATTGAGGATTTTTTGAAATGGGACAGGGCTTTAACTACTAATTATCTGATACCTGAATCCAATTTTAATGAAGCGCTTCAGCCCTTTATCTCACCAAAAAGAGATACGATATTTTATGGGTTTGGCTGGAGCCTTAGTAAAAATGGTGCCAGCATATCACATGGAGGCAGCTGGCTGGGCGCCGTAACTTATATATATCGTAAGCTGGATACGGAAGCAATGTTTGTTCTTCTGGAAAGCTCTACAAGTAAGTATTCTTATGCGATCAGAAAAGAAATTAGTAGAGTATTAAATAATACAGGGCCACACAATTTTATTTGGGAAGACATAGTTTTAACAAACTTCTAAATACACTATATTATACTATAAAACACGATGTCTATATTGAAAACAAAAAGGAGTAAAAAATGAAAAATAAAGTAGTAGTTAATCTTTTGTTTTTTGTTGTTATAGCATGTAGCATGCTTTTTGGACAGTATAAAGAAGGGAACAGAATAGTAACGCTCTCTAAATATTATCTAAAGTCTTGGCGAACTGTAGAAAATGGTGATTGGAAAGAACGCGAAAAATTATTTGATGAAAATAGGAAAAAGATGGACCATAGAGATAATCTCCTGGTTAGTTCAAATATTCTTTATCACTATTTAAGCGGTAAATCAAATGAGGTTCTTGTTTTAGATGAATGGAACTCAATAGCGGAGGCTGATGAAAGTATAAAAACATCAGGCGACAGAAGGAAAAAAGGATGGCCAACTAAAAAAACAAGGGAAGAATTTCAAAAGAAATACTCTAAATATTGGGCTGGAGGTCATACCGATGTAGGTAATTTTGAGCTAGACACAAAAATGTTGAAGCGCAGAAAGAAGAAATTGAAGGAAAATACATATGTTGTTATTCAGGAGTTTACTCTAGCCCCTATGAGCGACATTGAAGGCGGCTCTAATGAAGATAGAGATAAGATTATGCAAGAGTGGTTTGATAAGGTTGTAATGAAAGATGATCGTGTTCTAAGTCAGATGATGCTTTTTCATTATTGGTCAGGTACTGCCGGTGGAGCAGGTGGATGGCCCGTTTTTCTTGTAACAGAATATGGATCAATGGATGATATACTAGATGAAGATCTAAGCAAGCTATTGGAAGCAGGCTGGCCAGATGAAAAAGAGCGTAAAGAGTTTCAGGATAAGCACAGAGCATACTGGGGTCATTATACCCATGATGATATAGGTATCTATTACAACAATGTAAAACAGCAAAAAACTGCCAAATAGTATTTAATTTTATTTTGTTAATAAGAAACCCTGCATATGCAGGGTTTCTTATTTTACCCATCAATTACATATGGAATAAAAATTATAGAATTGTAATATCAGGTCAGTTTTTAATTATAAATAGATAGTAGAAAGGTAAACATGGCGCAAGATAGAGTATATATAAACCAGTGTTCCCTCAAAGAAAAGGTTTTTGATAATGGCGGCAGTCTTATAAACGCGGCGTTTAAAGTGAGCGAGCTTCAGGAGCATGCAGATGCAAATGGTTGGGTCAATATAGTAATTGCAAAGAGGAGAGAGGTCTCAGAAAAAGGAGCAACTCACTACGCGTATAAGAGTGAGTATCAGAGACAGACGAATGAGCAACTACCTCAAAATGATTCATTTCAGCAACAATCATCTCAAGATGATTCGTTTCAGCAGCAGACAACCTCAAACCCGATAGAGGACGACGACCTTCCGTTTTAGGGCTTAATATGGACAAGCTATTAGACCGGGCAATCTTAATAGCGGCTAAGTCACACCTTGGCCAGGTAGGCCGTGACGGTGAGCCTTATGTGTTGCATCCAATTCGAATGATGATCCAGGCAAAAACGGGAGAAGAAAAGACTGTTGCAGTGTTGCACGATGTTATTGAAAAAACCTCGGTTGATATTACCTACCTGATAGAAGCGGGTTTTAGCGATAAAATAATTCAGGCGATTGATTCCTTGACCAGAAGAGATAGTGAGAGCTATGATGAGTATATTGATCGTGTAGAAAAAAATGATCTTGCAATAAGAATTAAGATCATTGACCTTGATGACAATATGTCTTCATTGGAGCATTACAGATCTAATCACGAAGCATCAAAAAAACTTATAAAATATCAAAAAGCTAGAGCGAGGCTTATCTAAGTAGTTTTAGTCTTAACAAGTTAATTATAACATATTTTGGACTTATAATAATTATTCTTATATTCCCTATCCCCACCTACTAAAGAATATAACTAGCCTCCTAAATAAATAATGCAAATGAAGATATTTATTCACATAAGTATGATGTTTCTGGTTGGCTGTTCAAGTACAATGCCTGATGAATATGTACGAAAAATGAACAAACTAGCTGTAGAACTAGAACACACCAAAAATATTGCGGATAGGGCAATTACTAAGGTTGAAGATTTGGAGAGAGAACTTTCAAGAAGTATTATCCAGAGAGACAGTCTACTTTTTGAGCATAAGCAAGAGACAGCATTATTGAGAGCGTCAGACGCGTTTCACAAAGGCAATAATGCCCTACTAACAAAAAAATATAATAAAGCAATTTTCTATTTTAATAAAACAATTCAGATGAGACCCAATGACGCCCATGCCTATAACAATCTTGGCAATGCGTATAAAGAAAATGAGAACTATAACAAGGCGATAGACTGCTATAATACTGCGATAAAAATAAAACCTGATTATGCAAGTGCCTATTATAATTTGGGAATAGTCTATCAGAGAAATGATAATTTTGATACGGCTTTAGACAGCTATAAAAAAGCAGCCAGGTTGGCTCATAATGGTGTCCGAAAGTGGTTAAAAGATGGAGGGCATCACTGGTAAACAGTTCCGTATTTATTATTTTGTAGCCCCGTATTCAGCGGGGTTTTTTGTTTACAAAAGGAATGTTAGATTTATAAATGAAAAATTTACTTGCCAGAGGTGGGATAGAATTTTTAGCCGTTTTCATTGGCATAGTACTTTCTCTATGGGTAGATGACTGGAGAGAAGGCAGAGAGCTTCGGCACCGCCTATTAGAAGACTACAAAAAGATACACAGTGAGGTCAAAACAGATATTATAAATATAGATAGTATAATCTCTTCTAACCAAAAACATGTTGAGAATGAAGAATATCTTCTATCGGTAATGAACAAAAAAGAAAAATTTCATTTTGATAAAGTAGTTAGTTCTATTTCTACTATTACTTCTCCAACCTTTTTTGGGAATAATTCAGCATACTCTTCCTCTGTCGCTAGCGGTAGGTTTAATACTGCAAGACAAAATGAAATTTTCAATGATATTTCAAACCTGTATGAGCACTATTACAATAGGCTATCTCTAAATGGAGACCTGTTAGACCAGAGAAGTGTCGATTTTAATAGGGACTACTCCATTAAATTTTACAGGGCTATTTATAACCAGAATGATATTGACACGGTCAGCCTGAAAAATTATTTCTATAGTAAAGAATTTCATAATGCACTTCTCAGGTATTATCATTTCAGGAAAGCGAATTACATGAAACGCTTATCTCAAACGAAGAGTCAAATGGTGAAAGTAGATAAGCATTTAGATAATTTTCTTTATAATTAAAGTAATACTTTAAATAAATAGATATAAATATATAATATAATTGAATAAAAAGAATATAGATAGAGAGGTAAATACTTTGGTTGATTTTTTTAATACCCTAGACGGTGTTGAAACATTTGGCTCATGCCAAGGTCACGATGATGGCGGAGAATCAGGGTCATGGTTCCATCCATACATTAAGTTTAAGTGTGCTAGTAATCGCTCTCTTGGTCTTATAGCAAGCATTGAACATCTATATGCCGATCTAACCAAGCTGTATGATTTGCCGGACCCTGAGGCTAAAAATATATACCAACCAAGACTTAAGGCAGTATGGACAATCGAGGTGGTGCCTAATAATGACCACGATTTATATGAAAACATAAAGCAGGATGAGTTCGCGCTTTATGTTCTGAAAGCAAACTCGGATAGTTTTAAAAAACCATCAGATATATATACAGATTTCAAAGTAATTCTTGAGTGGTACCAGTCAAACAGAAAAACCAATGAAAAAGTTGAATAAATTTAATATTTTATTTTTTGTGATGAATCGCTAGGTTAGAGTAATCTAAATGAGAATCTATTTATATATAAATATCATATTACTATTGATTTTTAATACCTTGTCAGCGAAAAATAATATAGAGCCAAAGAATTACAACGAGCTAGTTAATCTGTTTAATGAGTGGCGGAGCTTTGAGAATCCTCCGCTTATGAATGGTGCGCCCGATTATACTCAAAGACGGTTTAATGGTGATAAGCGAGAGTTTAGGGATTTGAGAGAAAGGTTAGCGGATATTGATACGACTGACTGGCCTATATATCATCAGGTCGATTTGCATATCGTTAGGGCAGAGATGAATGGATATGATTTTAATCAGAGAGTGCTAAGGCCATGGGTAAGAGACCCTGCTTTTTACCAGACTATTTGGATGTATCAGAGTGATGTCCCAGCGCATGAGGGTCCAACTAATCATGGTACCCTAGAGTTCTGGACCTATGAATTCCCTCTTGATGACCTAAGCTCAAACAAACTTGCAACTCAGCTTGGTATGATACCTCACTTTCTTTTTCAGGCAAAAGGTAATCTTACGGGTGACGCACAAGATCTTTGGGTTGCAGGTATAGAGAACTTTAAAGAGCAGAAAGCTAATCTTGATGAAATTAAACGCAAGATAGTCAAACATCATGGTGAAAGTCATGATGGATTACTAAAAAAACCACTTGAGAACGCTGTAGCCGCTAACGATGATTTTATTAAGTGGCTCAACCTTAAAGCTCCGACAAAGAATGGTCCCTCCGGTATTGGAAAGGATGACTATAGCTGGTATCAAAAAAACGTACACCTGGTTCCTCTTACATGGGAGGAGGAGGTCTCCTTACTTCAGAGAGAGCTTGACAGAGCCTGGAGCTCTTTAAAAATGGAGGAACATTTAAACAGAAATCTTCCGCCTATGGTGTCTGCTAAAACCGAACAAGAGTTTGATATTATGAAAGAAAAGGGTGTCCGCCGCTTAATGGATTTTCTATCTGATCATGATATTATGCATATGAAAGATAATATGGAGCCTGCGCTCCGGGAGCAAATGGGAAAATTTGTTCCGGAAGAGGATAGAAATTTCTTTTATATCGGAATGCACTATGATCCTGTACCCTTATATTCTCATTTTTATCACTGGTTTGACCTGGCACAGGTCAGAGATGACCCACATAAGAGCCCCATTCGTAGAGGGCCGCTCCTCTATAACATATTTGACTCGAAGAGCGAGGGTATCGCAACTGGTGTAGAAGAAATGTTTATGCAACTTGGGCTGTATGAAGACAGTCCAAGATCAAAAGAAATTATATGGATCTTGCTTGCACAGCGAGCGGCAAGAGGGCTTGGGTCATTGTATGCGCATGCAAACATGATGACTATGGAGGAAGCAGGAAAAGTACATGTCAAGTGGACACCTCGCAAGTGGATGGAGCGTGAACCGCACCTACTTCGTTTTGAGCAGCATCTTTATCTAAGGCAGCCGGGGTATGGTACCTGCTATATTACAGGAAAATATCTTATCGAGCGTTTGATCACAAAAAGAGCTGAACAGTTAGAGTCTCAGGGAAAAAAATTCAGTATAAAAGAATTCTTAAAAGATTATAATGATGCGGGAAATATCCCGGTTGGGCTCATTGAATGGGAGATGGTTGGCCAAAATAAAAAATAAAATAATTATTACTTTATGGCTTAAAAATAAATACATTTCATAATTAACTAAAGAGGAAAAAATGCAAACAGGCAAAGTTAAATTCTATAACAGAGAGAAGCGTTACGGTTTTATTACGGGTGACGATGGTGTTGACTACTTTTTTCATGAGTCAATGTTGGTAGAAGGCCATCAGGTTCGTGATGAAGACAAAGTTGAGTTCAACACGGTTGATGGTGATAGAGGAAAACAGGCTAGTGATATTTCGCGTATAGATTAAGTTTATTGAAGGTTCTATAGTCTAGAACTTATATTTTAATTCAGGCAATCCTGTCTGAAGATTCCAAAGTAGAAATAATTAACTATATTATTAATGTATTAACCTGCTTCTAGGGCTATCTTCTTTGTTGTAATCTTAGTTATAACCTTTATTTGTAAATAAAGGATTGTAGTCTGATTCAATGAAAAAAATAGCCCTATTAACCATTTTTGTATTTTTAGGTTCTGTCTCTTCTCAGATGGATCCTGATCCAAAACGTTTTTATTCTGGAGCCAATGGAGACGAAGTTTTTATTGATGAATTTTTACGTTGGGATCAGAAAAATACAGACCATAAGAGTGGTATTTTATTTGTAGGTAGCTCCAGCATTCGGAAGTGGGCCACAGCAGAATATTTTGACCAGCTCCCAATCTTAAACCGTGGTTTTGGAGGCTCTCATATTTCAGATATCAACTATTATTTTGATAGTATTGTAAGAATATATAATCCAAGAATTATTGTTCTGTATGCAGGTGATAATGATATGGCATATAAAAAAACACCGGAGCAGGTGCTAGAAGATTATAAAGAGTTCGTTGACCTTGTCCGCAGGAATTTGCCTAAAACAAAAATAATATACCTGCCAATTAAGCCGAGTCCCAGTAGGTGGTCAATCTGGGGTAATATGAAGCAGGCAAATAGCATCATCAAAATGTACATAGACTCTGATAAAATGCAGCACTATGTAGACACTGCTACTCCAATGTTAGATACTAATGGAAAGCCTTATAGTCACTTATTTGTTGGGGACAGTCTCCATCTAAGTAATAAAGGATATGATCTATGGAGTACAGTTTTAGCACACACTTTAGATTCTCTAGGAAGACTAGAGAGGGTAAGATTATTTGGTTGGTGATCAAAAATCAAAAAAATGATAAATTATTATGTTTAACATATTATCAATTATATTTCTTTTTTGAGCGTGGTAAAGAGAATAATCATACTGATATTGAAACTATCTCCATTATCCAAAAGATGGTTCTGGAAAAAATGGTATGATATTTTCGCTAGAAAGGCTCCCAACCCTGACCTTAGACTAATGAACTATGGGTATGCTTCACAGTATATGACACTCGAACTAAAAAAAGAGGACGAACTCGAGCGTTATCCTATTCAGTTGTATCATTATGTAGCTAGTCACTCTAATATTGAAAATAATACTGTTTTAGAGATTGGTTCTGGTCGTGGTGGAGGGGCTTCCTATATCGCAAGATATTTAGAACCGTTATCAATAACTGGTGTTGATATTTCAGATGATGCGATTTCTTTGTGCAATGAAATCTATGAAATACCGAACCTGAATTTTGTAGTCGGTGACGCAGAAAATATACCCTTTCCTGATAATATGTATGATACAGTTATTAATGTTGAGTCCTCGCATTGTTATGGCTCAGTTGATAAGTTTTTGTCTGAGGTTCATCGCGTCCTAAAGCCCGGTGGAATGTTTTTATTTTGTGATTTTAGAACCAAAGATGGAATAATCGAGCTCTATAATCAGTTTAGTAAGTCTGATCTAAAGTTTGTAGACAGGTTTGATATTACGGATAATATTATCCGAGGCCTGGATAATCTTTCAGACTATCGCAAAGAGCATATTAGGGCCAGTGTCCCACTCGCAATTCGTAGCCTATTTGAGACTTATGCAGGAATAAAAGGTACAGAGATATATAACTCATTTGTGAATGGTAAAATGATGTACATAAGTGCAGTATTAAAAAAATAGGTTTTATATTACCAATAGTAGATTAAAACAAAATTTGAGATTATTTTTAATATCGATCATTTAAGAATATTACAAGATTAAGGATATAAATATGAGCTGGTATATTGATGTTTTAACAAAAAATTATCTAAACTTTAATGGACGCGCACGACGAACGGAATTTTGGATGTTCTCGCTTACTCATTTGATCTTAATAGGTATACTCTCTTTTATTGGAGTCTGGCCTCTTGTTGTATACTTTTTGTTAACGGTTATACCTGCTGTAGGTGTAGGCATAAGAAGGTTGCATGATACAGGCAGGAACGGCTGGTGGATTTTATTGGCAAATTCTCCCCTATTTTTTATTTACTATTACTTTATGATCCTCGACGGAGATTCGGGAGGAAATATATATGGAGAGTCGCCAAAAGAATCATACATGGAAAGGATAATGAGCGCGCCTGATGAAGAAAGCTTTACGAGGGTATCGTCTTCGAAAAACTATGATGGTGGTTCTATTAATTTGTCTCAAATTGACCCTGAAAAAATATTTGGCAATGAAACGTATGTTCAGATAATAATTGTTGTTGTTATTGCATTGTCTATCATTCTTTCCTGACCTTTTATAAATAAAGCCAGAACAGTTAAATCAGTGTGCAATTCTTTGCAGAATGTTTTTGTTCTATTACGTAATAGATTTTGATAAGAATTTTTATTTTTTTTATACAACATATTAGGAGATTATTATGAAGTTATTTTTAGTGCATGCAGGCTTTTATGATGAAAAGGTTTCAGGCGGTTTTTATGAGTCCCACACAAATTATTTCGTTGTAGCAGAAGATGTTAAAGAAGCAAAAAAGAAAGCAAAAGAAATTTCAGAGTATAAGGATAAGAAAATGCATATTGATGGTATAAGAGAAATAGATAGCGTAGAAGATTATAGGGTCACTCTTGAAAAGAAAAATGAGGAAGCTGTCAATATTGAGGGCGCCAAGTATTCGTACGATGACGTAAAAAGAATTTAGGAATTGAGAATTCAGGTTTCTGCATGAACAATAATATTTTAAAATTATAATTATACATAGGGGTTAATCATGTTTAATTACTTTACAGGTTTTATTACTTCCACTATAATGTTTACTTGTGTTTTTATTTTGATGGGATTTCAATACGGAGGAACCCAGCATTTTAATGACATTGTTGCAAATTCAATTACACTTGTTGATAAAAATGGACTAGGTGGCTCACTCGAATTATTAGATAAGGATGGTGCAAAGCTTTTATCAATTAAGAATGGTAAGATCCGAATATTCAACCAGAGTGAGCAGGAGGTCGTGGGCATCATGTCTGATGATCAAGGTAGGGGGAATGTCAGGCTAAAAAAAGGCGGCTATCTTGACACATATAATGATTATAATAATAAAACAGCAGTCATTGGAGAGAATAGTAATGGCGATGGAATAATGTCTACGTTTAACAATCATTCAAAACAAACTAGTTCTATTGGCTCTGTAGAAGGCGGACATGGGAAGCTAACTATTTTTGATAGTCAGGGGCGGGAGAGTATAAACCTTGTTCGTTCTCTAACAACATTTAATACAGATGGGAAGATAACTGGAGTGTATGGCACTAATAATAGTGGCAACGGGTCGGTAATGCTTTATGATCGATTTGGCAATAGAGGCTGGTATAAAAGTGGAAAGAAGCCCTAGGGTCGTGTCTTATGAATAAAATTAATAATAACGATATTACGCTTGATCTTGAGAGTCATACTTATTCGCTGACAAATGATTCTGAGATTGCTTTCACAAGTGTAACCACATTTGTCGGTAAGTTTTTTGAGCCTTTTGATGAAATAAAAGTGTCAAACCATCTGGTTGATAATGTCCCAAAGTACTACGGTAGGACTGCCGAATCTCTCTTGAAAGAATGGGCAGTCGCGAGACAGTATGGAACGGATGTTCATCTAGAGATTGAAAATTGGATCAGAGACGGAGTGCCCCCAAAAGATGATAAATCTATTGCCGCAACAAAATGGATTGGTGGATATGTTTCAAAACCACATATTATTACATTTCCTGAGGTAATCATTTATAGTAAAGAGCTTGCTATCGCAGGGACTGTAGATATTCTTATGATGAACGAAAAGTCGAAAGAATATGTGTTGATTGATTGGAAGACGTCCAAAAGAATAGATAGGAACTCTTTTAAGGGTAAGGTGGGAATAAAAAAAGAAACGAAGAATATTGAAGACTGTAAGTATAACCATTATGCGCTCCAGCTATCACTCTATAGGTATCTCTTAGAAGAATACTATGGTATTAAAATAGCGAGGCAGCTTGTGGCTCAGCTAAAAGATGAGGGTGTCCAAAGCTATTCTATGCCATACATGAGGAGTGATATAGAAAATATGATTAGTGGTATCTAAAATATTATGGCCGATAAAAAAGAATTTAAAAATCAATTTAGCTGGAGCTTCTCCAGGCACAGTGCATTTAAAGCCTGTCAGCGTAAATACTATTATTCTTACTATGGAAGCTGGGGTGGTTGGAATAAGGATGCAGAAGATCTAAACAAAAAATTGTATATGCTTAATAAAATGACATCCTTGCCAATGCTGGCCGGCTCTATCGTTCACGATGAGGTTGAAAGAACACTCAAGGCATTACGTTATGGTAGAAGCGCTGATCAAGAAAAATCAAAAAAGAATGTTATAAAAAATTTCAAACAATCTTGGGCCCAATCTAAAAATAAAGAATGGGAAGACAGTCCAAAATGGAAAACAAACTTGTTTGAGCATTATTACGATCAAAAACCTTCCGATGAAAAACTATTGGAAATCAGAGACCTGATGATCAATAGCGTGGATGGATTTTTTGCGTCTGATTCATATCGTTTTATCCAGACAATGTCTGACACGCAGTGGCTCGCGATTGAGGACCTGGATTTTTTTGAAATGTTTGACGCAAAATTATGGGTCAAGCTTGATTTTGCTATACGGCATGGTGAGCGTGTTTATATCTACGACTGGAAGACAGGGCGGGTCGTTAAGGAGAACGAGGTACAGCTTGCTGTTTATGCCATTTATGCTAAACAAAAGTGGGACATAGACCTTAAGCTGATTCGATTGTTTGACGTCTATCTGAATCAGCAAATACCGGTCAAGGTAAAACCAACAGACAGATTAATAGACTCTGCGATGGGCTTTATTAATGATAGTATTAAAGATATGAAAGATTTATTGACAGATAAGGAAAATAACAAAGCAGAACTAGAGTTGTTCCCTATGGTGAGCGAAGACAGAGAGAGTTATCCCTGTAGCTACTGCAGTTTTCAGACTGTGTGCTATGACTAAGACACGCTGGTTTTAAGAAAATAATTTTGCTAATTATGAACAAATTAAAATATATATTATGGATTGTTGGCATTGTCGCTTGGAATTTTGGTTTTCCAGCGGCCAAGCCAGTTTATGATGTGCTTGCAGCTTTATTTTTAAAGCACATATTTGATTTACATAAAATATTTGCTAAATAATGATTGATTAAAAAGACTCGCTCTCTTTTAGTCAGATTTATTGTAGTAAATTAATAGATGAAATCGGTCCTGGAGAAATCATATGAATGATAGAACATCAGTCTTATTCTTAGTTTTATGCGTGGCTGCTTTGCTCGCACTTGTAGAACTAGAAAAAATATGGGAAGAAGAAAAATTAGCAAAGAAACAACAAAAACTCACTCAGATTAAGAAGAAAAAGGAGGACTCGATCAAAGCCGCCAAGCTTGAAGAGAAAATATTTAAAGTTATGATTAAGCACGATGGCAGGCCCGAGACAAATACCGCTACTGTAATCCTTGATGCAGGCAGCTCGTATGACCCCAACAAGGTTGACAAACTGGTGTTTGAGTGGAAACAAGTTTCTGGAAAAACTGTTTACCTTGAGCCTAATCCCAGTTCCCCGAGGGTGGCTTTTAATGCTGGCCCCGGTAAGTATGAGTTTGAGATCACACTCACAGACGGGTATGGAACAATCCTAAAAGATACAAAAATCGTCCAGGTTTTAAGTGAGCCAAATGATCTGCCGATTTTAGAAACAAAAGTGCTCGCCAAATAATTAAAAAAATACTTTAAATGAATAATGTAAATAAAACAATAAATAAAATTAACCTTTTAAAAAATGATAGTGTATACGCCGGGCTAAGTCCAGAAATAAAAGACTCTCTGGCGGTGCTTGGTTCAAAGTATAGACTCTCTTATCAGGAACTGCGACAGCTAACTGAAATGTCTGCAGACTTTAGTATGTGGCAAGAAATAAGTGTGTACGAATACGCGAATGAGATTGAAAGCAGATCCGACAGCGGTACAGACAAAAAGGAAATTCTAAGGGCAGTTAAAGACAGGTGGAACACTCTAAAAAATTCTAAGATTAAGTATCAGGCCCGAGATAATAAAATTAGTGAAAGGCCCAAGCCTAGAAAAGTGACTCTCAGTACTGAAAAAAATAAGGTATTTGGTATGTGCCCAGTTGCATCTGAGAAAACAGTTTGCTGTAATCTCATGACGATCGATGCTGTCCAGGGATGCAGCTTGGGATGTAGCTATTGTAGTATTCAAACTTTTTACACTGACGGGAAGATATCTATAGATAAAAACCTAGAGGAAAAACTTGCAAACATACCCCTAGACCCAGGTAAAAGATATCATATTGGTTCAGGGCAGTCATCTGATTCTTTGGTGATTGGCAACCGCGAGGGAGTGCTTGATGCTCAACTAAATTTTGCTCGAAATAATCCAAACATAATTCTTGAGTTTAAGACGAAATCAAATAATATATCTTATTTACTAGAGACTGACGTCCCGAATAATGTTTTTGTAAGTTGGTCAATTAATCCTCAATTATTTATTGAAAATGAGGAGCACGGTACAGCAAGCTTCAATCAGAGAGTGTCCTCTGCCAGGGCGCTGTCTGACAAAGGCGTGCTTGTTGGTTTCCATCTTCATCCGATTGTTTATTATGAGGGTTACGAGTCAGACTATGCTCATATCATTCAAAAAATTATGTCTATGTTTGAACCTTCAGAGGTTGCGATGATTTCCATGGGTACCCTGACATTTATTAAGCCCGCAATAAAAAAAATAAGGTCCGCTAGCCTGAGCAGTAAAGTATTACAGATTCCTATGGCAGACGCCGTTGGAAAGGCTTCCTATAGCAAGGAGATAAAAAAAGAAATATTTAGTCATGTATGGAGTCAGTTTTCTGGTTGGCATGACCAGGTTTTCTTTTACCTATGCATGGAAGAGCGTTCTGTTTGGGAGTCGGTCTTTGGTAAGTGTTACACGGATAATACTGAGTTTGAGAATGCTCTTTTCGATAGTGTTACCTCTAAAATGCATTCATTAGAATCTGTTTAGGGTGGTCATTAAGTTTTGTCTAAGTCTTTTATTGCGGCTGAAGACTTATTTACTATTTATCACTTAATCAGGAGCAGGTATGAAACAATATTTTACCGGTTTTGTCACGGCAACAGTATTCACTTCCAGTTTGTTTTTATTTATTGGCGCAAAGAAGCGCACTATTGATAATCTCACGGTTCAAAAAATCACTATCGTTGATAGCGCTGGTAAACAGGTAGGCGAAATCGGCAGTAAAAAAAATGATACATACTTGTGGCTAAAATCTCAAAAATCTAGAAGACCTGCTGTAGAACTTTCTACGAAAAATAATAAGGGTGCGGTTATCGTCAATAATCCATCTGGGCGTGAAGTAATTAACCTTACCTCAGGAAAAAATAAGGGCGGAAAAATCAGTTTGGCTAATGAGGGAGGAACAGACGTGGTGATGTTAGAGTCAGATACGCAGGGCAATGGTCATTTTATATGTTATAATCATCGGGGAAAAGAGGCTCTTTTTGCGGGTACAAATAATATTAATAGTGGTCAGGTCAAAACCTACAATGCGTTGGGCCTTGAGACAGTGTTTTTAGGGACTGACAATAACGACGCTGGTCTCGTTAGCGTAAACAATAATAGTGGGAAACTGAGAGCGCTACTAGGGACAGATAAAATTGGAATGGGGATTGTAGAGACAGTTAATAACTAGTTTACTATAGATCAGTGATCAGTATTTAGGATAATGATTTTTTAAAAAAGGAGGGTAAGATGAAACAATATTTTTCAGGATTTATTACTGCACTTTGTCTGTCGATCAGTTTTATAATGTTTACCGCATCGCAGAGTAAAAACCTTGGTGATATTACCGTTAATTCAATAAGGGTTGTCAACAATGATAACGGTGGTTTTATTACTACCTATGATGAGAAAGGGAAGATCACGACGTTCATTGGCAGCGTTGACGGCGGCGGCGGCAAGGTCGCGGCATATAACAAGAACAATGTTCAGTTTTCCGTTCAGAGAGTGTCTGACATTTATACAAAGCAAAACAAAGAGCTTTCAAATAGAATTCGTGAGAATGAGATACGAACCATCAGCAGAGAAAATGATATCTATGAAGCTCAGGAGAGGATCTCAGAAAACAATGATCTTATTTACAGTAGCTATGACGAGTTGTCGGCAGAGATTGACCAGCGGATTGAGCTTTTCAGAAAAAAGCTAGAAGACAGGGAAGACATCATCAAAAAAACCATAGAACAATTATCCGAGTTTGAGGACGATATAATCGATAATAAACAAATGATTGTTGAGAACACTCAGGAGATTCATCAGGCGTTTGAGGCTATCATGGAAAACACAGAGGTATTGAGGCACACAAAAGAAACATTAACCAAGCGACTGATGGAGCTCTATGGGCCGTATTAAAAGTAGTTTTCTATTTTTGAAAAATTATTTATCCTTTTTGATAGAAAAATTCATCCAAACCAAATATTTTTTATTAAATTAAACACACACAAGATTCAAAATTTCTTATCATTTCAAAATCGTTTTTTAAATAAGGAAACAACTATGAAAAATGTTAATCGCATCTCCAGATTATTTTTAACGTTATTATTCATCTCACTAGCTTCTGCGCAGCCCGGGAGGGATGTCAGTGATACCGAGGTAAACGGTGTCGCTTTTCGAGCAGAAAACGATCCCCACACGACTTTTGAGTTTACGGTTAATATTGTCTCGTCTGATTTTAACTGGGCCGATGGTGTGCGGTTTACTTTTCCGGAGAACGTTAATATCCTAGGTGGTTATGTTGCTGATGAGCTAGCTGATTCAGCGGCAGTCATCATTTCGGGTAATGAAATTCTTTTTGGTGACTCCACTGATGGTGTATTTGATGGTGACGGTATTTTTGTGGTAGACAATGAGTATACTTTTGTTGTTCACACCAATGCGTCTGTCCAGGCTCCGATGGATATCAATTACACAGTCTATGATGATGGCTGGGCACAAGATTTCTGTATTAATGATAATAACTGCGAACAGTGTAACGACTATGGCTGGGGTATTGATTGTGATGGGAACTATCTCACTGTTGTGTTGAATGCTGAGGGCGTGGTCTTGATTGATGAGATTGATCTAATTGCACCAGAAAATCAGGATCCTGTTATAATGGACATTGTTGATGTGGACAACGATCAGGGTAAACAGATGATCATGTCCTGGCATCCAGGAGACCTTATTGATCTACCGTATTTTACAGAGTTCAGCGTTCACAGATACAGTCCAGATCCTTCTGACGCTACCTCTATTGTTACCGGTACCTTTTACGGGGAGTATTTTTCTAATCCTGGTAGTGGTGGGTCACCTGACTTTGGAGAGTTAATCCTTACTCGAGAAGATTCACTGATTAATCTAAATTTTGATCAAAACCCATTACCAGTCAATGATGATTTTCAGGTTAGGTGGACCAGTGATATATATGCTCCAGTATCTGGTGATTATGATTTCAGAACACACTCAGACGATGGTGTCAGGCTTTACATTGATGGTGAAGCAGTGATTGACCATTGGTTTGAGCAGGGCCCGACCTCTAGATTTGGTACAATTAATTTATCTGAAGGCTCTCACAGTCTTGTCCTGGAGTACTATGAAAATGGTGGTGGAGCGCAGTGTTATTTGTATTGGACACCTCCTTCTGGTGTTGAGTCTCTGGTTACGCCAAGCACTTCTATTGTTGAAGTGAGTGAGCTCGGCACGTGGGACTATCTGTCTACCATTCCCTGGGTAGGTCATGATCCATATGCGGTTCTTGTAAACACGCTTGAGGATAAAATCAGTACAGCATTTAGAGTGACGGCTCATACTGATGATCCAAATTTGTTTTTTCATTCCGAGCCTGTTTTAGGCAGGTCTTATGATAATATTGCTCCTGCTCCTCCCAGTGGATTGGTGGCAACGGTGTCAGACACTATTGTATCGCTCAGCTGGAACCCTGCTAGTGCAGAAGACTTTAACTACTATAGTGTTCACCGGTCACTTAATTCTAATTTTCAGCCAAACCTAAGCAATTTCATATCCTACTCAACAACGGCCATGGTCTCGGACTCAACTGCGCCGTGGAATGTTCCTCTTTTTTACAAAGTGAGTGCCACAGACATGGGCGGCAACCTTGGGCCTGGGTCAGTCGGTGCATCGGCACATATTTACGTAAACAGAGCCCCTCAAGTCTATGACGTAGCAATCTCCCCGTCTGTGCCACTAGAGGGAGATGATATTGTTGCATCCTATACCTTTTATGATCCTGATGGAGACCAAGAAAGCGGAACCACCTTTTCCTGGTACAATAATGAAGTTTTAGTTCCACAGCATACCGGGTCAACCTTGCCATCAACTTTTACCGTGTGCGGTGATGACTGGCGTGTCGTCGTCACCCCAAACGATGGTCTATTACCGGGTCTGCCAATTGGCTCAAATAATGTTATTGTTTGTGGTGCAAATACTCCTCCAGAATGGAGCACCACTATTGATCCATTATACATTGATGAAGATTCCCAGAATAATATTTTTGAGATGGGGGGCTATGCGTTTGATACGGAGCAGGCTACCTCGCAGTTAGTTTTTTCTGTTACCGGAAACACGAATGAATCTGTTCTGGCCGCTTCATTTGACGGAAGCAAATTATTTCTCTCCGCGGTCAGTGGAGATTTCAATGCATCTCCGGCTGCGACCTTGACCCTTCGGGTAGATGATGGTGGTGAAATTGCAGATACATACGTAGACGTAAGTATAGACTCGGTCAATGACGTCCCAGCAGTGGTTGAGTATACCGGCAGGTATGACTTTGATGAAGATGAGTCCTATCTTTTTGAGATCTATGATTTCATGATCGAGGATCCAGATAATGATGCCGTGGATATGGTGATGTCGGTCCTCCCTGGAGAGAACTATGCTCAAGCCGTAGACACTCCGGGCTTAATTAATGCTCCACCTAATTTCAATGGACAGATCTCTGTCCAGATTGAAATATCGGACGGCTCTGGTGGTTTTACAATTACGACCATTCCGATGTCAGTCCTTCCCGTCAATGACCCAGCATATATGACAACAACAGGTATGAATGTTATTGACAATGGTCCTGCTACTGAGGAGCAAGAATATAGCCTGACAGTATCCTGGAAGGATCCTGATGGAACCGAGGACGCGAGTGTGTATGATGTTTCTGTAGGTGGTCCCGTTGCTAACTGGCTTGACATTGAAAATGTGTATAGCTCAGGAAATGGTCCAGACCTGGAGTATAGTGCAATACTAAGTGGTACACCGGATGATATTAACATGCCTGAGAATGATATTTCATTTTCAGTTGTCGATAATTCTGAGGGACAGCAAGAGGCTTTTACTGAATATTTTTATATCGCAACCGTATCGGTTAATGATGCGCCGGTTGTAGAAAGCTACACCGGTCTGATGGAGTTAGAGGAAGAAGGAAGTCACTCATTTTCTGTAGATAAATTTGCAGTCGCTGATCCGGATAATAGTCCTATAGATTTTTCAGTAACCGTTAGTGAAGGAGACAATTATACAGTCGGGTCGGACTCGGTAACTATATTCCCTATTGAAAACTATAATGGTGAATTAAGCGTGGACGTTAGTCTTAGTGACGGTGATAAGTCAGACAATATGGAAGTGTCTTTAACGGTTACACCTGTAAATGATGCTCTTGTGTTGTCAGATGTTGTCGACGGCGTTGCGACTGAAGAGGCATCCTTCAGCACGAGTTTATCTTGGACAGATATAGACGGTGCTGGTGCTGATGCTTATGGGGTCAGTCTGGATGGAGCAGCGGCCGAATGGTTGAGCGCTGGCCCGGTAATCGTCAGCAGTGATTCTGGAAGTACCGGAAACTCAAATATTAGTGGATCACTGTCATACAGTATTGTTTTGTCAGGTGTCCCAGATGATGAAAATTTATTTCAAAATGATATTTCTATTTCAGTAACAGATAATTCTGAGGGTGACCCAATCAGCCTTACTGCCTATCTAACTGTTGATGTGCTTCCTGTAAACGATGCGCCAACCGTTTCTGGATTTGCTGTTGCAGCGCAGGTGAATGAGGACGAGAGTTTCACGGCTTCAATTAATGACTTTGTTGTTGAGGACGTGGACAATGATTTTCCTTTTGAATTTGATTTTCATGCAGTCGCTGGTGAAAATTATACGGTAGACAGTGATAACGTATCTATAACTCCGGCAGAGAATTATAACGGGGTCTTGTCAGTTAATTATATGATAAGTGACGGAACGGTCGATGTAGCCGTTGCGGTTCCTGTTGAGGTTTTACCTGTTAATGATGATCCGGTTCTAAATTCCTATGTTGGCAGTACGTCTTTAGATGAAGATACTAATCTAACATTATCAGGTGCGGATTTTTCAGTTTCAGATCCAGATAATACCTCTTCTGAAAATCTTAATAATGAGTACTCAGTTCAATTAGAAGAAGGTCAGAA
>TARA_B110000263_G_scaffold2565_1_pt1 | contig 22033 bp, 13 predicted proteins | sample TARA_B110000263 | Tara Oceans TARA_B110000263 (sample SAMEA4397730) | marine metagenome | biome: Polar Biome; feature: [MES] marine water layer (ENVO:01000295) within the mesopelagic zone...; material: water (ENVO:00002006), including particulate matter (ENVO:01000060) such as......
TGCAGAGGTTGTTGCTGCAGAGGTTGTTGCTGCAGAGGTTGTTGCTGTAGAGGTTGTTGCTGCAGAGGTTGTTGAGATGCTATAGCAGGATTTGCTGAAGCGCTCCCACTGATGGTTACAACGGCTTCGCATGACGGACACTTCCCCTGCTGACCGTTAACGGAAGCTGGAAGTTGTTTCGAGAAGGAGCAGTGAGGACAAATGAAGTTAATATTGGACATGATTTTTTATCGTTTTGGGTGAGTGGGTTTACCTATAAATTTACGCAAGAATTTGTCCTGCTATCCGACATAAAATTTGTTTTTCTCATTGCTTCATTCCTTGCTTGTAGGTGTATCAACCAATGGTTAAAACGACAGTAGCAGCTAACAACATCCAAGTAGAAATCCGCATCACGTACCCTTTATATGTATGTGTATCAATGAAGTTTGAAGAACAACAAACTGATTAATAAAAACGCTTACCGAGAAACAAACATTATTACATCTGCATAATAAGCTGTCGACCAACTATATGTATTATCACTGATGTGTGACACTTTTGTGACACATATTCCACGATTCCAGGAAAACTTCATTCAATGCAACCATTTTCTGTACTCAACTAGTACAGTGTTAACCATTGAATTAAGTTCTAATACAGAATGAACCATTGGTTAAACGGATTTTTTTAATCCTTGTCGCGGACACTCTATTACTTAATACTATCGACTAAAGGATGCAGCATTATGGGAAAATTAACCGGAAAAACAGCCATCATTACCGGAGGCAGTAAAGGAATTGGACGCGGGATCGTATTAGCCTTCGTACAATCCGGTTGTGACCTCTTGATTTCCGCTCGTAACGAGCAAGACCTAGAAGCAATGGCCGATGAAGCACGCAACGCCGCCGAGCATGACCTGAAAATTGTCACGCATGCCGGCGACATTGGTTGCCATGACAGCGTCACTGCGATGTTTGCTACGTTCCAAGACAACTTCGAAAAACTCGACCTACTCGTCAACAATGCTGGAGCATTTAACGGTGGGCCGCTCGATCAATGTACACTCGAAGATTGGGATCACGTCATCAACACGAACCTCCGTGGACCATTCATGTGTACGCAAAAAGCCTTTCAAATCATGAAACCCCAAGGCGTTGGTAGGATCATCAATGTAGGCTCGATTTCTGCTACCCGAGTGCGCCATAGTTCCGCTCCCTATTCCAGCTCCAAGTTTGGTCTAGCAGGACTCACTCAAGTCACCGCTTTGGAAGGCCGTGACTTTGGCATCACCTGCTGTGGGTTGCAACCGGGCAACATTGAAACGGAACGTCGCGCTTCAAGTTCCTCCGATGCTGACCAAGAACCGATGATATCCGTCCACGACATCGCCGAAGTTGCGCTACTGATGGCCACGCTGCCGGCGCACGTTGAGATGCTTGACGCCGTTGTACTACCAAGCCAACAGCTCTATGTCGGCCGAGGGTAAACCGTGTCGCGTACAGGAATGCTATCAATGATCGCGGGCCCAACGCCCGTTTGGGTATTGGTCACTCATCCACAAATCGGCACGCAAACAACGTCGCGGGCAGCCACCGGGCTCCCTATTCGTGCATACTCCACACGATCAGCTTGCCATGCCCGGCGCCATAGACTGTGCTAAAATCATCCGTCACAGCAACTTGGTGTACGTGCATCGGTGCATCAATTTGACGAATGACTTCCTTCTTTTCTAAGTCAAGGAACTGCACCCATCCAGTATGCTTTCCGCCAACGGCCATCAACCACTTTCCAGACGGGTGAAACACTATCTGTTCCACCAAGCCGATGACTTTTTTGTCGCCTTCAAATTCATGAGTCTTATCGCCCGACGCTATATTAAATATCTCGACTCGGCCCGGTGATTCCAAATGATCAATATTACCTATCGGACCAATTCCGCCAACGGCAACCGATTTACTATCTGGCGAGAAACAAACGCTGCGAATTCCACCAATCGAGTGGATCCGTTTTTCGGGATCCCACGTATAACACTTCGGCGCCTCAAACTCTGTCACTTCTGCGCCCGTCTCGAAATCCCAAATTTTAATCTTCGCGATGCGATCCACCGTGGCGATTAATTTCCCATCAGGGGACACGGCCGTTGCATAGAGCATATTCGGGAAATGATTTGGCGTGATTTTCTGATGGGATACTAATTCCCGCACTAATTTACCTGTTTCAGCATCCCACAACTTACAGACCATATCATCACCGACACTTAACACGGTTTGTCCGTCTGGTGACAAAAACATATTTCTAATCCAGCGGTCATGGGCATCCTCAACTCGCCGCACAATTTCGCGAGACTCTTTATCCCACCAAATCAAACAACGGTCATAGCTCCCAGAAACCAAGTGTTTACCGGTATCCACTAAGCCCATGACATAACTGGTATGACCTTGAAATTCATGAAACTCAGGCTTTTCAGCCATAGGATCAACCGAATAGATTTTCGCATCTGAACTACCGACATATACCGTCGGCATCGATGTTTGATGACTGATGCGTAATAGAATGTCAGCGCGAGTAATCTGTTTTACTTCTTTGAAGAACTTCGGTCCAATTTCAGCCATCTCATTTCACCTATTTATTATTCAATAGTCGCATAACACTAGATCACGATCAGCCTACGCCAATACCTCGGAAATCGCTTCCGTTCCGGGATCGACTAACGGCACAGGTCGCGACCCCACATAATACTCATGATGCGGATCAATTCCGACCGCGGCATAAATCGTCGCAAATAATTCTGCCGCACCGACTTCACCATCCTTCACGTTTTGCCCATCTTCATCGGTACTGCCAAACACAGTACCTCCTCGAATACCGCAACCCGACAACGACGCACTCCAAGCCCGAGCAAAATGATCACGACCTAAGCTACCGTTTATCGTCGGAGTCCTGCCAAACTCAGAAAGCGTAATCACCAACGTATCTTCTAGTAGTCCCCGCTCCTGTAAATCGTCCAGCAACGTGGACATGACATGATCTAGTTCCGTAACCATCTCGAGATGAGTTTCAAAGTTTTGCCCATGGCTATCCCACCAAGCCCGCGAGACTTTTACAAACGGTGTACCGGCTTCAATCAATCTGCGAGCGACAAGCGTTTGTTGTGCAAACAAGCTCGGGCCATATCTATCTTGGATACTTTTAGGTTCCCGCGTGATATCAAACAACGCTTCACTGCTCATCAGTCCACGCACGCGACCATAAGCAACGTTATGGCTGCCTAATACTGGCGACACTCTGCCTTGGGCAAATCGATTACTAAGCACTCGCCGCAAGTCTGCTCGTTCGCGATGATCTAAATCGCTGATACTTTCGAGTCGTCCGAGATTTTGAGGTTTGTTGTCTGTCGTTAAAAACATCGGGGCAAAACGGGACCCTAAAAATCCAGGATGTCCAACAGCATTTCCGCGACCTTCAGTCGCTGTATAAAAGGTCACATAATCTGGCACCTTGCTATCTTGTCGCCCTAGCTCGCGCGCCATCACACTTCCCATATCTGGATAACTCAAATTGGGCTCATCACGCCGCCCCAAATGCATCAATCGTGAACCGCCCCCGTGGTCTCCAATTTTTGTGTTCAGCGAGCGAATGATCGCTGTGTGTTTTAAACGTGTCGCCATCTTGGGCATCAGTTCTGAAATCTCAACACCTGGTACCGACGTTTGAATCGCCTGAAAAGGCCCTCCAGTCAATCGCCCAGGTTTGGGGTCAAATGTTTCTAACTGACTTACTCCGCCAGCGAGCCACAACAGCAGAACTCGCTTACCGTTCTGTTTCAGTTGCTTGGAGAACGCTTCGGATTTCAGAATATCCAAGCTCATAACACTGGCTGCTGCGCCAGCTCCAGCAAGCGTAGATTGACCCAGAAAGCGGCGTCTTGAAAATGAATTTTGTAATGTCATAACGAATATCTACCTAACAAAAATACATAAATGACCAATCATAAAACACTCAACCAAATCACACCAAAACCTAATAATTGAACCTAACTTCACTACTCGTCAACAACGCCCACACGACTTGAACAATTGCCGCTTCTCGACGGTCTTTGCGTTGTTTTAAATACTTCATCATTACCCGCTGTTCTTGCTTCGTCACAGGCCTATTCATAATCGATTTGGAAGCCGTTGCAACAACTTCCTCATCGGAGGTCAAAATCATCAACTCGCCGATCAAACGATCTGCTCGGTTGGCTAATAAATCTTTTTCTAAGGCCGCGTCATTGCTAAACAACAATGCTTCATCAACACTCACTTGAAATTCATCGTTGGGCACATCAAACTTCGCCGCCAACGTCCTCGCTTGGTCATGCACCAAATCAATCTCTTTCTGAGTTTTTACTAGATCCTCACTTACAAATTGGCTTGGATTGCGCGCGCCAAACAACAGTGCTGCAGCATATTGTTGCGGCGTCAACGGCTTAACGTTGGCCACAGCAAACCACATTTGAGGAGGGCGCGTTTCTCCATCAAAACGACTGCTGCGGGCGTAGGCTTTTGTTAAAACTAAGCCTCGAATTAACCGAGTTAAATCGTATCCGTGGTCACTCATATCCTGTGCAAGAAATTCCAATAACTTCGGATGGCTCGCAGGATTACTTGGGTGCATTTGATCAAGCGGCATCACCAATCCATATCCGAACGTACGATACCAAAGACGGTTAACAATTGACTTGGAAAAATAGCTGCGATCATCCCCACGCAATGCGATATCCAATAATTGAGCGCGACGACTGTACTGCGGAAGTGGAACTGGCTTCTTGTCTTTTGCTAATTGGTCCAGTTGCTTTTTCTCCGCTTTTTGTTTTTCCGCATCAGGCGATGTCCACTGTGGTTCTTCAATGGCCTCACCCGAAAGAAACATCATTTGTGCATCTAACTGTTCTCCGTCGGTCGTTTGATACTTCAACGCCCCGTATTCACGTTCACCGATGAAATCACCATTTTCAAATAAGCGATTGAAGAACGATTTCATGCCATAAAAATGAGCTTGAGTCCACTCGATAACCAATGGGTGATCATGACACTTAGCACAGCTAATATTAACCCCGAAAAACAAACTGCTGGTCTCGTTGGTAAGTTTGTCAAGATCTTTCACTCGCAACTTCACGAACTTCATCGCTTGGCGTTCCGATTCATCCTCGTAATCGCCCAACAACATCGCGCTAAACATCTGGTCCCAACCGCGACGCTGCGTGACCGCCTGTTCTAAATAGCTTTGCAATTCATTGTTGCCAGCGGGGGATAGCAGTAAATTCAAATCATAGGCCAAGTGTTTTTGATACGCCGGTGATTGCAATAATTGATCAACCATCTGCTCCCGCTTGTTACTGTCCTGGGACGTAACATATCGATCCACTTCAGCTGATGTTGGAATGCGGCCAATTAAATCTAATGTGGTCCGCCTCAGTATGTTGTAATCGTCTGCCAGCGGAGCGGCGGTAATGTTCACTTGCTGCATCTTCGCATCTAACATCGAATCCACGACATCTTGAATCGGAGTTTCAGCCTGAACCATCGATAATGGCACAAATCCAAGGGCGAGCAAAATAATTGATTGAGACAATCTCATGAGAATTCTCAGCCGCTGTAATCAAAATCACAATTCAGAAACAAGTCTAGTGGTTCCGAATTGCTTGATTGAGTTATGTGATGGGTAGGTTTTCTTGAGGCAGGACGAGTTGATCGGTGCTAGTAAATAATACTAACAGCAGGTCAACTTGCTTAATACTATTATCACAAAAAACGCAGCTAAAGCAAAGACCGCAGTAATATTTTCCCAGATTCTCCTGTTTTGCGACATTCAGCCCCTTGAGGATGTCTGAAATCGCCGTCATGATGGGGTCTTAACAATTTATTAAAGACCTCCATGGGTGAACCATTTCCCAGATTAACGATGCGGGAATCATCCAGCAGATACCAGACAATTGACTGGCTTCTGTTTTTATTAGAATTTTAAGGAGACATCGTCATGGCACACTATACAGGTGCAAAAGCCAGAGTTAACCGTCGTTTAGGTACTTTGGTTTATGAAAATAGCGGAGCTGTCCGCGCATTTGACCGACGACCTGCCCCTCCGGGTATGCACACTCGTCCGCGTCGTCTTTCCAACTATGGATTGGCACTACAAGAAAAGCAAAAGATCAAGCATTATTACGGGCTTGGTGAACGCCAACTACGCCGCTACTTTGCAGGCGTCAGTCGCAAATCAGGCAACACCGGTGAACTACTGCTACAAATGTGCGAACGCCGTTTGGACAATGTAGTACGTCGCGCTGGCTTCGCTCAAACTCGACCGCAAGCACGACAAGGAGTCGTCCATGGGCACTTCCTAGTCAACGGTGTACGCACCAACAAACCATCTTACCAAGTTCGTCCTGGTGACATTGTCACCGTACGACGTCGCAATAACGTCTTGAAACTCTACCAAGGCGTAACATCCTTGGCGGAAGGTGAACCAGTTGAATGGCTCGCATCCGACACAGAAACGTTGCGAATTACGGTTCAAGGTAACCCCGGACCAGCGGACGTTAGCTTGCCCGTTGATGGAAATATGGTTGTTGAATTTATGTCGCGTTAAGGTTAATCGATGCATTCTCGAGTCGTTATTCTTGGCGGAGGCCCCGGAGGCTATGCTGCTGCGTTTTTGGCGGCCGACCAAGGTCTCGACGTAACCCTTGTCGAAGCAGATCCACATCTTGGGGGTACTTGCTTGCTGCGAGGTTGCATTCCGTCCAAAGCGTTGCTACACGTGGCTCACGTTATTACGCAAGTGGACGATCTGTCCGCGAATTGGGGCGTTCAATTTGACGCACCGGTAATCGACCTCCCAACATTACGCCAACGCAAGGATAGCTTAATTTCTGCGCTCGCCGGCGGCCTTAAACAACTTGCAAGTCGCCGCAAGGTCCAAGTGATCCAAGCGCGAGGGTCATTTGTGGATTCCACCACCCTGCAACTTGAAGGAGATGATGCAGCGATTGCCGATGCTGGCACTTTGACGTTTGATTATTGCATTGTGGCCACCGGTTCTTCGGTTGCTGTACCAACAGTCTGGCAAACAGATTCCCCACGTGTCATGACCTCGGATGAAGCATTGCAGTTGTCAGAGATACCGGCATCACTGCTAGTTGTTGGCGGTGGCTATATCGGACTGGAACTCGGCAGCGTTTATGCACAACTCGGTGCACAAGTTTCTGTTGTAGAAATGGCCGATCGCTTGCTGCCTGAAGCGGATAAAGACCTAGTCAAACCACTGCACAAAAAACTAGCGCAACTGCTGGATGAACGGATTCATCTGAGTACCAAGGTAGGCGAGTTAACGCCTGGACCAACTAGTGTTGCTGTGCAATTGGAAGGCCCCGACGGGATGACCAATAAAAGCTACGAACAAGTGTTGATTGCTGTGGGGCGAAAACCTAACTCACAAAACTTAGGATTAGAGAATACGTCAGCGACAACTGACGACGCTGGTTTTATCTGTTGCAACGAACATCAGTTTACGAACGATTCTCACATTCTTGCTATTGGTGATGTCTGCGGAAATCCAATGCTCGCTCACAAGGCAACCGCTGATGCCCGGCAAGCGGTCGCCGCCGTGCTCGCTCAATCAGAAGAGCCAACGACTGCACCTACTGCAAGTCGGGCAAGTTCAACATGCAGTTCCTGCATACCCAATGTCATCTTTACCGACCCAGAAATAGCTTGGGCCGGCCTCACAGAAACAACTGCCAAGCGAGAAGGCATTGATTACCAAATCGCAATCTATCCGTGGGCTGCAAGTGGACGCGCGCAAGCAATCCGACGCAGTGCTGGTCGAACCAAATGGTTAATTGAACCGGAATCACAACGGGTGCTAGGATGTGGCATTGTTGGCCCCGGCGCTGGTGAACTCATCTCAGCAGCGGTGACTGCCATCGATCAACAATGGACAGTTCATCAACTCACCACTTCAATCGCGCCACATCCGACTCTCAGTGAAACATTGTCGGGAGCGGCAGAGGTCTTTCTCGGGGAAGCAATCGAGATCTATAAACCTAAACGTACCTAGTAGATGTACCAACAGCTACAAAACTTTCGCATTCATCATATGCGATGTGCTCCTGAAATTTCACCCGCTGACGTTATTCATCAGAAGTGGTGTGACGAGCCAGATCAACGACACGAGTAATGGTTACGTGTTGAGTTTTTAAGCGATAAAGGTACCCGCGACGACCAAATACGCCAATGTGCTTTGTTAAATAGTGTGCCAGATTTAAGCCAGGCACCGGAGTCACAAATACTTTGACATCACCCTGTGCATCCACTAGAGCATATTCTGGTGCGCTCTGGCGCGATGAATGGACTTCCATCAAGTAGCCCGTTTCTTCATAAGGTGTCCGCTGGGCTTCCGCGGATAGTTTTCCCTGAATGGATGTGTCCACCAAATCCTTGGCGATATCCGACGTTCGCAAAGGTAGTGCATCACCGTTGATGTTCATTAATCTCCGTGGTACGGTCCCCAAGGATGTCTTCGTCAAACGTAATCGCTGTTGGTAAATATCTTGAAACCGCTGGATTCTGCCCATCAATTTCACCAACTGGGATCGCTGTTGGACCGGCGCTGTATTTAACATTTGCAACACCTGATTGCGGATTGGACCCAATTCCCATTCCGATGTTTTGCGAGCTACCATTTGCGACAGATAGTTTTCGAGGGCGCTAAGGTCGCTCGGCAACGCTATGGAAGTGGCAGCGTTGGTATTGTCCAACAAGGTAAAAGATGCAGGCTGTACATTGAACCTTTGACTTGCTTGAGCACCACGACTACGCGGACTGCGGGCAGGGTTTAACCACCGTGGTACAAATCGATTACTAACCTGGCCTGCCGCGTCAGTCCCTTCACCGACAGGTTGCTCGTATTGTACTGGTTGTACTTGATTGAATTGGGCATTGATTGAATCGGCTTGCTGAGGTGAAGTTGAGGTTGAATCAACAAGTGTCTCCGCATCGCCCTGCAGTTGAAGATCGCGTTTAAGCATCCATCTGAATTCGCCACGTGGGGGAGCAATCCTCGTCAACTGTAATTTTCGACCGTTGCTAGACAAAGCCATTTCACGACTTCCCAGAATTTGTACAACCTCACCTCGGTCAAACTGCACCATCCGTAAATGAGAACGTACCGATTGCTCGGGTTGACCGATCCACGACGGCACACCTGCCGTTGTGATTGTCCCCTGTACACCGTCACTATCGATAAGAAGAAATCGCGATTCGACCCAACTAAAGCACCGAGGAGTTGGGCGGATGGCTACATAACCATCAGACGTCTCCATGTATATGTGTACGACAGTTCCAACGGGTAATTCATCGCAAATAGATTGATCCGTGGTGGGGGAGGTATAGACAGCGGCACGACGTACCTGTACTTGAGCACGATGAAAAGAGGATCCTTCCTGAGCCGCTAGCTGTAAATTACCCAGCACAATCGCAAACGACATTACAAGCAAAGCTGAAAACACTCGATTCATAGGACCAACCACCTCTAAAAACTATTTTTCTCCAATGGTTAATTACAGTTTTTAGCGGCTCCAAGCAATGGCAGAATTGCAAATGCACCAATAGCCTTGTTTACAGTCATTTGTATTAATTCATGGTGAAAGTTACCCGTTCCACGCTAATTACCAAGCTTTCCAAATGCCTCATGAAATCGTTCTTTTCGCGCACTCTACTCGATTCGGACATGGAGAAATCCCGATGAAGTTTACGTCTGACAACAACTCTTCATCCATTATTCACCCAATCGCGTATGCCCAATTTACGTTGCCATCGCAGATGTTCCAGTTACTCCAAATTAATGTTTGGAGTAGGGTTGTATATTGCCCTTCTGAGCACCACCGCGCTGCAAGCACAAGATTCGCCGAATGAGCCGCGACAACTAACCGCTCAAGAACAAGCGAAGCATAGTATTCCCTGGGATAAGCTAACTGATACCGCAAAAACAAAGCTGCGTTCTGTTATCTCGGACACCACCGTTTTTCACCGACTAAAGACCCAGCAATTCAAATGTGACGAGAGTGTATATATTCATCTAGTACGTCATCCAGAAATCCTGACAAATATATGGGAGTTGATGGGAGTTACACAGCTACGTATCGAAAGAACAGCTCCTTTTAGCATTAGCATACACGACGGACAATACACAAAAACAAAACTCGAATTAGTGTACGGGACATCCAATCTACATGTATTCCATTGCGAGGGCAGTTATGAGGGAATGATCATACCGACCGTTTCTACTGGTCGAGCGATCATCATTATCCGCAGTAAATATGACAAGACGGAAGCAGCACCCACAGTCAAACATCAAATGGATATTTTCTTACAGATTGACAATGCTGCCAATCAACTTCTCGTAAAGACTCTAAGTTATTTCTTTATGAAAACGGCCGATGCAAATTTTGCTGAGACGACTCAGTTTATCGGTCAAATCGATAAGATCGTAAAAAACAATCCCGCTGGGATGACGCGACTTGTACATCGTTTAACCCGCGTCCAACCAGCGATTCGGCAACAATTCGGAGTCTTAGTCGGCAAGGCGAATACGAATCGAGTACGTCTAGCAACCACAATTCAACGCGAACCCAGTACACCGCGCAAATAGCCAGCGACCGCTAGACGTTGCCTACTTGGTCACAAAGTTTACCAAGCGTCCTGGCACAACAATCACTTTGATGATTTCAACATCAGATAACAATTCTGCCACCCGCTTATCCGCTCGTGCCGCCTGCTCGAGGTCCTCTTGACTTATATCCGCAGGCACACTGATTCGTGTTTTCACTTTACCACGAATTTGTACTGGGACTTCAATAGTGTTTTCAACCAGCAGCGATTCATCACAAACAGGCCATGGTTCATAAGCCAACGTCTTGTCACTGCCTAGCAACTCCCACAATTCCTCAGCAATATGTGGAGCGTAGGGAGACAGCAACAATAAAAATGATTGCATCACCGACTGCGGTCGTGACTGCTGTCCGGTGAAAAAATTGACAAACTCCATCATCCGCGCAATGGCTGTATTGAAGTCCAGATTCTCTGTATCCACAGTCACCGACTTAATCGTCTGGTGCAGCATTTTCAACTGTTCCGCCGTTGGATCCTCGTCACTTAAGGCTGCATTGACTGCTAGATTATCTGCGCGGTCATCGACGATCATCCGCCACACTCGATCCAAGAAACCGCGAACACCATTTACACCTGACATATTCCAAGGCTTAGTGGCAACGAGTGGACCCATGAACATTTCATACAATCGCAACGAATCCGCCCCATAATCGGACACAACGACATCTGGATTGACGACATTGCCACGACTCTTTGACATTTTAAAGCAGCGGCCATCAACACCAACATTTTCATCTTCGACCAACACCCAACCATCACCTTTACGAGTGACCTGTTGTTCTTCCAACTGAATTTGTTGCAATTCGCTACCATTTTCGCGGTGGTGATAGCCACCTGTGTCACTGCGAACCGCTTCTGCAAAACTAACCCAATTTTCATGGGCATCTTGAAACACGGAATACTCCATTTCCCCCAGAATCATGCCTTGATTGACAAGCCGTTGAAACGGTTCAGGCGTGCTCACATGCCCACGGTCAAACAGTACCTTATGCCAAAATCGCGAATACAATAAATGTAGCACTGCGTGTTCCGCCCCGCCAATATAAAGGTCCACTGGCATCCACGCTTTTTCCTTTTCAGGGTCGACAAAGACTTCGCCATTTTTTGAATCGATAAATCTAAGGAAATACCAACACGACCCAGCCCATTGAGGCATCGTATTAATTTCTCGGCGATATCGCTTGCCGTCGATTTCACAATACAACCAATCATCAGGGGCTTTTCCAAGTGGTGGCTCAGATCGTCCATGTGGCTTGTAATCCTCCAAATACGGCAAATCCACAGGCAAGTCGGCAATATCCACGCTACGAATCAATCCATTAGGTTCGCCATCATCACCGAGTTCGTGCAAAATTGGAAACGGTTCACCCCAAAATCGTTGTCGCGAGAACAGCCAATCCCGCAGCTTATAATTCACAGCGGCTCGTCCCCAGCCTTGCTCCGTCAGCACGCTCTGTATCTTTTCCTTAAAAACCGCGGTCTCCAATCCATCATATTCATCGGAATGGATGGCCGTGCCGTGCAAAATGGAGCACACATTTCCAGCAAGTACGTTATCACGGTCGTCGCTTGCCTCACCCGGGTCCACCACAGCAACCACGGGAATATCATAGGTCTGAGCAAATTCAAAGTCGCGTGGATCATGAGCCGGCACTGCCATAATCGCCCCAGTCCCATAACTGATTAACACATAATCCGCGACCCACACGGGCACTAACTCATCGTTGACCGGATTCACCGCAAACCCTCCAGTGAACACTCCCGTCTTGGTGCTTGTATCCTCAGTACGATCTCGGTCACTTCTCAGCGAAGCCTGATGACAATAATTTTCTACCGCTTCACGGCAATCATCCGTGGTCAACCGTTGCACAAACGAGTGCTCCGGCGCAATCACCATATACGTCGCACCGAATAAGGTATCGGGTCTCGTCGTATAGATCCTCAGGACATCATCGCCCGGCTTGCGAGTGAACCCGTCGGCCAACCGCTGTGCCTTCCATGCTGTGACATCGTCCGCGGGACCGATAAAGAAATCTACCTCGGCGCCAGTACTGCGACCTATCCAGTCCGCTTGCAGCTTCTTGATTCCACTGGGCCAATCAACATGCTCTAAGTCACTTTCCAAGCGATCCGCATACGCAGTAATTCTAAGTGTCCACTGTCGCAACGGTATCCGCTTTACCGGGTGATTCCCTCGTTCACTGCGACCATTAATCACTTCTTCATTGGCCAATACGGTCCCCAATTCTGGACACCAATTCACCAACGCATCGGCTTGATAAGCCAAGCGATGTTCATCTTGATACAACCGCACCTCTCGCTCACCGGCCGCCACCACATCCTGTGGAATCGGCAATTCGCTAATCGGCCGTCCTCGCTGTTGTTCCGAGTCATACCAAGTATCGAACAATTGCAGAAAAATCCATTGCGTCCATTTAAAGTACTCGACGTCCGTGGTCGCGAACGAACGATCCCAATCGTAACTGAACCCCAGCATTTTGAGTTGCCGCGTAAACGTCTCAATATTGTTATCCGTTGATTCGCGTGGTGGCGTATTCGTGCGGATCGCGTGTTCTTCAGCTGGCAAGCCAAATGCATCATACCCCATCGGATGTAATACAGATTTACCTCGCATTCGTTCAAAACGACAAGTAATATCTGTAGCCGTATACCCTTCCGGATGCCCTACATGCAGACCATTTCCACTTGGATAGGGAAACATATCAAGAATATAGAGTTTTTCCCCGTCCGGTAGATCAGGAGTTGCAAATGTCTTATTCACATCCCAATAATTCTGCCATTTCGGCTCAACCACAGCTGGATTATATCGAGGCATCAAACGTTCTTCAAAAATAGGATCTTTGCGTGTTAGCAGATACTGGTAAGTACGAGATTCTATCGGTTTTCACCATAGCTGGCAAACCTACTGTGGACAGCAATACCTATGCACGCGAAAATAGACTGCTTATCTTTTGGGGCAACTCACCGTATGATGGGTTACACACAATCCAGTAACTATAAAACATTAACAACTCCGGACACGCCTCATCACATTAGCAATGGCAAAAGAATTTTATGGTCAAATCCACCAAGCATCTACTGTTAAACGATGAACAACGTGACAAGATGCGAGCAGCTGGGCGATTTAACGCCGAACTCTTAGATCATATCCGTCCACAAATTCAAGCCGGCATTACCACCGCTGAAATCGACCAGCTTGTACATGCCTACACTACCGGTCACGGTCACATTCCCGCACCGTTGAACTACCGAGGATTTCCTAAAAGTTGTTGCACAAGCGTAAACGAAGTCATTTGCCACGGCATACCGGACCAATACACTCTCAAAAGCGGTGACATCGTCAACGTCGATATCACCTCAATTGTCGACGGTTGGTATGGTGACCAATCTGAGACCTTTCTGATTGGCAATGTCAGCGATGAAGCTCGGCAAGTCACTCAATGTGCATTTGATTGTCTATATGCAGCGATTGATATTTTGACACCTGGCTGCAGCATCACCGAAATCGGCGAAGCCATCGTCGAAGTCGCTCGGCCCTACAACTTCGGTGTTGTCCGCGAGTATGTTGGCCATGGTTTAGGCAAGTCCTTTCACCAAGAACCATCCATTCCACATTATCCAGATTCACGCTTCAATCGCATGCCACTCGATCCTGGACTATGCTTCACCATCGAGCCCATGATCAATGTCGGACGTTTCCAAGGCATCATCGATCCACTGGACAATTGGACCGTTCGCACGATGGACAGTAAGCTATCGGCGCAATTCGAACATACTATTCTAATGACCGAAGCGGGTCCCGAATTATTAACGACAACCGAAAACGGTCCTCGTCAAGGGCACAAGTTCTAATCCACTAAGAACCGTCTGAACTACGCCCGCGGCATTCCAATTGTTTAGTCTGCCAGCATTTCTTCAGCGACCGTTTGAATTCCCTTGAGATCCAACTTGCCCGTGCCCAACAGCGGGAATTCTTCCACAAACAAGAAACTATCCGGTGATGGTATAAACAAATTTGGCAATTGAAACTCTTGTGACAACTGCTGTCGCAATTGCTCAACATCCAAATCCGCTTTTTTATGTAAAACTATAATCCGTTCACCCTTCTTAGGGTGTGGTACAGCAGTCACAGTAGCTAACATGTCATCAGTGGAACCAAGTGCCTCATTAATACATTCCTCAATCTTAATATGCGGCACCATTTCGCCACCGATCTTAGAAAAGCGGCTCATACGGCCTGTGATTTTAATGAACCCATCTTGATCAATGAGCGCGACATCACCGGTCTTGTACCAATCATCCACGATGACTTCATTGGTTAAGTCTTCGCGACCATAATAGCCCTTCATAATGTTAGGGCCCTTGACCCATAGCATCCCAGATTGATCCGGTCCCAATTCTTCATCGGTATCGAGATCTGTTATCTTCGCAGCCACTCCGGTTATCGGACGGCCCACCGTTCCATCCTTGGCTTCAACATGGTCTGTCGAAGCTTGACGACTCTTGGGAATATTAACCGACACCAACGGTGATGTTTCTGTCGCCCCATAGCCTTCAAAGGGCCGCACGTCGAATTTCTCTTCAAACTGATCAGCCACATCCACAGGCAGTTTTTCGGCACCGGTAATCACGACGTTCAGTTTTTGGAATTGTTCGGCCGTTACACGTCTTAACATTCCACGCAGGAAGGTGGGCGTCGCAATCATCACGGTTCCGTCGTGCTTGTGAGCCAATTCACCAATCTTTTTAACTTCCAACGGATTCGGATGGTACGCCACTCCCAATCCATAACAAACAACCGACCACATCGTCACGGTATACCCCATGGAATGGAACAATGGCAATATACCAACGAGTACATCATCGTCTTTTAATTGGACCATTGAGTTGATTGCTGCAGCATTACTTCCCACATTGGCGTGCGTCAACATTACGCCCTTGGGTACTCCGGTTGAACCTGACGTAAATATCACTGTCAAAATATCGTTGGGATCAATTTCATCTAAACCAAGTGATTTAATGATCGAGTTTGCTGATGTAACATTCGCAGTCCACCATCCACCAATCTTCTCAAACAGCGTCGGAGCAAATTCTGATTTTCGCAGGTCTTCTAGATAGAACAACTCGGCATCTAAGTCACTAGCTTTAAATTCAAATTTCTTCATTGCTAATCGGCTAGCAATAATTGTCTTGATCCCAGCCACTTCGCAGCACGCATTTAAAACGGCTGCACTTACCGTATAGTTCAAATTGACGGCCACTCGTTTATCAAGCGACAAAGCCATATTAGCTACCACTCCACCAACACTTTGAGGAACCAATAGCCCCACAAATTCTTCGTCCGCTGACAAGGCGTGTCGATTCAGCAATCTTCGGACAACCAGGGATTTCAAAAGAAGCTCTTTGCCACTCAAAGTAGCACCACTTGAATCCACAAGTTTGTTAGTACGATTACGTTTACATTCGCGGACAAAATCACACGTCACACGACTTTCATTCTGAATACGTTTATTCACTGCTTTTGCTCCTAATTGTGCAACCTCTTGTCGAACCATATGCACATTATGCACATCGTGCAACGGTTCGCCGAAATGAATCCATACGGGATACGGAATTTGCTTGGGAATTTTCCAAAAATATCGTCCACGATCGAAACTAAATACACTTCCCCACAGACCATCTAAGTATATCGGAATCACTGGAATATCTGTTTCGGTTCGCTGTAAAACCTTTAACACACCTGGCTTGAACGCTTGTATTTGGCCCGAACGAGTCAGCGCTCCTTCTGGAAAAATGCAAACAAGCTCACCGTTATCCAATGCTTTGGCTGCCGTAGCTAACGACCGTACGACACTGCGACGGCCGGGAGTTATCATAATCACCCCAAACACACGCCCAAACAAATTGATGATCTTGCCTGAAAAATTGCCGGCAAAGACAACCATCCGTATCGGACGCTCGCTAGCCAATAACAATAAAATCCCATCGATCCAAGTTACATGATTGGGTACCAATAATGCACCACCTGACTCCGGAATATTTTCAATGCCATCAAGCCGGACTCGGTACAGTGTTTTGCTCATCGTGAGCACTATAAATTTGATCGTCACCGACGGAATCAGGCACACGATGTAGACTGCGATCGGAATCGTCAACGCGCCGATTATTAAGAAGACTCCCCGTGCCGACAACATCGGTTCACCACCAATATCCATCCGCAAACCCATAAATGCGCCATTGAGCACGAGCATTCCAACAAACGTCATCGAATTTGTTGCCGCCAAAATTGCGCCCAGCGATTTTTTAGGACTACGATGTTGCAAATAGGCTGTCAGCGGTACTTCAAATAACCCCGCACTGAAACCAACTCCGCCTAACAACAGACACGCTAAATAGTATTCCCATTTGATCCGTGAACTCGGGTCAACACTTAAATCTAACGTAAGCGTCTTAGCGTTAATCAGTCTTAGTCCAGCATTGGACCGCGGTTTATCTGTTTGGCTACGTTGGACAACGACAGCAACCGTCTGCATAGGTTCTTGACTGGTTAATCGTCGAAACGACGCGATATGATCTTCGAATCTTCTATTAGTTGTTAACGCGTTGCCATTCACAGAAACAATTAAATCATCTTTAGCTATCCCCGAGTTCTCTGCGGGCATCCCCCGCACTAAACGTGTGACGACAAACGCCGTCTCGCTCGTCAGTCCTTGAATTGTAGAATCTCCCGCTAACTCCTCAATATCCGGCGGCGGTGCCTCGGACTCGTTGCCATTATCGACGGAAACCAATGGTATTTCCTTTACCATGATTCCTAATTGCGTTTCATCAAAGATGGTGCTGTTGATGGTAAACAACATCATGGAACTTATCGCGATACCGAACGCGCCAATCGGCAATATCCCTAATTGAACGCGATCGCCTGAAAGTAAACCAGCGAGCACCGATCCGACACACACACCAATCACCACCGCCACTAAAAATGGTGTTTTATCGACCTCGCGCCCCCCACCCGCTTCGACGACAAACTGATCGATGTTGTTTTGAGCCACTGCACTCACAGCCCAAAAGAACATGATGCCCAGCGCAATGCGGAACATGGCGGGTTGCTGACGCAGCACACGGAGGTCTTCGAGCATCGAACGTGGTGCATTTTTTGGAAAGGGCCGCTCGGGATTAGCAACCTTCAGTGGCTCAATCATCAAACTAAAAATCGTGCCGATGACTGCGAGGCCAATGACGACCGCACCAATCATGCTCCAGGTATGTTCTGTCCCTTGCGGCGCGGTCATATCCGCCAACCAACTTCCAATGAACATTCCAAACAACGTCCCCACGACGGTCATCATGTTATAGAAACCGTTGGCAGGTGATAATTTATTGGGCTTAACAATTTCCGGCAAAGCTCCCATCTTCGCTGGAAAAAACATCGCACTTTGGGCACCCATAAAAGTAAGGGACGCGAAAATCAGCAGCGGTGATTGACACCAAATAGATAACGTTCCCAGGAGCATGACGAGTATTTCAGCAATCTTACAACCGACGATTACCGAGCGTTTGCTGAACCGGTCCGAGACGTAACCCGCATAGGTGCTCAGCAAGATATACGGAGATACAAAACAGGCTAAGCCTAGACCCAATACCGCACTTTGGCTCAAACCCCATAGATTACCAACGTCAACGTAATCTTTGGCAATTCCAATGACGAGCCAACGGAAGGTGTTGTCATTAATACCCGTGAACAATTGGGTCAAACAAATTGCAATAAAGCTGCGCGAAAAGAGATTACTCTTCCCCTCGGCTAAATTGCTTTCTGTTTTGTGTTCACTCATATCGAAATCGCTTTTTATGAAATTCGACCATAGCCAAAAAGCACTGGTTTTCGGTAAAAACGGGACTATAACCGTTTTAATCCGACCGTTTATGGAGAACTAACAGAATTAAATCGACACCTACTTATAGGTATTCACTTAAATCTCACGACCTCGGTTTTGATCCTACCAACGGATGCCCTATCAAGAATAACAGAATAGCACGCACATGAAAATCCAACCCCCGCAATACTTAATGGCCGGCATTATCCTGTTGGTTATCGGATTGCAATTCTTGCTGGTCGACTCCTATGTCCTCAGCAGGCAAGCTAGCGAAATCGTCAAATCACAATTCGACATCTCAGGATCGGCGAACCACTATACAGTAATGCTTCCCCAATGGTTTTCATGGAGCCTGCTCGTTGCCGCAAGCTTCTGCTTCGTTTGGACGATCCGCACCGCTCGCCGCGAACATTTATAACGATTCATTAAGTTTGCCCACGGCCATTCACGTGATTCGTTGACGGATCCATTGTATGGTATATTGGTTTTTCTGTAATACTATTACTTCCGTCACCACATACAGAAAGCCGCTCTCGGATGAAATCTCTGGTCATTACTATTCTTTCCCTGTCACTCATAGCTCTAACGAGTTGCAACAACGACTCCGATGATCCCGTACAAAACAATACAATACCTGCACCACAGGGAATGAATGAACCAGTCGTTGAACCCGATGATTCACTCACCGTCGAAGCGTTGAAAGCACTCGGGGCAAAGTTTAAGGCTAATAAAGATAGTCAAATCACAGAGGTCTCGCTGATCGGTTGTCCGGCCACTGACGACGACCTCCAGCAACTTTCAAATTTAACGAAATTGACTTCGATCCGTCTCAATGAAACACAAATCACCGATGCTGGACTGGAAACCATCGGGCGACTCAACAACCTAACCAACTTAGATTTACGCGGATGCAGCGTTAGTAACGCTGGGATGGCACATCTGGTTGGTTTAAGCAAATTACGAGCACTTCGACTTTCCGGTGAAAGTGGAATAACGACTGTCGATGACGGTGCGCTGGCTGATATTGGTAAACTCACCAACCTCAAAGCACTCTTACTAGACCACCTCTGGGTTGGCGAAAATCTACCAGACCTTGCACCTCTGCAAAACCTAGAAGAATTATATCTCGCAAAAACGCTTATTGACGACACCTCACTGGCAGCACTCAAACAACATCCTAAGCTCAAAAAAGTACGCATCTCGCAAACGCAAATAACCGATGCTGGACTTGAACAACTCACCGCGCTCGCCCATCTCACAGACCTTGATCTCAGTGAGAACAGTGTCATCTCCGATGCGGGCATGAGCCATTTGTCCAAGATAACAACGCTAACTAAGCTCAATCTATGGCGTGTCGCTCTCTCTGACTCCGGCATCCAACAACTCGCAGGCCTCGTAAACATGCAATGGCTAAACTTAGACAACACGTCGCTGTCAGACGACGGCCTCGTACACCTCGAAGGCATGAAAGATATTCAATTCTTGCACCTCGGTTCAACCACTATCACGGATGCTGGGTTACCACAACTGGCAGGCTTGACGACACTCAAAGATCTCAAAGTGACACGGACCGCGGTCACTGCCGAAGGCGTCGCGGCATTAAAAGAAAAACTGCCCACTACCGAGATACAATTGAAGTATCTCCCGTAGTGGACAGCGATTTTAGGACACAGGTTTGATTCCGCTATTCGCTAGCAAACGCAAATCATCCTTTACAGAATTTCAAATCCCTTACGGTACTCTTTCGTAACGTACTGAGCGGCCGCAGGACAATTGGTTGCTGTTAATGATTTCGCATCCCATTCCAGCATTTCGCCTGCACGGTATGCGACATTTCCGAGTAATACGGTTTCTGTCAAAGCGCCTGAGTAATCAAAATTACATGTGGTTGGTGACCCGTCTTTACAGGCTTTAATCCACTCTGCGTGATGACCAATCGACTTGGCAATCGTTTGTGCCGGTGGAGTCCAGCCTGTGAACTTGTCGGTGGGGAACAATCGATAACTGCTATAATTTGCAAACATCATTCCCTCTTCACCAATGAACATCACACCAGAGCCCGGTACGCGTTGGCCTTCGATTTCTTTCGGAATCATATTGCCATCGTACCAAGTGAAATTCAGCTGGTCATGATTTTCCGTCTTCGGGAAAACGTACTCCACTTTCAAGCCCAATGGACAAGTTTCTGGGTGCACTTCAGGTCCCGTCGCTTTACACGATATTGGATGACGCAAGCCTAAAGCCCAGAACGGTAAGTCCATGTAATGGCAAGCCATGTCTCCAAGCGTGCCTTGTCCAAATGCCCACCAGCGGCGCCAGTTCGCGGGATGGTAACGTCCGGGTGCGTAAGGACGCTCTTCAGCGGGGCCCAACCATAAATCCCAATTTAGGTTGTCCGGGGCTGCCGTAATTTGGTCTTGAGTTGGCAGATCGCCGCCGCCCCAACCTTTTCCGACCCATACATGTACGTCTGTAATTTTTCCTAATACTCCCGAGCCAATCGCTTCCACAACTCGGCGATAATTATCACCCGCATGAATCTGCGTGCCCAATTGAGTAGCCACTCCGTACTTGGCAGCCTCTGAGGCAATCAACCGAGCTTCGAAAACTGTATGACTCAATGGCTTTTCTGTGTATGTGTGCTTGCCAGCTCGAATAGCCCGCAAAGCTGCCGGAGCGTGTGAATGGTCTGCGGTAGCGACAACCACTGCATCAATTCGTTCACCTTCTTGGTCAATCAGCTCTCGATAGTCTTCGTACTTTCGTGCATCGGGGAACTGACCTGCTGCTCGATTAAGATAATTGGAATCAATATCGCAAATCGCAACAATATTTTCACCCTTTACACCAGCGATATCCGCAGCCGCTCGATTGGCAGTACCAACACAGGCGATGTTAAGTTTTTCACTCGGTGCGGTCGATGCTTTTGCTGCAACGCTCGAGAAAACTCCCGCTGACAACACGGTTGCGCCAGCACCGGTAGTTTTGAGAAAGTTACGACGATTTTGTTTCTTGATATTCATGCTTTTCCGTCCGTTAAATCAATTAAATGCGAATTGTTCGTTAAATTGTGTTTGTATTATACACACATTGTACAAGCAACTGTTAATGTTGCTTGTGATTATTTAGGCAGCAGCATGATGCTACGACGAAGATAACACACCACATGTCCATTACCTAGTTGGTAATAACAAGTTCCATCATTGTCCGTGACATGTTAAATTGACGGTTCACAAACACACAAGCCACAATAGACATTCAGAATTGAAAGAACAAAATGGGCGCACAACAAAAAGCTGAAGAACTCGGTATCGAATTCACTCCATCAGAACCAGGCTACCTAAACCTCTGTATCCGCAGCGGCAACCAACTCATTACCTCAGGTCACACCAGTACCGCGAAAGGCATCCTTGGTACGAACGTTAGCGTCGATGAAGGATACGACGC
>TARA_B110000263_G_scaffold3014_1_pt1 | contig 22019 bp, 15 predicted proteins | sample TARA_B110000263 | Tara Oceans TARA_B110000263 (sample SAMEA4397730) | marine metagenome | biome: Polar Biome; feature: [MES] marine water layer (ENVO:01000295) within the mesopelagic zone...; material: water (ENVO:00002006), including particulate matter (ENVO:01000060) such as......
ATTTTATTATTTATCACGTCTTCTTTTTTAAATGCACAATCAGAGCCGCAAGATTATCTTTCGTCAGATTTTCATAAGGACAGAAGAGATAACGTAAAATCAATGATGCCAGAAAACAGTATGGCTGTTTTTTTTTCTAACCCTGTAAGAAATCGAGCAAATGATGTTAATTATCATTACCATCAAGATCCAAATTTTTATTACTTAACAGGTTTAAAAGAACCTAATTCTGTTTTATTACTATTTTCTGAACCGCAAAGTCAAAATAACAATAATTATGATGAAATAATTTTTGTTCAATTCAGAGACTCTGTAAGAGAAAGATGGGATGGTAAAAGACTAGGGGTTAAGGGTGTAAAGTCTAAGCTTGGTTTTGACTTGGCTTATACAGCTGATAAGTTTAAAGAAATTTCACCAGAATTTACAAAATTTAATAATGTTTTGTTTTTTGATTTTAAAAATGATGTCAGAGATAAAAAAAATAATAATGAAGACCTTTATTCTTTGATTCAACAGTTTAAAAATATGTCAAATTACCCAATGAATTTTGATCCTGAAAAAGAAAAATTTTATGACATAATTAGCCTTGCTCCTGAAGAAAATTCAGCTAATGTAGCTCAAGTTTTAAAAAGTAATTTTAGATATCGTAATGTAATAAAAAAAGATGAATTACTAAATGAATTTCAATCTACGGTTGATGAAAGTAAGTTGATAGAAATTAAAAAGCGAATTTCTATAAAATCTGCAGAGACTAACTTAGATGGTATTGCATTAACCGAAATCATGAGGCAATTAAGAGAAGTTAAAACTCAAGAAGAATTAGTTTTAATGAAAAAAGCTTCTAAAATTTCTGCAATAGGTCAAGCGGAAGTAATGAAAGCAATGAATCCTAATTTATCTGAAATGGAAATTCAAGGAATTCATGAGTTTGTATACAAAAAATATAATGTAGAGTACGAAGGATATCCGTCAATTGTTGGGGGAGGCCACAATGGTTGTATTCTTCATTATACAGAAAATACAAAACTTAATATTGGAAACGATTTGGTTTTGATGGATTTAGGAGCGGAATACCATGGTTACACTGCTGATGTCACAAGAACTATTCCGGCAAACGGAGTTTTTTCAAAAGAACAAAAAATAATATATGATATTGTTTATAATGCTCAAGAAGCTGGAATTAATGCAAGTGTTGTTGGAGCTGGTTTTAGAGCTCCCCATCAAGCTGCTGTTAAAGTAATTACAAAAAGATTGATTGAAATAGGCTTAATTAAAAATGAAAATGAAGTAAGAAAATATTTTCCACATGGTACTTCGCATTATGTGGGTTTAGATGTGCACGACCCAGGAACCACAGGACCTTTTAAAGCGAACACTATAATAACTGTTGAGCCGGGAATATATATTCCTAAAAATAGTGATTGCGATCCAAAATGGTGGGGTATAGCCGTAAGAATTGAGGACACCGTATTGATCACTAGTAACGGTCCTGTAAACCTTTCGTCAGATGCTCCTAGAAAATCAGATGATATAGAACGATTAATGAGAAAGAAAAGCCCGTTAGATTCGTTTGTTCTACCTAAAATTTAATTAACTCACTTTTAAATTCTTTGTAATTATTAATACTGATAAACTTTTTTTCTTTTTCTAATAAATTAGATATTTCACTTGGAATTTTTATTTCACAACCAATAGTTTTTTCAACGTCATTTGAAAATTTGACTGGATGAGCAGTTTCAAGAAAAATACCAAGATATTTAGGATTCTTTTTTAGATATTTTTTTATTCCTAAATATCCAACAGCGCCATGAGGATCTAGAATATAGTTAGATTTATTATACACGTCATATATTGTTTTAATTGTTTGTTTATCGTCAAAACTAAAAGAACTCATTTTATCCAATAAATTGTCATGATCATTTTCGAATATTTCAAGAATTCTTACAAAATTACTTGGATCACCAACATCCATAGCATTTGATATTGTTTGTTTAGATGCTTTCGCTATGTATTTCTTTGTTTTAAAGTAATTAGGTATAGTGTCGTTTATATTTGTACTAGCAACGAAGTGTTTAACCGGTAATCCTAATTTCATAGCAATTAATCCTGCACATATATTGCCGAAATTTCCACTAGGAACACTAAAGACTATTTCTTTTTGTTGCTTAGTTAGCTCTTTGTATGCTATAAAATAATAAAACATTTGAGGAAGCCATCTCGCTACGTTTATTGAATTAGCAGAAGTTAGATTTATTTTATTATTTAACTCTTTGTCGGTAAATGCAGTTTTCACAATCTTTTGACAATCGTCAAAAAATCCATTCACTTTTAGGGCTATTATATTCTGCCCATTAGTAGTTAACTGATGCTCTTGAATTTTACTTACTTTACCTGACGGGTATAGTATAATTACTTTTGTCCCTTTTACGCCTAAAAATCCATTTGCTACAGCAGCTCCAGTATCTCCAGAAGTTGCTACTAAGACAGTTGTGTCATTATTTTTCTTATTAAATTGCCCAAGGCAATTAGCCATAAATCTAGCCCCTACATCTTTGAACGCCAGGGTAGGTCCATGAAAAAGTTCAAGTGCTAATATATTTTTTTCTATTTCAACTAACGGAAATGGAAAATCTAAAGTTTTTTTAATTATTTCTTTTAAATCGAATTCACTTATACTATCTCCAACAAATTGTTTAATTATTTCATATGCAATTTCATGATTTGATTTTTGGGGTAAGTTTTTGATAAAACTTTTATCAAGTGCTTTTATCTTTGTTGGAAAATAAAGCCCACCATCCTTTGCTAAACCATTTTTCACTGCAGTTTCAAAATTCACTAACTCTGAATTTGATTTCAAACTTTTATATAACATTTATCTAAATTCAATAATTTTAATTCCTTTTTCATTTATAGATGAAATGTGAATATCAAAACCTATTCCTAACTGGTTGTATTTATTTTTTAATAAATTTCCAATTTTATTAGCATTTAATAAACCCTTTGACAAAGCGAACACGGAAGGCCCAGACCCTGAAATCCCAAATCCTAAAGCACCATTTGATAAACTAATTTCTTTTAACTCATCAAACTCAGGAATTAATATTGACCTTAAAGGCTCTATAACTACATCTTTAATTGATCGACTGATTAATTTGTAATCTTCGGTATAAAGTCCACTTACGAATGCTCCTAAGTTAGCTGATTGTGTTATCATTTTATCTAAAGAAACTTGCTTTTTTACAAGAGCTCTAGATTCAGAAGTTTTGATCTCAATATGTGGGTGAAGAATTGTAAAAGCTAATTCTATTGGAGTATTTAATTTAAAAATGTCAAACTCTAAACTATCTCTAACAAATGTAAAACCACCTAATAATACAGCTGCAACATTATCTGCGTGTGTAGATCCACTTGCAATTTTCTCTCCTTCCACTGCGAATTTAATTAATTCTTTATTTGAGTAGGGTCTCCCAAGAAGTTCATTAATTGCATACACACTTCCTGCTGAACTGGCAGCGCTACTTCCAATACCACTTCCTGGTTTTATTCCTTTGTGTATTTCAATTTCAAAACCGCAATTAACTTTTGTTTCTTTTAATAATGCTAAGGCTGAAACTCCTGCAACATTTTTATATATATCTGTAGTTAGTTTTTGCCCAGTAATCTTAACGATTTTAACTCCCTTTTCATTAGTTTTTCTAACCACTATTATGTCACCAATATCATTTAAACACACGCCAAGAATATCAAATCCACATGATAAGTTTGCTACACTAGCAGGTGAAAAAACTTTAACCTCTTTCATTGTTTGCTTATTCTAATTATATCGGCAAAAATACCTGCTGCAGTTACTTCAGACCCTGCGCCAGCTCCTTTAACTATTAATGGCTGATTACAATATCTGTCAGTATAGAATAAAACGATATTATCACTTCCTTCAAGGTTGTAGAAGTCATGTCCTTGAGGAATATTTTTTAATCCTACTTTTGCTTTACCGTTATTAAACTCAGCTATATATTTTATTTTACATTTTTCTTTATTAGCTTTTTTTAAGATATTATTAAAATGTGAAGAGTTGTTTTGTAGTGAGGTTAAAAAATCATTATTGTTTTTTGAATTTAGACATTGTTCTGGTAAAAAAGAATTATTGTTGACATCTGACAACTCAATTTGCTCTCCACTTTCTCTTGCAAGTATTAATATCTTTCTAGCAACATCAATTCCGCTAAGATCGATTTTAGGATCAGGTTCCGTATATCCTTCATTCATAGCATTTTTAACTATTTCATGAAACGTATTTTCATTTTTAAAATTATTAAATATATAGTTTAAGCTTCCAGATAAAACAGCTTGAATAGAAATAATTTTATCTCCAGAAGCAACTAAATTGTTTAAGGTGTCAATAACTGGGAGCCCAGCTCCTACATTAGTTTCAAATAGAAAAGAAGCACTGTATTGATGTGCCAAATCTTTTAAATTTTGATAATTTGAATAGCTGTCAGCACAAGCAATTTTATTACATGTAACTACGCTTATACTATTTTTAAGGTAATACTCATATTTACTAGCGATTATATCGCTAGCAGTATTATCTATAAAAATGCTGTTTCTTAAGTTTAATTCTTTTGCTTTAGACATAAATTTGGAAGAATCTGCGAGTTCTCCATTCTTTAGTTCAAAATACCAATTACTCAATTCAATTCCGTTTGAATTAAATATCATTTTTTTGGAATTTGAAATTCCAACTATTTTAAGCTGTAATTTTAGTTTGATTTCAAGATATTTTTTTTGTTTAAAAATTTGCTCTAAAAGTTTCTTTCCTACATTGCCAACTCCAGTTATGAATAAATTCAGTTGTTTAATGTTTTTTTTGAAAAATTTTTCATGAAGTGTATTTAGAGCTTTTTTAACATCTTTTTCATGTATAACTGCTGTTATATTTCTTTCTGAAGCACCTTGAGAAATAGCTTTAACATTAATATTATTGTGTCCTAATGTATTAAACATTTTCCCGCTTATACCCTGATGATTTTTCATTTTATCACCAACTAACGCTATAATCGCAAGATTAGACTCTATTTTTATTGGTTTTATTATATTGTTTTGTATTTCGTAATTAAATTCTTGATCTATAATTGACTTAGCATAGTCAGAGTCTCTTCCTTTTATTCCAATACATATTGAATGTTCAGAAGATGCTTGAGTGATCATTATTATATTAATATTTTCATTTGACAAGACTTCAAATAATTTTTTTGAGAATCCAGGACTACCTATCATTCCACTACCTTCAAGAGTTAAAAGTGAGAGATTTTCAATGTGACTTATGCCTTTAACAATACTTAAATTAGAATTATTTTTGTTAGATATTATAGTTCCTTTTTCAAATGGCTTAAAAGTGTTTTTAATTGTAATTGTTATGTTTTTATTCATTACAGGTTGAATAGTAGGAGGATATATTACTTTAGCACCAAAGTGTGATAATTCCATAGCCTCCTGGTATGACAATGCATCAATAGAAATGGCTTGTTTTACAATCAAAGGATTAGCGGTAAACATTCCACTTACGTCAGTCCAAATATCTAGTTGATTTGCGTTACATATTGAAGCTATTATTGAAGCTGAATAATCTGAGCCTCCTCTTCCTAAGGTAATACTATTACCATAGTTATCGCTTGCTACATAACCTGGCATTATAATAAATCTCTTTTTACATTCTACAATATATTTATTCCATTTTTTTGTTGTTAATTCAAAATCAACATGAGAATTTTTTAGCTTTAATAGTTTTGTTGTAATTATCTCCCTAGAATCTTTGGTTTCAAAATCTAACCCTCTAGATTTACCTAATTCACCTATAACGTAATAAGACATTAACTCTCCAAATCCAGAAATTGTTTCAGAAGATTTATGACTAAACTCTTTTAAATTGAAGATTCCTTCTAGAATACTTTCTAAATTATTTAAATTTTGTTGAACATAACTTAGTATTTTACTTTGATGTTTTATCTCAAACAAAGACTTGCATATTTCTATATGTTTGTTTTTTATTAAGTTGTATTTATCTAAATATTTTTTATTTTGCTTACTAGCAAGATTTCCGGCTTCTATTAATAAATCTGTAACCCCACCAAAAGCTGAAAAAATTACAACGGTTTGAGTTTTGTAATTCTTAATTATTTCAAGAATATTTTCGATGTTTTTTGCACTTGAAATTGACGTTCCTCCAAATTTAATTACTTGCATTTTGAAAAAATAACTATAAATAATCTACTAACTTAAATAAAATATATATGGCTATATATATAAATAAAAAATATTTAATATTAATGAGAATTTGATAAAATTCAGGGTGTTAATACGAGATTTCTTTAACAAAATTCAAAAAAATATAAGTATAATAATAGCTTATTGTTTAAAAGCAAAATAATACTCTAATTATGTATTTATTTTAATGAAATTAAATCCAGTTTTTCGGACTTTCCGTTCCAGTCAATTTTTATATTGTTTCCTTCTTTTATTTTTGACTGAACTATTTCTTCAGCAATTAAGTCTTCAACGTAATTTTGAATGGCTCTTTTTAACGGTCTAGCACCATATTTTTTATCATATCCCTTTTCGCATAAGAAATTAACAGCTTTTGTAGATATTTTAATGTCGTAACCTAGATCCTTTATTCTTGATTTAAGTTTTTCTAATTCAATAGAAATAATTTTTTTAAGATCTTCTTTTTCTAAACTATTGAATATTACAATTTCATCAACTCTATTTAAAAACTCAGGAGAAAAAGCTTTTTTTAATGATTTTTCAATTGTGCTTCTTATGTTTTTTGTTTCTTGAGATTTCACTGCTTCGGTTCCAAACCCTACTCCATTTCCGAAATCTTTTACTTGTCTAGCTCCTAAATTAGAAGTCATTATTATAACAGTATTTTTAAAATCAATTTTTCTGCCAAGACTATCTGTCATTACACCTTCATCTAATATTTGTAATAACATATTAAAGACGTCAGGATGCGCTTTTTCAATTTCATCTAATAAAATGACGCTATAAGGCTTTCTTCTTACTTTTTCAGTTAGCTGTCCACCTTCTTCATAGCCTACGTAACCTGGAGGTGCACCAATTAATCTTGAAATTGCAAATTTCTCCATGTATTCACTCATGTCTACTCTAATTAGAGAATCAGTACCATTGAATAGTTCTGAAGATAATATTTTTGCTAATTGTGTTTTTCCAACTCCAGTTTGACCTAAAAATATAAATGAGCCAATAGGTTTGTTGGGATCTTTTATTCCAGCTCTATTCCTTTGAATAGCTTTTACTACTTTACTCACTGCTTCATTCTGCCCTATGACTTTACCTGAAATGCTTTTATCAAGTTTTGACAATTGATTTAATTCGGCCTTTGCAATTTTATTAATTGGAATTCCAGTAATCATTGAAACTACTTCAGAAATGTCATTTTCAGTTACTGTTTCTCTATGTAATTTTAAATCTTCTTGCCATTTTTCTTGAGCAGCTATAAGCTCTTTCTCAATTCTTTTCTCATCATCTCTTAACTTAGCTGCCTCTTCATACTTTTGTTTTTTAACAACTTCATTTTTCTTTTCTTTTACTGATTCCAAGTCAGTTTCTAAATCAATAACATTCTTAGGGACATCCATGTTAGTGATATGAACTCTTGATCCAGCTTCGTCCATTGCATCAATTGCTTTGTCTGGAAGAAAACGGTCAGAAACATATCTATCAGTTAACTTTACACAAGCTATTAAAGCCTCATCAGTAAAATTTACATTATGATGAGATTCATACTTGTCCTTGATGTTTTGCAATATTTCTATTGTTTCATCAATAGAAGTTGGTTCAACTAATATTTTTTGAAACCTTCTTTCTAATGCGCCATCTTTTTCAATATATTGCCTGTACTCATCTAATGTAGTGGCTCCTATGCATTGAATCTCACCTCTTGCTAGTGCAGGTTTAAACATGTTAGAAGCATCTAAACTTCCTGTAGCTCCGCCAGCTCCAACAATGGTATGGATTTCATCAATAAAAAGAATAATATTGTCACTTTTTTCTATCTCATTCATTACCGCCTTCATTCTTTCTTCAAACTGGCCTCTATATTTTGTTCCAGCTACAATACTTGCTAGATCTAATGTTACTACTCTCTTGTTATAAAGAATTCTTGATACTTTCTTTTGAATAATCCTTAAAGCTAAGCCTTCAGCTATAGCCGACTTGCCAACACCTGGTTCACCAATTAACAAAGGATTGTTTTTCTTTCTTCTACTAAGAATTTGAGACACCCTTTCAATTTCTTTTTCTCTTCCAATAACAGGATCAAGCTTTCCTAGATTAGCTAAAGAAGTAAGATCTCTTCCAAAATTGTCAAGCACTGGAGTTTTTGATTTTATTTTAGATTTAATGTCAGATTTTATAGTGAAAGGATTTTCTTCAATTGGACTATCATCATCTTTTGAATCTTCTGGAAATGTTTCAGATGAAGGTAAATTAGAAAAGCTATCGTCAGATTCAGTAAGCATGTATTTAAACTGTTCCTTAACCGTTTCGTAATCAAGTTGAAGCTTAATTAAAAGTTTGGTTGTAGGGTCATTCTCATTTCTTAAAATACATAAAAGTAAATGAGCAGTATTTATAGATTTTCCTTGAAAAAGTTTAGCTTCCAAAAAAGTTGTTTTCAAAGCTCTTTCTGCTTGTCTAGTTAAGTGTAAGTTTTTTTTATGATTCTGATCAAAATCGTTAATTGGATTTGGAGGACTTAAGATTTCGACTTTTTTCCTTAAATAGTCTAAATCAACTTCTAATGAGTTTAAAATAGTAATAGCTTTTCCACCACCATCTCTTAAGATACCTAGCAATAAGTGTTCAGTACCAATAAAATCATGACCAAGCCTTAAAGCCTCTTCTTTACTGTAAGTGATTACATCTTTTACCCGAGAAGAAAAATTATCATCCATTCAATTACGTTTTTTAGGTGTAGTTAAAAGTAAATAGACAAAAAATTTTATTTAATTGCAAGTTTTTATCCCAGTGAATTAAACAATTATTTAATAAATATATGTTAATAAAATTATGTAAAAATATATATATTATTACATGTATATAACTGAGGCAATCATTATATTTGTTAGGTTGTAAATTAACGTATAAATAGATATTATATGAGTGAAGGAGAAAAGCTTATCCCAATAAACATAGAAGACGCTATGAAATCAGCTTACATTGATTATTCAATGTCTGTTATTGTCTCAAGAGCATTACCCGATGTAAGAGATGGTTTGAAGCCTGTGCACAGAAGGGTATTGTATGGTATGCATCAATTAGGTTTAAGATCATCTAGTAAGTTTAAAAAATCTGCTTTTATAGTTGGAGAGGTTCTAGGTAAGTATCACCCTCACGGAGATTCTTCAGTATATGATACTATGGTTAGAATGGCTCAAGAATGGAGCTTAAGATACTTGATGGTGGATGGTCAAGGTAATTATGGATCAGTTGATGGCGATAGTCCAGCAGCAATGCGTTATACAGAGGCTAGAATGCAAAAAATTTCTGAAGAAATGGTTGCTGATCTAGACAAAGAAACAGTGGATCATCAGTTAAATTATGATGATTCAATAATGGAACCCACCGTTTTACCTACTAAGATTCCTAATCTTTTAATAAATGGAGCAAGTGGAATAGCTGTAGGTATGGCTACTAATATGCCTCCTCATAATTTAACAGAAGTAATAAATGGTACTGTAGCTTATATTGAAAACAACGACATAACAATTGATGAGTTGATGCAATATGTTAAAGCTCCAGATTTTCCAACAGGAGGAACTATTTATGGGTATGATGGTGTTAAAGAAGCTTTTCATACAGGTAGAGGAAGGATTGTGATGAGAGCAAAAGCTATTATTGAAGAAGTTAATGGTAGAGAATGTATTATTGTTACTGAAATACCATACCAGGTAAACAAGGCGGAAATGATTAGGAAAACTGCTGAGATGGTTAATGACAAGAAAATTGAAGGAATCTCAACTATAAGAGATGAGTCTGATAGGAAAGGGATGAGAATCGTTTATATTTTGAAAAGAGATGCTATTCCTAATATTGTATTAAACACTCTTTTTAAGCATACGGCTTTACAATCTTCTTTTAGTGTTAATAATATTGCTCTTGTCAAAGGAAGGCCTCAAATGCTTAACCTAAAAGAAATGATTGGTCATTTTGTTGATCACAGGCATGATGTAGTGGTAAGGAGGACTAAGTTTGAATTAAGAAAAGCTGAAGAAAGAGCTCATATTTTAGAAGGTTTAATAGTTGCTTCTGATAATATAGATAAAGTAATAGCATTAATTAGATCTTCCTCAAATGCAGATCAAGCTAGAGAAAAATTAATATCTGAATTTAAGCTTAGTGAAATACAATCTAAGGCCATTGTAGAAATGAGACTTAGACAATTAACTGGTCTAGAACAAGATAAATTAAGATCAGAATTTGATGAATTAATGGAAACTATTAAAGACTTAAAAGATATACTTGATAGTGAGGAAAGAAGAATGAACATCATAAAGACTGAACTTTCAGAAGTTTTAAATAAATATGGTGATGAAAGAAGGTCTCAAATTGAATATGCAGGTGGTGATCTGAGCATGGAGGACATGATTCCTGATGAAAAAGTTGTTTTGACTATATCAAATGCTGGATATATAAAAAGAACTCCGCTAGTTGAATATAAAACTCAAAATAGAGGAGGAGTAGGTCAAAAAGGTTCTACAACAAGAAATGAAGATTTTCTTGAACATTTATTTGTAGGTACTAACCACCAATACATGCTTTTCTTTACTCAAAAAGGAAAATGTTTTTGGATGAGAGTCTTTGAGATACCTGAAGGTAGTAAAACCTCTAAGGGTAGAGCTATGCAAAATCTAATTAACATAGAACAGGACGATGAGGTTAAGGCGTTCATTTGTACTCAAGATTTAAAGGATGAAGATTATATAAATAATCATTATGTTATAATGACTACTAAAAAGGGTCAGGTTAAGAAAACTTCTCTTGAACAATATTCTAGACCTAGATCTAATGGTATTAATGCCATTACAATTAAAGATGGTGACGAGTTGTTAGAAGCTAAATTAACTACTGGGAATTCACAAGTGTTGATAGCAGTAAAATCTGGTAAGTGTATTAGGTTTGAAGAGAGTAAAACTCGTCCGATGGGTAGAAATGCTTCTGGAGTTAGAGGAATTAGGTTAAAAGATGATAATGATGAAGTTATTGGCATGATTTCTGTAAATGATATGGATAGTGATATTTTAGTGGTTTCTGAAAATGGATACGGTAAAAGATCCAGTTTAGATGATTACAGGATAACTAACAGAGGCGGTAAGGGTGTGAAAACTATCTCTATAACTGAAAAGACAGGGAAATTAGTTTCTATTAAAAATGTTTCTGATAGTGATGATTTAATGATTATTAATAAATCTGGGATTGCTATTAGAATGGAGGTTTCCTCTCTAAGAGTTATGGGTAGAGCTACCCAGGGAGTCAAATTAATTAATTTGAAAGATTCTGATTCAATTGCTGCTGTTGCTAAAGTTGCTAACGATGAAGAAGACATTACGGATTTAGAAGGAATTGATGTAGCAGAAGAAAATACAGTAGTTAGCAATGAAGAAAACAAAGAAGAAAACAATAATTAATAAAATAAGAGATGAAAAAAATATTACTAATTGGTTTAATATCATTTTCCTTTTTATCATTTGCTCAAAAGAAAGAGCTAAGACAAACAGCAAAATTATTAGACCAAAACTTTTACAATGAAGCTTTAGACGTTTTAAGTCAAATAGAATCAATGATAGATGGGACCGATCAGAAATATCAGGCACAATATTATTATTTAAAAGGCTGGGCTTTAAAAGGTGATTCAAAATATAATGAGTCAGTATTTTCGTTAAAAAAGTCTATTGAGATTGACAAGAAAATTAAATTAAATAAATATGTTGAAGAAGCAAACTATTTAATTGAACAAGTTGAAGCAGAGTTGGTTAACTCAGCAGTAGCGGATAATAAAAATAATGATTATATAAGTGCTTCAAAAAAATTATTTGATGCTTATTTAATTAATCCTAAAAAAGAAGATAACATCAACTACCTTTACTTTGCTGCTTCTAGTGCAGTAAACGGTAAAGAATATGACACTTCATTAGAATACTATTTATTTTTAAAAAACATGGGTTACACTGGAGTAACTTCTGAGTATTTTGTCACACCAATAGAAACTGGAATAGAAGAGAAAGTAACCCAAACAGAATATAACCTTTTTAAATCTTCAAAAGATTACACTAATCATAGAGTTGGAAAAACTGAATCCAGGCTCCCTGAAATTGTTAAAAATATTGCTTTAATATATGTTCAGAAAGGTGAGGTAGATTTAGCTATATCTGCTATTAAAGAAGCAAGAATAGTTAATCCTGAAGACGTCAATTTACTTCTTTCAGAAGCGGATTTATATATTAAACTTGGAGATAAATTAAAGTTTAAAGAACTGATGCAAGAGGCAATTACTAAAGATCCTAATAACGCAATTCTTTATTATAATTTAGGAGTTATTAATGGAGAACAAGGTGATTTTGAGGATGCAATGACCTATTATAAAAAAGCGCTAGAATTAGATGATTCTTATGCGCCTACTTACCTTAATATAGTTGGATTGATTCTAGAAGGTGAGAGTCCTATTGTAGATCAGATGAATGAACTAGTGACTTCAAATAAAAGAAGTGATCAGGCTAAATATGAAGATCTCGAAAATGAAAGAGAAAATTTATATAAAGATTGCTTGCCGTATTTAGAAAAATTAATAGAAATTGATCCAAAAAATCTTGAAGCACTTAAAACTGCTAAAAACATTTATTATACTGTTGGAGATAATGAAAAATTCAAATTAATGAATGCTAAGCTTCAAGAAATAGAAAATCAATAATTTCTAAAACAGATTAATTCATGTGTAATACTTTCGGAATCTGAGTTAAGTATTCCTTTAGAATTTATTTTATCAATTCTTACTTTTCCAAATGCGTGAATTATGTTTGTTTTATTAAGCATAATACCTACGTGTGTTATTGATTTATCTGATTCACCAAAAAAAGCTAAATTCCCTGGTTTTATTTTTTCCTTACTTATAAGCTTCCCTTGTTTAGCTTGTTGACTCGCATCACGATTTATTTTAATATTACTTATTTTGTATACCATTTGAGTAAAGCCAGAGCAATCAATCCCTAAAGCAGTTTTTCCTCCCCATAAATAGGGAATGTTTAAGAATTTCATTGCTGTTCCTATAATATCGTTCTTTTTAATTTTTTCTGATGATTTTTCTTTAAATGTGTAGTTTAAATACATACACGAGCTTATTGTACTTCCTATTGTAATTATAGTAGGTTCTGAATCTTTATATATGAAATCTGTTACATTTATTGAAAACTCAGGTTTTCTTAATTTTAATTTATCAAAATCAATTTTGGATATAATATTTATTTGAGAATAATTGACCCATCCACAATAAGAGTCATCTTGTATCTTAATGTAGTACCATTTTTTGATTTGTTTAGTTATAGTATAAAGTTCTCCAAATATTAACTGAGTAACTAACTCACTTGTGCTAGATGAATTTTTTCTAACAGGAATTGTACTCAAATTACAAATTCCATATTTGTTTTTTTTATTACTCATTTATCTAAACTTTGATTTTTTTAGAAATTTAATATTTTAAATTATAAATTTAAAGTAATAAAAACCATTCATTATTTATATTTTTATGTAATTAAAAAAATATTTTGATAGTTAAGCAAATTTATACCGGTTGTTTATTTCAAGGAGCTTATTATTTAGAAAGTAATGGGGAGGCAGCTGTGATTGATCCCCTAAGAGAGGTATCTCAATATATGGAATTAGCAGAATCTTCAAATTCAAATATCAAATACATATTTGAAACTCATTTTCACGCTGATTTTATTAGCGGGCACTTAACTCTTTCAAAAAAAACAGGAGCACCAATTATATTTGGGCCAAATGCAAAACCTAAATTTGAATGTCTTATAGCTAAGGATAAAGAGGAGTTTAAAATAGGAAACATAACAATTACTGCAATTCACACACCTGGTCACACCTTAGAAAGCACCTGTTATTTACTAAAAGACGAGAACAATAAGGAATACTGTTTATTCACAGGAGACACTTTATTTTTAGGAGATGTTGGTAGACCTGATTTAGCTCAGAAGTCTAAAAAAAATTCTAAAGAAGAATTAGCTGGAATTTTATTTGATTCAGTTAACAATAGAATAAAACCTTTACCAGAAGACATTTTGATCTATCCCGCACATGGTGCAGGGTCTGCTTGTGGTAAAAACATGATGAAAGAAACGGTAGATACTTTAGCTAATCAAAAAAAAATAAACTATGCTTTAAACGGTTCTCTAAATAGAGAAGATTTTATAAAGGAGTTGACACATGATTTACCAAATCCACCTGTATATTTCCCTTCTAATGTAAAGTTAAATCAAGAAGGTTATTTGGATTTTGATAAAGTTTTAGAGAAAAGCTTCCTGAAATTAAGTTTGGATAAATTTAAAAATTTAATGCAAGGTGATAACACAATAGTTTTGGATGTAAGAGATCAAAACTCATTTAAGCAGGGTTTTGTGCCTGGATCAATATTTATCGGTTTAAATGGAAGTTTTGCACCTTGGGTAGGCTCTGTAATAAAAAAAATAGAGACTAAAATTTTATTAATTTCTGAAAGAGACAAAGAGCAAGAAGCAATAATTAGATTATCTAGGGTTGGTTTTGACAATTGTATTGGGTATTTAGATGGTGGTTTTGATACTTGGAAAAATTCAAATAATCAGATTGATTCTATTGATTCAGTTTCTGCAGAAGAATTAAAAAAAGTTATAGGTTCAATAAGTTTAATCGATGTAAGAAAAACAGGAGAGAGAAATAATGGATATTTAAATAAGTCCATTAATATTCCTTTAGATGATTTTAAGAATAATATAACGGAAATTGACAAAAAAGATAAACATTTTATTCATTGTGCTGGAGGATATAGAAGTATGATAGCTGCTTCTTTACTTAAAAGAAATGGATTTAAATCAATTGTTGATGTAAGCGGAGGTTTTGCTGCTATAAGAAAAGTGAATTTTAACATATTAGAAAAAACATGTACAAATTAATAATATTACTTTTTATTCCAGTCTTTTGTTTTTCTCAGATTTCAGATAAAAATAAATATGAAATCTTAGATTATAAGACTTTTAAAAAAAACATTCAATTAAAAAATATTTTATTAGTTGATGTTAGGACTTCTAAAGAATATAATGATGGTCATATAGAAGGTGCAGTTAATGTTGATTTTTATCAAGAAAATATTTTTAATTCTTTTTTTAAAAATATAGATAATACTAAACCTGTTTATATCTATTGTAGATCTGGAAATAGAAGTAGAAAAACTTCTAATAAGTTAATAAATATAGGTTTCATAAAAATATATGATCTAAAAGATGGGTATGTCAATTGGATTAACAACCAAAAAAAATAAAATTAATTTTTAATTCCTGAAAGTACAAGTGTTCCATTCCAGTCGTCAGTTTTTCCAACTGTCCAGCTTTTAACTTTTTTAAAACCAGCATCAATTAATAACTTCTCCCATTGTTTGGTTGTAAGAAGAGTCATAATACTAACATTTGTTTTTTCTGGCCAATCATGAGAAGCTTTGTTTTCAAAATAAAAATCTACTCCAATTACTAGTCTTCCTTTATTGTTTAACCAGTATTTATAAATATTTTTTAATACTTCAATTGGATTCTCGAAGTAATAAAGGACTTCCATTGAATGAACAACATCTATTTTTGAATTTGGTTTCCACTCAATTAAATCAGCACAATTATATTTATTTATAGAATCTAATCCTCTAGCTTTCTTGATCATTTTAAAGGAACCGTCAACACCATTTGAGCTTAAACATGAATCCATTTCTGACACCAGCCTAACAACCCACCCTGTTCCGCATCCTGCATCAATAAACGTAAAATCATCTAGTCCTTTTAAAACGAAGTCTAACATAGCTTTAACAGATGACAGGTGATTTTTTTCCATTCCATCATCTTTCCCTTTATCAACCCATTGGCTGAATACATCTATTGGACGTTTCTTCAAAATTATATTTTTTTTCTAGTAAATATTAAATATGTAAAATAAAATAAAATAAACACAATGATTTCCCAATTTACAATGTAGAATGGCCAATCTCCGAAAACTAGTGGATTATCTATTTTTGGAGATTCAACTAAGTACATATAATTAGATCCTGAGCCAATTAAAAAATTTAATGGCATTATAATAATCATTAAAATATTAAGAATTAAAAATGTTTTTAACCACGAATACTTAGACAACTTCATTTCGAGGTGATAAAACATATATAAAGGGATAAGCATAATAGTCCCATGAGTTATGTAATATTCAAAATACATAAATAGCCCACCATCGTAATAATTGATTTGTGGTGTTAAAATTGCCATTAACCCACCTAGAAAACCACAATAAAATAGGAATTCAAAAAGCTTATTATTTTTTGGGATAAAAAGAATAACACAGGTGATTAAATTAGAAATCGAGCATAAATGAATAGGGAGGTCTTCGTGTAACCTCCAATTGTCATTAATAACATCAATTAAATGACCATATGAAGTTAAGATTACGGCCAATATGCATATCACTTTTGCTAAAGTTAGTTTAGTATTCTTATTTAGATATCTACCCAAAACTAGAATTGATACTATTACCAAAGAAGAAATGGTTAAATTCCTTAAACCTTCAAATGACTGAAGATCAATTATATAGTGCTTATATTGGTTGAAAAGTAAATTATTTATCATAAAGTTCATTTACTGAAAATAAGTAAAATTTATGATTATAGACTCATTTTCATGAGTCTTGCATGATCTGAATTGGACTCATCTTCAGATGAAATCCAAAAACTTTTTGAATCTATTATTTTAATTGCTTCAACTTGAGTTTTGCCAATTGGAATTTCGACCATATTGATTTTATAATCCTTTTTTCCTTTTAAAGAGAAGTCAGGAACTGTTATCAAATAATATTCATTAAAATCAATTGTTGAAGTTAAAGCTAACAGTCTAAGGTCTTTATTGTAATCTGCTGCTGTAATAATGGAGTTTACTTTTAATGTCCCAATTTTTTTTGCATCATAATTTCCAGGATCTTTAGGAATTAAATAAAGTTCAGTTATTTTTTTAGCTCTATTTTTTGTGAATATTATTAGTTTATCATCAATTGAAATTAATCCTTCAGCATCATATATAGTGTTTCTGTTTATTTTAAAAGAATTTTGTTCTGGGTAATTAAAAGAAATTATTTTCGTTTTTTCTTCACTACTTTCGTCAATAGGTAATTTATAGATTTTAAGATCTTTTCTATTATTGTAATTATTTCCTATATCAGAAATATATATATATTTATCATCTCTTGTTAGATCTTCCCAGTCTATGTTCACTGCATGTTTAACTTCTCTAGTCTTTATTATTTCTCCTTCTTTTGAAAGGTAATATAGGCTTGCCTCACCACCTGAATCATTGTGCGTAATAAATACATCATCTATTATCTCTAAGCCAGAAGTTTCTTCAATAATGTTGGATAGGGGATAGTCTTTTTGAATTTTTTGAGAACGAATTTCTTGTAAAAAAAACACAAGAGCTAGTAGTATTATTTTTTTCATTATTCAATATTAGTAATTTATTATATAAAATCGTCTTCAATTTTAAAAAGAAAGAAATATTCATTTAAATTTGCTGTTGAACTTCAAGAAAAAGACTCAGGACTTAACCCAATACTAATTAGAATTGAAACTAATGCAGGTCATGGGTCAGGAACACCAATAAGTAAAAACCATAGAACAGTATACTGATGTTTTTGAATTTACTTTGTATAATATGGGTTATAAGTTTTTACTAGAAAAGGCTAAAAATCCTATTAAAGGTTAGTTAGTGGGAAGAATATCTTTATAATTATCAAAAAGAAGTTTTAAGTCATTAGTATCTCTAACAGAAATCTTATTTTTTTTAATAAAAGTTTTAACAGCCTTAGTGTTGTTTTTTCCAAATAATGCAACGATTGCATTTTTTGCTCCCTTTATCTGGCTTAGTTTACCATTGTTTTCAATAAATAAGTTATTTACTTTTTTATATCTAAGATTAGGCTTGTCTTGAATGCCAGGTTGGTAATCTGGTTCTATAGCTACTAAATTATATGATTTTAAAATAGAAAATTTATCATTCTTTGTAATCAATTGATAAAATTTTGAATCAAAAACAATAAAAGAGTATTCATTAAACCTAATAGAATTAATTTTATTTGGAGCTAGATTTAATAGCCCATCTTCACTTTTCACTTCAAATGTTTCATTTAAAAGATTATAGTTTGTTTTTATTTTTATGGGATTTTTTCCATCATTTAATACTATAATTGCGTCTTGTGGTTTTTTAAAAAAATAAGTACTTCCATCAATTTCTAACGGAACTTTAGATTTTCCTAGACTTATCTCTTTTAATATTGTCTGAAACTGAGAGGTTAAGTTATACTGATTAGTGTCAAATGCTTGAGAATAGCCAATAATAACAAAAAACAAAAAAGAGAAATACAAATAATTTTTTTTCATATAAATTAAATATACAATAAACGGACCAAAAATTTTATTTTGTTTAATTAAAACAATTAATCATTGGAATGTAAATTTATTATATTTAACATAAATGAAAAAGAACTATTTAACAATCACTTTTTTTTGCTTTTTTTTATCATGTAATTTATTTGTTAATGAAGAAATAACCACGCCTTTATTTTCAAAGAACATTGTAATTAAGAATTATGTTCCAAAAGAAAATGATCTTATTATAAATAGAAGTTTATATAAAGACAAGCTTGAAGGATTTTGGCTTGGTCAATGTATAGCTAATTGGACTGGTTTGATAACAGAAAACGATAAAATAGGTGATATTGGAGATATAAAGACAGGAGATTTTTACACTAGAGAGAGCTGGAAAAAAAAAGACTTGCCTAATATTTGGAGTAATGAAAATGATTCTGTTCAATACAGGCTAATTGATTTTGTCTTTAAATATCCAGGTGAAATATGGGGATCTGACGACGACACGGATATTGAATATATGTATCAAACTCTTTTAGCTGATAATAACGTGAGTTATCTTAGTGGAAATCAAATTAGAAATGGTTGGTTAAAACATATTAAGTTAAAAGAGGAAAACTATCTATGGGTCTCTAATCAAAAGGCATTTGACCTTATGAATAATGGAATTTTACCCCCAATCACTAGTGACCCTAAGCTTAATGATCATTTTAATATGATAGATGCTCAATTAACAACAGAAATTTTTGGTTTATTTTCTCCCTCTAGAAAAGATATTGCTCTTAAAATGTCTTATTTACCTATAAGAACAACTGCTAGGAAAAATGCAGCCTGGATTTCTGAATTTTATGTAGTAATGCATTCTTTGGCGTCAAAAGCTGATAAAAACCTAGCAATTAAAGACCAGTTATATTGGATGGCAGAGGAATCAAGAAAGGTATTTCCAAACAACTCATATTCTTCAAAAATGTATGATTATGTAAAAGAAAAACATAAAACTAAAATCCCATGGGAGCAAACAAGAGACTCTATATATTATCGATATCAAGTAAACCAATTAGATGGTTATGATATTACATCAAAAAATTTGTATTGTAATGGATGTTATGCTGCTGGAATAAATTTCGCTTCAAGTTTAGTGAGTCTTTTTTATGGAGAAGGAGATTTAAAAGAAACCATAAAAATCGGCTCTCTTTCTGGATGGGACTCTGACAATCCTACTTCTACTTGGGGAGGCTTAATTGGTTTTATGATTGGAAAAAAAAATATAGAAAAAGTTTTTAATACAAAATTTTCAAATAAATATAACATTCATAGGACTAGAATAAATTTTCCTAATAACGGAATAGATACATTTGAAAATATGGCTCAACAAGGTCTGTTTATTATAGATAATGTAGTACAAAGTGAAATGAATGGTGGAGTCAATACATTAAAAAATTTATGGTATATTCCTCAAGAATAATAAAAATAATATCATTTTATGAATAAGTCAATAATCATTATAAGTCTTTTTGCTTTTCTTTTTTTTAGTTGTAATTCCAAAGAAAAAAGTGGTGAAGAAATAAATAAAATATTTGAAAGTTATTACCAAGAAAGCTTAAAGTTATACCCGTTAAGAGCAACAACTCAAGGGGATGAACGCTATAATGATTTCCTTCCTAATAATCTTAGTGATGATTTTAGAAATAAAGAAAAAATTTTCTACAGAGAATACATAAATTATTTGAACGAATTTGATGATAATGTTTTAGGTGTGGAAGATTTATTAAGTAAGAAAGTTTTATTATGGGAATGTGATAGAAACTTAGAAAGATTATCCTTTAATGAACATTTAACCCCAATTAATCAGATGTGGACTTTACAGCTTGATATGGGTCAGAATGCTGGAGGCTTAAGTGCTCAGCCATTTAAAACCATAAATGATTATAATAATTGGCTAAAGAGAATAGATGACTATATTATTTGGTTAAATAGCGCGGAAGAAAGAATGAGAGAAGGTGTTAAAAATGATCATGTGCTTCCAAAATCATTAATTAAAAAAGTAATTCCCCAGTTAGAAACTATTTTAAATACAGATTTAGAAACTAATTTGTTTTATAGTCCAACAAGGCAGTTCCCCTCTCTTTTTAGCGTTGATGAAAAAACTATTTTATCTGATAAATATGCAAACATGGTTTTGAATAAAATTATACCTACATATCAGAATTTGTATAATTTCATGAAAAATGAATATTTGAATAATGGTAGGGACTCTAGCGGAATAAATGCTCTTGAGCATGGTATAAGTTATTATGATTATTCAATTAAACTATACACTACAACAAGTATGTCCGCAGATGAGATACACAACCTTGGTTTAAGTGAAGTCGCTAGAATTTCATCTGAAATGGAGTTGATAAAAAATAAAGTAGGATTTAAAGGTGACTTGAAATCTTTTTTTAATCACGTTAGGGAATTAGACGAATTAATTCCTTTTAATAACCCTGATCAAGTAATCAATAATTTTAATAAAATTCATAAAAAAATGCTACCTCAGTTGAATTCTTTATTTGGACTTCAACCTAAAACTCCATTTGAAGTAAGGAGAACAGAATCTTTTAGGGAGGCTTCAGCAAGTGCTGAATACAATTCGGGTTCATTAGATGGAACAAGACCAGGTATTTTTTATGTTCCTATTCCTAATATTGATGAGTATAATTTCTTCTCTGATGAAGATCTTTTTTTACATGAAGCTATTCCTGGTCATCACTTTCAAATTTCGTTACAACAAGAAAATGAATCATTGCCATCTTTCCGAAAGAGTCTTTGGTATAGTGCTTATGGCGAAGGATGGGCTTTATACTCGGAATCATTAGGCAAAGAATTAGGTTTATATGATGAGCCTTATCAATATTTTGGAATGCTAAGTGCTGAGATGCACAGATCTATTAGACTTGTTGTAGATACTGGAATTCATACTAAAGGATGGTCTAGAGAAAAGGCTATACAGTATTCATTAGATAATGAAGCTGAATCAGAATCAGGGATAATTTCGGAAATTGAACGTTACATGGCTAATCCTGGACAAGCGTTATCTTATAAAATAGGTCAATTAAAAATTCGACAATTACGTTCTAAAGCTAAAATTAGTTTAGGGAATAAATTTGATATTAAAATGTTTCATGAAAAAATTTTAGAGTCTGGCTGCATTCCCTTGAAATTGCTTGAAGAAAAAATAGATGAATGGATTGAAAAAGTTATTTAATTTACCAATCTCTTACTAGGCTAAAGTGGGATTTAAGTTCTC
>TARA_B110000263_G_scaffold14947_1_pt1 | contig 21771 bp, 21 predicted proteins | sample TARA_B110000263 | Tara Oceans TARA_B110000263 (sample SAMEA4397730) | marine metagenome | biome: Polar Biome; feature: [MES] marine water layer (ENVO:01000295) within the mesopelagic zone...; material: water (ENVO:00002006), including particulate matter (ENVO:01000060) such as......
TTGAGAAGCCAGAAACTTATATATCAAATAAAGCAGTAGTTGGAATATATTATTTTAAGGACGCTTCAATTTTAAGAGAAGAGCTTAGACCCTATCTAAATCAAAAACTAAGTCCAGGAGAAGAATATTTATTAAATTTTGGAATTGAAAAGATGATTGAAAAGGACTATATATTTAAATCACAAATTTTAGAAAACTGGATGGATTGTGGCACACCAAAACTAATTATTAACTCAAACTCTAAGATGCTAAAATTGTTGACCCCTGAACCCACAGGGTATAAAAAGGAAGGAAGTGTAGAAGTTATCGAACCTGTTTTTATGGGCAAGAACATTACAATCTCTAATTCAACTATAGGTCCAGGAGTAACTATAAATGACAATGTTGAAATTAAAAATTCTAATATTTCATCAAGTATTATAATGGAAAACTCAAAGATTAGTAATACAGAGTTAAAAAATTCACTAATAGGTTCTAATACAATTTTTGATGGGAAGTTTAAGAATATATATTTAGGAGATTACTCAAAATTAGAGAGCAATGATGATGAATAGGTTATTAAATAAAGGAATTATTTTTATGCTGGTCTTCTCTAGTTGCTCAGTTAATAAGAGCGCCTCTTCTGTTGAATCAGATTTAAGCCTTGATTTAAAAAGTGTTTTAAAAGAAATAAGAAAATCTGAAAATAAATTTAAAAATATTAGAAATAGAGCAAAAATAGAATTTGATAATGGGAAAACAATTCAAACTATTAATTTAAACTTGCGTGTAGAGCAAAATGAAGCATTATGGATTAGCGCTTCTATGATTGTGCCTATAGCTAAAGCCTTCATAACAAAAAATCAATTTATTTTCTATGAAAAATTTCAAAGAACATATATTGATATTCCTTTAAATTATAGCAACACAGGATTATTGCCACCAGCTTCCTTAGAATTAATTCAAAATATTTTATTTGGGAAGCCTATAATTGATGTAGACAAAATAAAATGGAAAATCATAAAAAATCCAACGCAATATGTGCTCACTCCTTTAAAAAACCAAGAGAGCGTTCAACCTACACTATTTTTTAATCCGATTAATTTTGTCCTTGAAGAGCAGCGGATATATTTTAGTTCAATTAATACGTTGATAGTTGTTGAGTATAAAAATTTTAAATCATTCAATGAAAAAAAGATGCCCACTGAAGTATTTATATCAATAATTCAAAACGGAAAAATATCAAAAATAACAATGGAGTATAGTCAAATAGATTTTCCAGAGAACTTAACTTTCCCAATTGAAATCCCTGAAGGATATAAAAAAATAAAAATAAATGAACTATTACAATAGAATTTTATTCTTAGTTCCTCTTCTTATATTTAACTATAGCTTTTCACAGGATTACAATGCGCAACAAAAAAAATTAGAGGCCCAAAAATTATCTATAAAAAAAGAAATAGAGAAAATTAACGTACTTGTTTCTGAAAATAAAAAAAAGACAACCACCCTTTTAGACAACATTGAAGATGTAGAGTTAAAAATTTCTGTAAGAAATAAACTTATAGAGGTTAACAATCAACAATCAAAAAACTTATCCAATCAGATAAAAAATAAAAATGATAGAATTTATGATTTACAGATTGAGCTTAAAAAATTAAAAGATGAATATGCAACAATAGCTTCTAATTCTTACAAGAAAAGATCCTCAAAAATAAAATTCATGTATGTGTTTGCTTCAAGAAATTTCAATCAAGCCTTTACCAGATTTCAATATTTTAAACAATACTCAACTTACAGAAAAGAACAAGCAAGTAAAATTGTCCTCACCCAAAATAATATTTTATCATTGATTGATACATTAGAGAAAAACAGAAAAAAGAGAGAAGTCATAATAGGAGAAAATCAAAAAATTAAAAAAGAACTTGAAGGAGAAAAACAAAAAAAGAATAGCCTATTCAATAATTTAGAAAAAACCAATAAAAATTATTTGACTGAAATAAGACAAAAGGAAAAAGAATCAAAACTCATTGATAATGAAATTCAAAAATTAATTAGATTGGCTATATCAGAATCAAATAATAATGATTCAAGTGTTAATAATTTTGCTCTTACCCCTGAAGGCAGGATTATTTCTTCAAACTTTTTGTCAAATAAAAGCCAATTACCTTGGCCATTAAAAGAAGGAGTAATTACCAGAAGGTTTGGAACTCAGCCCCATCCAGTTGTTAGAACAACAACAATAAACAGTACAGGGATTATGATAGCAACATCACCTAATTCAATAGTTAGATCTATCTTTGAAGGACAGGTTTTATCTGTTTACGGCTTCAAAGGAGGTAATCCAGGAATTTTAATAAGACACGGAAAATATATTTCTAACTATCAGAACCTATCACAAGTTTTTGTTAAGAAAGGAGATAAAATTAAAGCAGGAGAAGAAATAGGAATAATATTTACAAATATCACATCAGGAAAGGCTATATTAAAGTTTAGTATATTTAATGAGTTAAAACCAGAGAATCCACAGAACTGGTTAAGTAAATTCTAGTTTTTATTTTTCGATTAACAACCAAGCGTCACTACCCTTTTCTTTCTTTATCCTAGCGATTAATTTAACAGCTTCATTCCTGTTTTGAAGTCTAGCATATGCGACACGGTGAAGGCCTTTAGGATTAATTGATGTAAACGAGGCTTCATAGCCCAGCTTAATTAATGACTTTAATTTATTATTTGCATTGTCCATTGATCGAAAAGATCCAGCAATAACGCTATAATATATTGAATTGGAATTATATGGTGTAATACTTTTCTTAATTGGAATATCTATTTTTGAATACTCTCCAAGATCAAATGTTGCTGTTTGAACATTTTGTAGAATCTTTTTTTGAGCATTAGCTAATGATTCAACCTTTTGCCCATTTTGATAATCATCAAATGAAATGTAACTAATAGAGCTTATCCCAATAAGTAATATTAATATTGCAGCATATTTAATTGCATAATCTGGGATGCTTAAAGTTTTAATCTTTTCTTTAGAGTCATCAATCTTTCTAGGGTTTCTAGTAAAGCTTTCTAATCCATATGAGTTAGAATCAAAATTGGCACCTTTATTTGGTTGGAATTGAATCTTCTTTTCAGTGTTTAATTGAAAAACACCAATAGTGTCTATTTCAACTTTATCACTTTTCAATGAGGACAATAGAGCTTTAACTTCCTTCTTAATTTGCTTCAAAGAAGCATTGTACGAAATATTTTCTTTTGCACTAATTTCATTTGCAAGTAATCCGTCATTTTCTTTTAGCATTCCATTAAATGTGACGGATTTTTTTGGAGGAGAAAAAATATTATTATCATGTGACGCCGGAATAGATTTAGTTAAAAAAGCGCCAAATCCTGGAATAATAACACAATCGTGTTTATGTAAAAGTTCTATTATGTGCTTGGAAATAGACATTAATCAAATTTAAAAAAAAACAATTAAAATCCAACTCTACTTCTAACTCTTTTAAGAACTAGTTGAGCTTGTTTTCTCGCTTTTTCTGCGCCATCTTTTAAAATAATCTCCACTTTTTCCTTATTAGCATGGTATGAGCTATATAAATCTCGCTCTTTTTGAAATTTTTGTATGATTTCATTAAACAAGATTTCCTTTGCCTCACCATATCCCAAACCACCTGAAGTATATCGGTTTTTTAATGATGTTTGGTTTTCTTTAGAAGCAATTAAAGAATAAATCTTAAATATATTACAATCTTTAGGATCCTTTTTATCTTCGACAGAAAGGCTTTGAGTTTTAATTTTCATAATTTGCTTTCTCAAATCTTTATCGGGAAGAAAAATATCAATTGTGTTGCCTTTAGATTTACTCATTTTTTCACCGTTTGTCCCAATAACATATTTTGCCTCTTCTTGGATTTCAGGTTCAGGAATCACTAACGTATCACCCATTAGGTTATTAAACCTAGAAGCTACATCTCTAGTAATTTCAAGATGTTGCAGTTGATCTTTGCCAATAGGAACAATATTCGCATCATACATTAAAATATCAGCTGCCATAAGCATAGGGTAGGAAAACAAACCAGCATTAACATCTTTCAAATTATCTGACTTATCTTTAAATGAATGAGCTAATGTTAATCTTTTATATGGGAAAAAACAACTTAAATGCCATGCTAGTTCAGTAACTTCAGAGACATCGCTTTGTTTGAAAAAACAGGCTTTATTAGTATCTAAACCAAATGAAAGCCAGGCAGCAGCAGTAGAAAATGTATTTTTTTGTAGTACTTCAGGGTCTTTAATTTGTGTTAGAGAATGTAGGTTGGCAATAAAGAAATATGACTCTTCATTTGACTTATTTGCCATTTGAATTGAAGGGATTATTGCACCAAGCAAATTTCCTAAATGAGGAGTACCCGTTGACTGAACTCCAGTGAGAATTTTGGCCATAAAAAGACAATTATACAAACAAAGATATTTTTTTTTCATTCTGAAACAAAATACCTCTTACCTTTGAGGTTAATTTTAGCGTGTAATAATGTTAAGGTCATTGCATAAATTAGTCATTAAAATATGGTGGGCTTGGTTCTATACTTTAGCTGCCATTCAAACAATACTTTATTTCCCCATTTTAGTTATAATACTTATGTTGCCCAGAGGCTATGCAAAATTATTTTGGATTGCAAGGAATCTTTGGTCTAGAATTATTCTACATGGGAGTGGCTTTTATCTTTCATTTGAGAATCAGCATAAGCTTAAAACAGAAACAAATTGTTTAATAATTGCAAATCATACTAGCAACATGGATGTTTTTCTGATGTTTATATTGAATAAAACACCATTTACATTTGTTGGCAAGAAAGAGCTATATAGTATCCCAATTTTTGGATATGTATATAAGAGAGCTGTTATAATGGTAGACAGATCTAACTCAAAAAGCAGACATGAAGTTTATGGCAGAGCGAACAAACTGCTAGAAGAAGGATATAACATATGTATTTTTCCTGAAACAAATTATCTGGATGAAACAGCAGTATTAGCAGACTTTAAACATGGTGCATTTAAAATCGCAATAGAGAATAAACTCCCTATAATACCGATTGTTATGTTTGACTGCAAATTAAAATTTCCTTGGTCTCCAATTTTTGGGAAACCAGGACAGTTAAGGGCAAAAGTTCTAGATAAAATTGAAGTTAGTGATTTGACTGAAGAAGATATACCAGAATTAATCGATAAAACTCGTAAAATTATGATAGATGAGCTGCTCGCAGATCCAAAAAAAGCACCTCTCAAAGCTGCTAATAAATATAGGGAACTACAAAAAAAGTAATTTATTTATTTGTTGCTTATAATTTGAAATATTTTCCCTTCCAATTCCTCCATAAGCTCTGGATTATCTTTTAAAAGAACTTTAATAGAATCTCTTCCTTGACCGAGTTTAGTTCCTGCGTAACTAAACCAAGATCCACTTTTTTCTATAATTTCATACTCGACCCCAAGGTCTAAGATTTCTCCTGTTTTTGAAATTCCTTCTCCATACATAATATCAAATTCTGCTGTTTTAAAAGGGGGGGCAACTTTATTTTTAACAACTTTTACTCTTGTTTTATTCCCTAAAACAGCACCTTCTGAATCCTTTATTTGAGTTGACCTTCTAATATCTAACCTAACAGATGCATAAAATTTTAATGCATTCCCTCCTGTTGTAGTTTCAGGGTTACCAAACATAACACCTATTTTTTCTCTTAACTGATTCAGAAAAAAAACTGTACAATTTGTTTTACTGATAGAAGCTGTTAACTTTCTCATTGCTTGAGACATTAATCTCGCATGTAAACCCATTTTAGAATCCCCCATTTCTCCTTCAATTTCACTTCTTGGAGTTAGCGCTGCAACAGAATCAATTACCACTGCGTCAAGTGCTCCAGAACGAATTAAATTATCTACAATTTCTAGAGCTTGTTCTCCATTATCTGGTTGAGAAATTACAAGTTCAGCTAAATCAACACCTAGCTTTTCAGCATAAAACCGGTCAAATGCATGTTCAGCATCAATAAATGCAGCAATGCCTCCACTTTTTTGACACTCAGCTATAGCATGTAATGCAAGTGTAGTTTTTCCTGAAGATTCTGGACCGTATATTTCAACTACTCTCCCTTTAGGATAACCTCCCACACCCATTGCCAGATTCAATCCTATTGAACCGGAAGAAATAGCTTCTATCTTTTCTATAGTTTGATCCCCCAGCTTCATAACAGAACCTTTCCCATAGGTTTTGTCTAATTTATCTAAAGTTAATTTAAGAGCCTTTAGTTTTGAATCTTTGTCTGCCATATTGATGCCTTTGTCACTAAAGTAATATTTTTTATATTTATATTTTATGAAACTATGAGAAAGATATTAATAATTTTAAGCCTTACACTAAGTGTAAATATTTCAGCTCAGGATATTCTATCCTTAAAAGATCGTGCAGAGTTTATTAACGAACTTCAGCAGGACAGGTTCAATAATTTATTGCCATCATTGATGAAAAAAACTAGCATTGATATGTGGGTTCTTATTACTAGAGAATATAATGAAGATCCAATAATCAAAACAATGCTACCTCCTAAATGGTTAAACGCGAGGAGAACTACTATTTTAGTTTTTTCAAGAGACTCTAAAACTAATGAGTTTAAATCAGTTGCAATTACCAGATATCCTTTTGGAGACAATATCCCTTCGATTTGGGATAAAGATAAGCAACCTAATCAATGGAAAGCATTAAGGGACTATATCGTTAGTCAAGATCCTAGTAAGATTGGTATAAACTCATCAAGTTATGAGTCTTTAGCAGATGGCCTTAGTAAATATCATTATGACCAACTTTATAATGTCCTGCCAAATAAATACAGGAATAGAATTGTTTCAGCAGAAGATCTTGCAATTGCATGGATCGAGACAAGAACTGCAATGGAAATGACCGTTTATTCCCATTTAGTTGAAATAAGTCATGCAATAATTAGAGAAGCTTTTTCAACAAAAGTAATTACTCCTGGCATTACCACTACCGACGATGTTGTTTGGTGGATGCGTGAAAAGGTTATTGATCTAGGGCTTGACACATGGTTCCACCCTAGTGTTGATGTTCAAAGAAAAGATGCTAGTGATTTATATGCATTTGACAATAAATCAAAATTTGATAGAATACAACCAGGAGATTTGCTTCACTGTGATTTTGGTATTTCATATCTAACTCTAAATACAGATTGTCAAGAATTAGGATATGTACTAAAACCTGGAGAAACTAGTGCTCCAGATTTTTTAGTTAATGCATTAAAAGAGGGGAATAGGGTACAGGATATTTTTACAAATAATTTTGCATTAGGTGTTACAGGAAACGACATATTAAGAAAGTCTTTAAAGCAAGGCAAAGCAGAAGGACTAAGACCATCAATATATACTCATCCACTTGGAACCTATGGACATTCTGCTGGAACAACTCTTGGTATGTGGGATTCACAAGGTGGTGTTCCACTAACTGGAGATTATCCTCTTCAACATAACACAACTTATGCAATAGAATTAAATACAACAGTTTATATTCCAGAGTGGAAAAAAGATATAAGAATCATGTTGGAGGTTCCAGGCTTTTTTGGCAAAGACGGGTTCAGATATATTAACGGTCGACAAACAGAATTGCTTTTAGTTGGTCCAAAACAAGAGGGTTTGAATGACTGAAAGGGTTAAGGTCATTAAAAAGTTGTAATTTTGCATTCTATATTAGTATAGCATGCAACTGTACAATAAACATAGTGCTGAAGAGCGCGCCAGAATAATTGATGAAAATTCTCAAGAAAGAATAACGCTATCTTTTTATAAGTATTTTAAGCTTGGAAATCCAAATCTGTTTAGAAACCACCTTTTTATTGTTTGGTCTAAGCTAGATGTTCTGGGAAGAATATATGTTGCTAAAGAAGGTATAAATGCACAACTATCTGTCCCAAAAGAAAACTACAATAAATTTAAGGAGTCTCTAAAAAGTTTAACTCCACTTAATGAAATAAGGCTAAATGTAGCAATTGAACAATACAGTAAATCATTTTTAAAGCTGACAATTAAGGTTAGAGAAAAAATTGTGGCAGATGGGTTAGATGACAAATCGTTTGATGTCACAAAAATTGGTGATTATTTAAATGCGGAACAATTTAATCAGATGTTAAATGAGGATAATACAGTATGTATTGATATGAGAAATCATTATGAAAGTGAAATAGGGTTTTTTAGGAGAGCTATTAAGCCTGACGTTGATACATTTCGAAAATCTCTTGAAGTGATTGATGACCAATTAGAAAAAAATGGTAAAGACAAGAATTACTTAACGTATTGTACTGGAGGGATAAGATGTGAGAAAGCAAGTGCATATTTGAAATACAAAGGAATACAAAATGTATTCCAACTAGAAGGAGGAATTATAGAATATACCAGACAGGTAAAACAGAATAAATTGGAAAATAATTTTTTAGGAAAAAATTTTGTTTTTGATGAAAGGAAAAGTGAAAGAATATCTGATGAGATTGTCTCTAGTTGTCACCAATGTGGAGCGCCTGCAGACACTCATGTAAATTGCACAAACGAGGCTTGTCACCTATTGTTTATTCAATGTAAAAATTGTCAAGAAAAAATGAACACCTGTTGTTCGGATGATTGCAACAAAACAATTCAACTTTCGTATCAAGAGCAGAAAGAGCTCAGAAAAGGAAAACAGAATAGTAACAAAATTTTTAAAAAGGGAAGAGCCGGTCACATTAAATTGAATCAATACTAATGGGAATGAAAAAGAGACGTTTAATAAAAATATACTGGATACTATTGCTGTCAGGAATAATCTCATTTTTCTCCTTATTTATTTTAACCGGGAATGGCTATTTTGGAGAAATGCCAGAATTTGAACAGTTAGAAAACCCAAACACAAATTTGGCAACTCAAATTATTTCATCAGATGGGGAGATCTTGGGAAAATATTATTTTAATGACAATAGAACCCCTATTACATATAAAGAACTTCCTTCAAACCTAGTTAACGCTCTTATTGCAACTGAAGATGAAAGATTCTATTCTCACCCAGGTATTGATGTGAGATCTACACTAAGGGCAATTGTTTTTTTAAATAAAAGAGGAGGAGCTAGTACAATTTCACAACAGCTTGCAAGGCAATTGTTTGTTGGAGTGAGATCTAGAAGTTTTGCACAAGCAGTATTACAGAAGGCAAAGGAATGGGTTTTAGCTTTGCAGATTGAAAAAAGATATACAAAGAATGAAATTATTGCAATGTATCTTAACATATATGACTTTAACAATAATGCGGATGGTGTTAGGTCTGCATCTAAAATTTATTTAAACAAAACACCTGACAGTCTTCTTATAGAAGATGCAGCAATGTTGGTTGGGATGCTTAAAAATTCATCATTATATAACCCTCTTAGACGACCTGAGTTAGTTTTAGAAAGAAGAAATGTTGTGTTTCAACAAATGTTTAGAAACGAGATGATTTCAACAAATGAATTAGATTCATTAGTTCAGCTTCCATTAAATGTAGATTATTCTCCTGAGTCTCACAGAGAAGGTTTAGCAACTTATTTTAGAGCATACCTCCAGGAGTTTATGAATCAGTGGCTAAGAGAAAACATAAGAGAGGATGGATCCAAATATAATTTATACAGAGACGGACTACGAATATACACAACAATTGATTCTAGGTTACAAGAAATTGCGGAACAATCTATGGATGACCATATGAAAAATTTACAGTCTGAGTTCTTTGCTCAGAATAAAGAACCCGATTCATTAAATCCGACTCCTCCTTTTCGAGATTTAAGAGAAGGTCAGGTTGATACTTTAATTAAATTATCTGCAATGAGATCAGAAAGATGGAGAAAGATGAGGTTAAGCGGAAATAGTGATGATGAAATTTGGGAGTCTTTCCAATTAGAAACACCAATGAAAGTTTTTTCATGGAAAGGAGAAATAGATACTATTATGAAACCTGTTGATTCAATACGTTATTATAAATATTTCTTAAGATCATCTTTAATGTCTATGGAACCACAAACCGGACATGTTAAAGCTTGGGTTGGAGGATTTGATTTTAAACATTTTCAATATGACCAGGTAAAACAAGGAAGAAGGCAGATTGGATCAACAGTTAAGCCTTTTCTTTATGCTACAGCTATTGATCAGTTGAAATTGTCTCCGTGCCAGACCTTGCCTGATGCTCTTTATTGTATTGAGCCAATGAAGCATGGTAATATTGACGCTTGGTGTCCAAAAAACTCAAGTAATAAATATGGTCAAACCAGAAACTTAAAAAATGCATTAGCAAATTCAATTAATACTGTTAGCGCAAGGCTTATGGATCAAGTAGGACCAAAACCTGTTGTAACTTTAATGAAGAAGATGGGAATTAAGTCTTATCTGCCAGAGGTGCCTTCAATAGCTCTTGGGACCCCTGACATTAGTCTATATGAATTGGTAGGAGCGTATAGTACATTTGTAAATAAGGGAATATATGTAGAGCCTATCTTTATTACTAGAATTGAAGATAAAAATGGAATCCCTCTTTTTGAGGTAATTCCTGAAACTAGAGATGTATTAAGTGAAGAAGTGGCATATGTTACTCTTAATTTATTGGAAGGGGTAACAAACTACGGTTCTGGAGGAAGGTTACGACATGCAGGTCTTGAAGAATCTAATTACATATATAAAAATATTATAACAGGATATCCATATGTTTTTGAAAATGCAATTGCTGGTAAAACTGGGACGACTCAAAATCAAAGTGATGGTTGGTTTATGGGGATGGTGCCAAATTTAGTTACTGGAGTTTGGGTTGGAGGAGAAGATCGTTCAGTTCACTTTGAGGATATTGCTTTTGGTCAAGGAGCTACAATGGCATTGCCAATATGGGCGCAATATATGAAAAACGCGTATTTACATGAGGACCTTAATATTTCATCTGCAGATTTTCCAGTACCAGAAATTGTTTCTATTCCACTTGATTGTGGAAGTTTAAGAATTGACAGTGCAGATGCAAATAAGGATCTTAAAAAATTAGGGTTTTAAAGTAACACTTTTTCATAACAATAAAATGGAAGGTCACTTTGCATTGGAAAAAAAACATCTCCTAGCTGAGTGTATCCCCGAGATCTATAAAATTTATTATTTCTCTGATTTAAACTGAATGTGTCTAATCGAATAGAAATGAAATTATTCTCAACAGCAAAGGATTCAGAAAAATCCATTAATTTTTTTCCATTCCCATTTTTTTGAAAACGGGGGTCTACAGCTAATCGATGTAAGTATAAGTTTTTAGAATCTTTAGTTAACCATTGTACATCTTTATATACGTCATCTTTAAAAGCAGTTAGCATAATACAGCCTATGATTTGCTTATTCTTTTCCAGAACATATAATGAGCCTGAATCTATATCATTTTTAAAAACCTCTTTCGAAGGATATTTTTCATTCCATTGAAAAATACTATAGTTAGCCATATCAATAGCGCATGCGTCCGCTATTTTTTTTATATCATCAAGGTCTTTACCTATTGCTTGCCGAATATTCATATCCTATGTCTACTCCACTATCTTTATACGCTGTCATTGCATAAGCATTTCTAGTGTTTCTAACACTTCTTTGCTATTGTCTTGAGAACCTCTTCTTATTGCTCCTTTAACACAATTACGTGTAAAGTCTAAAGGAAAACGTTTACCTTCTTTGTCCATGCCTGTGTTAACTAGATACACATTACAATTATTAGCATGTATCTTATTCATCAACAAGTCACTGTACTCTTTTACTGCTCTAGGCATAAACGGAGATCCGTAGCAAGGACTAAACAAAGGTTTGATTTCGTTGCTACCTGATTCAGTTCCAGGCATTTGGCTAGTGTATCCTGTTTCAAAGAAACGCCTTACTGTGTCTCCAGTAATCTTACTAATGGGAGGAAACACACCTTTAGCATCCATTGTTAAAAAGAATATATTCTTTGCATGATTAAATGCAACTGGTGCATGATACGCATTTTTTACTGTGTCTATTGGATAACTTAGTCTAGCATTAGGTGCACCTGGATTCTCTTCAACAAGAGTATTACGTTCCCTTGCTAGTTCTACTGCATCAAAGATAGTAGGGTGTGTTTCTGCATTGAGTCCTTCACTCTTAGCATAGCATCCTGTTTCAATCATTTGTATGCTTTCATGCGTCCAAGCAACTTCATCATCGCTAATAAGTTGGTACTCAGGATCACTGCTTAGTGTTGTCTTACCTGTGCCACTAAGGCCAAACATTAAATTAGTTTCTCCTTGATATGTAAATGCAGCACAATGCATTGGCAGTGTTCCGTTCTCAGGTAATTCAAAACTTACAATACCAAACACACCTTTCTTAATCTCTCCTAAGAATGTTGTGCCTGCAATAAGCATTACATGTTCATCTAAGTGTACATGTATCTTAGGCTCAGATACTTCTAGGTCTGTGTTGTGTAGTATTGTCCAGTCTGCTGTATGTTCTAATCCGTTTTCTTCTACGGTAAACATGTTGCGAACAAACTGTGCATGTCTATCATCATTTGTTTCTACTCTAAAACATATTCCGCATGTATAAAATACAAGATTGTGGTTATATTCTAGTTCATACATTTCATTATGAAAGTCTTTAAAGTCTTGCTCCTTGCCAATCCTATTATACTTCGGGCGAGTAAGGTCAAGCTGTTCTGCACGATGTCCAAAGAACCATTTGTTTTCTGGACTTCGACCTTTTGGGTTTGTCGTAATACGAATATTCATATTATATGATCAATAATATATAATTAACTTTGATATAAATTTAAAATAATTGCCCTTAAAAAATATTTTTTTACAAAAAAAAATTTACCTAGCTCTTCTGCTTACAAATTTTTTATATAGTCAAAATACAATTAACCTTGACGTAGATAATGACCTATATTTTGCAAAAGATTTTTATTATTCAAGTGGTATTTTTTTGACATATTCAAAATTTGCTAAATCAAAAAACGAAAAAGCACTAATTAATCATTTTACAATAGCTCAGGAAATTTATACTCCATCTAGTCAGTTCTTTAGAAAGGATGAGGTAGAGCCAAGAAAATATGATTATCCATATAGTGGATGGTTGTTTTTTAAATATAAAAATCAAAGAGCTTTAACAGACACTAGCAGTTTATCTTTATCTGGAAAGTTAGGGATAACGGGATCAGCATCTTTAGCAAAGGGCATGCAAAATCTATATCATCGATTATTTCTTAACCTTCAAGAGCTTGAATGGAATGCTCAAATGCCTCAAGAGGTTCATCTTAATTTTTTAATCAATTATTTTAAAGGATTTAATGTGGAGGAAAATGTTAACCTTGAAACAAAATTGTTTTCTGAAGTGGGAACTTATCAAATAAAAACAGGCTTGGATGTTGGAATTATGATAGGACTTCTAGATTCATTTCACTTTTTTGATAATATAATGAACATGAAACAAAATAAATTATCTTTTTATCTTGGAACCAGACAAGAATATTACTTTCATGATTTCAATATAGAGGGAAGTCTTTTTAATGATAACGCATCTCTTACCATGAAGTCTAAAAAATATCGAAATATAATTCAAGTAGGATTATTACAGAGATTAAATAAGTTTCAAATTTTAACAACTTTTAATTCAATGTCTCAAGATAATTACAAACAAAGATTCCAAAGGCACCCATACTTAAAAATTAGCATAACATATCTTTTAGATTAATTTAAATTTTAACTTTTTTTTAAAAAAATCGTTCCAGATTAAAATGTAAATTTAATAGGTGATTATAAAAACGCTTCTAAATTATTGTTTAGTCCTTTTTTAGCTAGGTTAATTTTGAATTTTTGTTAATTGGTTTTAATAGAAGCGTTTTTATCTCACCACTATTTTAAAAAGCGTGGGATGTCCGCTGCCTTCATCTTCAGAAGTAATCCAAAATTCTTTTTCATTTATAATCTTAATTGATTCCATTTGAGATTTGTCAATTGGAATTTTAAACTTATCAAATCTATTTGCTTTAAGAGGATCAAAGTCTCTAAATAAAATCAAGTATTGATTCCCATCCGAATCATAGCTTATAAGAGCTAAAAGACCAATGCTACTATTATAATCAGCTCCAGTAATTAATGCGTTTACATTAAATGTATTATTAGGTAAAAGATAGCCACCATTAGAGGGAATAAGATATAAATCAGTATTAAAAGATTCTCTGTCTTTAGAGAAAAGAGCTATAACATCATTAATGATTGTTAGGCCTTCAGCATCAAATTTGTGATGGAGGCTTGGGAAAAAAGACTCTTGTTGTTGATAGGAGAAATTTATAACATCAATGGCTTGAAAACTGTTGTTCGGATCAACTTTAATAATCCTAAGATCTTTTCTATTGCCAAAGTTGTTTCCTGTATCAGCAATATAAAGATACTGTCCATCTTGTGCTATGTCTTCCCAATCTTCATTTGTTAAATTAGAGTCAGAGGATTCATTAATATTATATTCTTGAAGGATTACCCCATCTTCATTAAATTCATATAAAACAGGATCTCCTCCAGAATCATTGTGAGTGATAAAATTATTATTAACTATTTCTAGTCCCGAAGTCTCGTTTATTTCTTTAGGGAGCTTAATTGTAGAAACAATTTCAGCTTCACTAAAGTCTTCTATTGGTTTTTGATTACATGATGTAAAAATTAAAAATGAGATAAGGGTTAATTTTTTCATAATGGAAATCTATTTTTTAGATTTTTTCTTTTTCTTTTTGACTTTTTTTGGTTTGACTTTTTTTGGCGTCCAAAGATTTCTCCCACTATTTATCTTTTCAGGATTAACATTTGTTTTAACAATAATTACTCCTCCAGCTCCCTCACTCCCAAATTTGTTGGTTGCTGCTAAATCCTTTAAAACTTCTACATATTTTACTTGATTTACATGTAGAGGTGGTGGGTTAGGGTATATAATCCCATCAATTTCCCATAAAACTTGATTGCCAGCAGTTTTGAAAGACTGTCTCCCTCTTAGAGCAATATTAGCGTTACCATATTTATCAGTAATTTTTCTGGCTCCAGGAATTCGGTTTGCAAGTGCATCAACAAGTGTTTGAGAAGAAATTATTTTATCATTTTTAATCACTGATTCTTTTTCATTAGCTTGTGCTTGAACCTTCGCCAGTCCCATTAAAAATATTAAAAATATACTCAGATAAATTCTCATAAATTAATTTTTTAGTTAATCTTCTTTTTTCTTTTTTTTGTTGCAGTTCTCCACAAGTTTTTAGGGGAGTTGATTAGGTCATCATAATTTGCACCAACAGCAGTTTTAATTATTATTACTCCTGCACCTCCTTCACTTCCATACCTATTGGCTGCAGCAATCCCTTTAATAATTTCTACGTATTTAACTTGATGGATTCCGATCATAGGAGCAGTTGAATACAATACCCCATCAATATCCCATAAAACTTCATCGCCAGCGGTTTGAACAGAATTCCTTCCCCTTAATGCAATACTAGCATTACCATATTTATCACTAATTTTTCTTGCACTTGGAACTTTTCTAACTATCGAGGCAACAAGTCCAACAGGGGAACCAGTTGCATCTTGGTTTGACCCAATTATTCCATATTCAAAAGAATTTATGCCTGCAGCATAATTTCTAGTTCCACGATTCGACGGTGTATAACCATGGTATTGAGAAAAAACTTCAAGTGTAAACAGAAAAATAAAAAATATAGACAAATACAGCCTCATAAGAGATTAATTAGTAGTCAAAGATAACTGAATATTTCATTTTTTTTTATAAATTAGTAGGCTATGTCAAAAAAATGGGTAGATCTTGATCAAGTGTATTTTCCAGTTGGAGTAAGTTCAGTTTATTTTGAAGGAAGAAGAGTCTCAAAGCGTGACATTCAAATTGATCGAAACTTTAGAGAGGTTATGTCTAGCGAGTATGATGTTAAAAAACTCCCAGATCACATAGAGTATCTTCCCAGGAAAAAGGCAGCTGAATATTTAAAGGTTAGTGAAAGCACACTAATAAGGTATCATCTTGATGGTAAATTAAAATGGATAACAAGAAGAAATAGAACACCAATATATATTATAGAAGAATTAGATGCTTATAAGAAAAAAGGTAGTCCAGTAAAATAGTTATCTTAGAGTATTATCTAGTAAATGATAATAAAATTTCACAAAGTAAACTTAAAGAAAAAGTTCCCGCTACAAATCAGTAGAGGTATTCATTCTGAGTCACAAAATGTCTTTATTGAACTTATTGAAGATGGCATTACAGCATGGGGGGAGTCTGCTCCAGGTAAAGCTGAGGGAGCGTCTTCTGCAATTCAAGTAGAAGAGTCTCTTGTGAAGCTAATAGAAGAGGGAATTGAAGGGTTATCTATTTATGATGTTTATCAAAAAGGTAAAGAATTGAAAACTCCACCATGTGCCTTGGCAGCTTTGGATATTGCATTATGGGATTTAAAAGCAAAGAAAGCGAACCTGCAATTAAATGATTTATTAGGGATTCCTAAACCGTCGACACCAACTTCAATAACTGTTGGAATTAATCCCCCTGAAGTTGTTAAAAAAAGGGTTGAGCTAATACTTAAAAACAAACAAGTTAGGGCTCTTAAAATTAAATTAGGCTCACCAAATGGTATTGATTACGATAAAGAGATTTATTCTCAGGTTCTAGAAAGTACCAAGTCATCAAAAATTTCAATTAGAGTTGATGCAAATGGTGGCTGGGCTCTTGATGATGCTAAAGAAATGATCAAATGGTTGTCTGAAAGAAATGCAGAATACATTGAACAGCCTCTTGCAGAGGGTAATGAAGACCAATTAAAATTTTTGTTTAAAGGAAGGAGTTTGCCAATATTTGTCGATGAGTCATGTAGGTTTTCAGAAGATGTCCCTAGGCTAGCAAACTTTGTTGATGGGGTTAACCTAAAATTAATGAAATGTGGAGGCATCACTGAAGCTTTAAGAATTTTAAATACAGCTAGATCATTTGGATTAAAAACTATGATAGGGTGCATGAGTGAATCCTCAGTCAGTATTTCAGCTGGGGCATCGCTTACTGGAATAATTGATTATGTTGACCTTGATTCTCACTATAATTTATCTCCAGATCCAAGTTCAGGAGCGGTTATGATTAATGGAGTAACTATGACTAACAATGGCGATGGTCATGGTGCAAACTTAAACATTGAAAACTATGTTTAACAATAAAGATAAGGTAGCAATTTGGATGGAAGGAAGCCTAGATGATGATTATGGGAAGATGGGAATTAGCGCAATGAGATACCTTGAGAATGAGATTGTATGTGTAATAGACAGCATTCATTCTGGAAAAGTTGTTTCAGAAGTTTCACCTATAATTAAGAAGGATATTTTAATAGTAGATTCTCTTGAAAAAGCTAAATCAATGGGAGCATCAGTTCTTTTATTGGGTGTGCTAACTTCAGGAGGAGTTCTTCCAGATCACTGGGAGGAAACAATAATAAAAGCCTTAAAATTAGGTCTATCATTAATTAATGGTCTTCATGTAAATCTAAATGATAAATATTCAAGCTATATAGTTGATAAGGCTAATCAGTGGATATGGGACACAAGAACTCCTCAGTTTATATCAAAAATTGGTTCTGGAGAAACCCTTAAATTAAATAACAAGAGGGTTTTAATGATTGGAACTGATATGGCATCAGGAAAAATGACTACAGGTTTGGAGCTATATTCTTATCTAAAAAATAAAAACATTAATGTGGGGTTTGTTGCAACTGGTCAGATTGGTATAATGGTAACAGGGAAAGGAATACCTCTTGATGCGTATAAGTTAGACTATGCTTGTGGAGCAGTTCAGCATGCAGTTATGGAAGAAAAAGATAAAGATGTTATTATAGTAGAGGGGCAAGGATCAATTCTGCACCCTGGAAGCACTGCCACGCTTCCACTTATGCGGGGAACTTGTCCTACTCATATGATCTTATGTCACCTTGCCCACAAGAACACATTACGATCTCCTGAGTGGGTAAAAGTCCCTAATCTTTTAAGTTTTATTAAACTAAATGAAGAGCTTGCAAATGTTTTAGGAACATATGCTAATTCTAAAGTTGTAGGGGTTTCCTTAAACACATCTAGATTAAATGACAATGAGGCAAAAAACTACATTTCAAAAGTTGAAAAAGAAACAGGTTTGCCAGCTGCTGATGTTATCAGATTTGGCGGTGAGAAAATATTTGAGAAAATAATAGAATAATTATTTAAGATGATGATCAGCGGCTCTAGTAGCAATTTGACTATTTGGTTTCACATTAACCTTATAGCCTAAAGAATTAGCCCAACCCTTTGTGGCAGAAATTAATTTATTTGATCTATATGCTTCGTCTGAATTGTAGTCCATGTCTATCTCAACCTTGACGCTTATTTGCTTTGTTAGCCATTCCGCGACTATTATACTATGTTCAGCCTCTAGCCAAAGACGTTTCCACATATCATCAATGATTGTAACAGATGACTTACTTAAAATATAATGAACTCCTCGAGTTCCAAGTCTGTATGCAATTACACTTGCATAATTTGTTTGTTTACCAATGTTTTGGGAGTCTGATCCCACATGAATTTTAACAGAGGGAAAATCTTTGATAATAGATAAAGTATGATTAACAGGGTCAATATTGTTTCCTTTAATATCCTTAAATAATCTCATGCTCTAAAATAAATATTATTTGTAAATTACACCTTTAACAAACAATTAAACTATCAACTAATGAAAAAATTTCTTCCAATTTTATTATTGACTCTTTCAGCCTTTACCTTTACGCTTCACTCTCAAAGTGTAAATAAATTAAAAAAAGAATTATTGAATTCTCTTGAACAAAAATCATCTGCTTTAATATCTGTTAGCGATAAAATATGGGAGGCAGCAGAAGTTGCATTTAGAGAGGAGAAATCAGCAGAATATTTAATACAGTATGCAGAGGAGAATGGATTAAAAGTTGAGAAAGGTTTAGCTGGTATGCCAACTGCTTTTACGGCAACATATGGAGAGGGAAAACCTGTAATTGGAATTATTGGAGAATTTGATGCTTTACCTGGTCTGTCTCAGACATCAGTTCCATATAGAAATGAATTGGTTGCAGGTGGTGCTGGTCATGGATGTGGACATAACCTTTTTGGAACTGCCAGTTTAGGTGCTGCTATTGCTATAAAGGAGTTAATTGAAAAAGGAGCCTTAACAGGTACTGTTAAATTTTTTGGAACCCCAGCTGAGGAGAAATTTTTTGGAAAACTTTGGATGATAAGAGAAGGTATATTTGATGATTCAGATATTATTATGGACTGGCATCCAGGAGATAATACTGAAGCAAATGTTCAGCCATCATTAGCTCTAGTTGATTTTATGGTTGAATTCACTGGGCAATCTGCTCATGCCTCTGCTGACCCATGGAATGCAAGGAGTGCTTCGGATGCTTTAGAATTATATACTCATGGAATTAATGCATATAGAGAACATGTTAAACCTTCAGTAAGAATGCACTATCATATTCAAGATGCAGGACAAGTTGTTAATGTTGTCCCAGATTATTCAAGAATTTGGGTTAGAGTAAGAGATATAACAAAAGAAGGTTTAGCGCCTGTTTATGATCAGGTTAGAAAAATGGCTGGGGGTGCTGCGATAATGGCAAATGTTGATCATAAAGTCTCTTTAATTTCAGGAATTCATGATCTTCTGCCAAATCGAACAGGTGGAGCGGTTATGCAAAAAAATCTTGAAGCTCTTGGTGATATTCAGTACTCACAGGAAGAAATTGATTTTGCCATTGAAATGCAAAAAGCTAATGGGAAACCTACATTAGGTATTGATGGAAAAATTAGACCATTAAGAGAAACACTTGAAAGTCCTGGAGGAGGTTCTACCGATGTTGGAGATGTGAGTTATAATGTTCCAGTAGTTAGTTTAGCAGCGACAACAGCACCTAAAGGTGTTCCATGGCATTCTTGGTCAGTAGTTGCAAGCTCAGGGATGTCTATAGGACACAAAGGAATGCTTCATGCGGCAAAAGCTCTCGGAATGACAATGATTGATATATTTAAGGATAAAAAATTGAGAGAGGAAATAAAGAAAGAATTTGATGATAGAATTGGTGAATATGAGTATGACCCATATTTAGATCCAGGCCCACCCCCTATAGATTATGTTGATTAAATCCAAGATCTTTCTTTCATTTCCTTTGTAATATGCTTTCCGAGATAAAGTATAGCGATCATATTAGGAATTGCCATTAGAGCAAAAGCAATATCAATAATTCCAATTACAATCTCAACTGTTGCTAATGCTGAAAATATTATTGCTATTATATATATAATATTATAATATTTCCCTTTTTCAGGCTTTGTTAAAAACCCATAGCATTTTACACCATAATATGAATATGTTAATAGGGTTGAAATTCCAAAAACGGAGATCATGAAAATTAGCAAATAGTCGCCGAATCCAAAAAATAATAGTCTAAACGCTTCAAGAGTTAATAAAATTCCATTTAGTTCTTGAAAATTAGCACCACTGATAATTATAATTAAACCTGTTATTGTACAAATAAGAATTGTATCTAATATTGGCCCCAACATAGCAACTAATCCTTCATCAGTACTTCTAGTAGTAGTTGATTGTCCATGATAAATTGGAGCCAGCCCAACACCACTTTCACTAGAAAAAACTGCTCGTTTTATACCTATTAATATAAGGCCCCAAAAACCACCGACTACTGCAGAGTTAAAGTCAAAGGCATTTACAAAAATTAATTTAAATGTTGACGGAACTATTGAATAATTAGAAATTAAAATAAAAAGACCAATTAAAAAATAAACCACAACCATAAATGGAACTAAACCAGATGTTATTTTCACAATTGATTTTAATCCACCAAAAATAACTAGTGAAGTTAAAATTGTTAGAGAGATTCCTATAATTAATTTCCACCAAAAATCTCCTAGATCAATCAATTGGTTGGGGTTAAGAACATCAATATATGATTGTGTAAGTTGATTAGCAGTAAAAGCAGGCAGTACTCCAAAAAGTCCAGCAATAGAAAACCATATTGCAAGAGGTTTTCCATATTTTTTTATCCCAGTTTTCATATAATACATCGGTCCAGCTAATGGTTCTTTGTAGCTTTCATTATCTCTCATTTTTATAGAGAGAGAACAAGAATAAAATTTGATGATTGATCCAACAATCGCAGTTATCCACATCCAGACAAGAACTCCAGGACCACCTTGATGAATAGCTATTGACACTCCAGCAATGTTCCCAAGTCCAACTGTTGCCGCTAATACCGCAGATAACGCTTGAAACCTAGAAATACCTTTCTGGGACTGATCCTTGGATAAAAGAAGCCGGAAAGCTTTATTTATTTTTAATAATGGTTTAGCTTTTGATTGAATAGTTAGATAAAGCCCGCCTCCAATTATCAAAATAAACATAACCCAATTAAGAGGGTATAAAATAGAATTTAAGTAGCTTTCTATAGAACTAAATATTGCAACCATCCCGAAAATTAATGATTAAATTTTGAAAAGAATAGATTCTTTTATACTTTATGAATTAAATAAAAAATTATGCAATCAAGAAGAGAGTGGCTAAGATCATCATTGGGAATTGGAGGACTTCTTCTAGTTCCATCTACATTAACTGCTGAAGAAATAACAAAATTTAATCCAAGATCATTAGCGA
>TARA_B110000263_G_scaffold104307_1_pt1 | contig 21287 bp, 18 predicted proteins | sample TARA_B110000263 | Tara Oceans TARA_B110000263 (sample SAMEA4397730) | marine metagenome | biome: Polar Biome; feature: [MES] marine water layer (ENVO:01000295) within the mesopelagic zone...; material: water (ENVO:00002006), including particulate matter (ENVO:01000060) such...
TAGGGAATAATTCTAGAGGAGTATATTTCTTAGAGATTACTGATAATAATGGTGTTATAAACAAGAAGATAATTGTTCAATAGATTAATTTCTTATTTTTGTTAATTATGAGATTTATTTTAACATTATTCATATTCTTTTCTTCATTTAATATTCAAGCTCAAACTCAAGTTGACTTTTTTACTAATTATGGAGATTTTAGAATAGAACTTTATGATTCACTTGTTCCTATCACTGCTTCTAACTTTATAAATCTTGTTAGTTCAGAATTTTATGATGGTGCTTTATTTCATAGAGTAATTGATAATTTTATGATTCAAGGTGGTGATGTTTCTCCACCGCCACCTATTATTCCTGATGAGTTTGATAGTACGTTAAGTAATATTCAAAAAACGATATCTATGGCAAATTCTGGACCTAATTCTGGAACTTGTCAATTCTTTATAAATCTTGTTGATAATATATATCTAGATTTTGATAAGCCTCCTTTTTCCTCTAAACATCCTGTTTTCGGGATAACAATTAGTGGTTTTAATATTGTAGAAGCTATAGGAGATGTTCAGACTAATTTTAATGATGTTCCCTATGATGATGTTATTATGGATAGCGTACGTATTGTAAATACTCAGCTTTCTATTAATAACTTCTCTTTTAAATCTGATAAAAAATTGATTAAGATATTTGACTTATTAGGTAGAGAATCTGCCCCTGTCTCTAATACACCATTATTTTATCTATATGATAATGGAGAAGTAGAAAAAATTATCAAGCAATAATATTTTTTTGCCTTATTATGCTTTGCATAAGCATTAAAATTTCAATCATTTGAAATGAATGCAATTCCTAGTTCTGCTGAGAAGGCAATGAAGAAACTTAAAGAGAATTAATAATTATTTAATTATAACTCTTTTTTCAGTTGTTCCATCATTATAAATATAAAATAATGGGATGTTTTTCTTTGATTTCGAATTTCTTCCTAAAAGATCTACAACTTTAATAAGTTCTCTGTCAGTTGTGAATTCTTCTACAGATGTTGATCCAGTACAAATTAGTGTATGTATTCTACCTTGGAAATCTGGTCCATCATGAAAAAATTGCCCACTTGGTCCAGGTCCGTCAGCTAATGAATGTTGAATACCTGCTCTCCAAAAAACTGTTGAATCACCATTAAACAGTAATTTTCTTACTCCACCTGCAATATAAGAATTGTACATATCCGTTGCTTGTCCAGGAAATACAGTGTTGTTTTTAGCACCCAAAACTGCATAGTATCTGTCTTGTACAATATTTACATTACAGGTTATCCATCCATAAGGAACATTTTGTGCATGAAACAAGCTTGTATGCGGGTTACTAAGACCAGCAAAAATGGCGGTTACATCTTCAGGTATAGTGTCTGTTGTAAGATTTAATCCAGTAAATTGAATAATTTCAATTGATTGTTCAGTTGCATTTACTCCATTTGAAACTGAATCTCCTTCGCCGGCTTTGATAGCTGAAATTGTAAAAGATGAATTGGCTCTAAACCAAAATCCTCTGGTTCTTGAATGTATGTATTCCTGATTATGATCATCCATATATACTGTGTCACAGTTGACTTGAGAAAATCCTAAAAGAGGAGTTAATAATAGTAGAGTAAAAATTTTTTTCATTTGTATTGTAGTTTTGTATAAGGGTTTCAAATATAATTAAATTAATTTTTTAATTTTATTTTAATTTTCACTGATTATTTAAATGCGTAAAAACTTAAAAATTTTTCTTTATACCTTTTTTGTTGGTATTACTATTGTTTATCTTCTAATACGTCTTGAATTAATAATAATTTGATGAGAATTAAGAAAATAATTTTTTTAATTTTTTTAATTGCTTTTTCTTCAAGTTTATACTCTTCTCATGTTGATACCTTATCTGTATATAGTGAGTCAATGAAAAAATATATTAAGAATATTGTTATTATTCCTGATACACATGAGTTTTCAGATAATATTCCTGTAATTTATTTATTACACGGAGCTTATGGAGATTATACCGATTGGATTTCCAAAACAAAAGGTCTTGAGGAGTTTTGTGATGATAATGCTGTTATAATTGTTTGTCCTGATGGAGGTTATAATAGTTGGTATTTTGATAGTCCAATAGATAAGAATTTTATGTATGAAACATATATTTTAAAGGAATTAATTCCATACATAGATGCAAGTTATAGCACTAATAATAGTAAAGAATTTAGAGCAATTACTGGACTAAGTATGGGAGGTCACGGGGCTTTTTATTTAGCAATAAGACATCCAGAATTATTTGGTGCTGCAGGAAGTATGAGTGGAGCTTTAGATATAAGACCATTTTCAAAAGATTGGAATATTTCTGATCGTATTGGAAAATTTAAAGATTTTCCAGCTAACTGGCATGACAATACTATCACTAATATGATTGATGATATTAAAGAATCAAAGCTTAAATTAATTTTTGACTGCGGTAAAGATGATTTTTTCTTTGATGTAAATAATATTTTTCATAGTAAACTTATTGATAATAAAATAGATCATATTTATAAAATTAAAGAAGGAGAGCATAATTGGCAATATTGGAATATTTCTATCTTTGAACATCTAAATTTCTTTAATAATTTCTTTAAAAATCAATAATGAGAATCTATTTTACACTTTTGATTTTATGCACATATTGCATTAATCTTTCTTCTCAAAATTCAGCTATTAATTATTTTGAGAAGTTAAATGCAAAAGAAAAAAATGTTATTGTAAATAAGGGCACAGAATACCCTAACACTGGTGAGTATAACTTACATTTTGAATTAGGACAATATCATTGTAAAGCTTGTGATAGCCCTCTTTATAAATCAGAATTTAAGTTTAGATCTAATTGTGGATGGCCAGCTTTTGATAATGAAATAAAAGGTGCTATTACTAGATATTCTGATTATAAATTAGGATATAAAAGAACAGAGATATGTTGTTCTAAATGTGGTGGTCATCTTGGACATGTCTTTGAAGGGGAGAAGTTAACAGAGAAAAATGTGCGTCATTGTGTTAATTCTATATCTTTGGTTTTTAAGAAATTAGAAAACAAGTAATAACTTATAACTTGCTTATCTTTGTTGTTATATTAAGATTTTAATTATGAAAAAACATTTACTCTCTCTATCATTTATTCTTTTACTATTTAATATGAACGCTCAAGTCTCTTATACTATTAATTCTGGAAACTTCTATTATACTCCACAGATTCTAACAATTAATAGTGGTGATACTGTTTACTGGATTAATGATGGAGGTTTACACAATGTGAATTTTGATATTAATACTGTTACTCAAGCGAATTATAATAATCCTGAATCTTTTTCCTCTACACCAACTGATTCTACTGATATGTATACTCATGTATTTACAATAGATGGAATTTATGAGTATGATTGTTCCGTTGGTCAACATGCAGCAAATGGAATGACAGGTACAATCATTGTAAATAGTACTCCAGCCTCTTTAGTTAATTTACTTAATACAGATAAATCAAAATTTAAGGTTTATAATATCTTAGGTAATCAGGTTTTAGAGCTATCAAATACTGCTTTGATTTATATATATAATGATGGTACTATTGAGAAAAAAATTATTGTAAAATAACATTCAATTAATCAATATTTTGAATTTTTTTAATCTCCTCTATTTTATATATTAAATAAAGAATGAAAGCAAATTATTGGTGGTATATATTCTTTGGTCTGATTATAACTTTGATTGGTATAGTTACTAAGAAATTTCTTTTTTTAATGTTACTAATTCCTTTCTCTTTGTTGTTTAATAAAGAAAAGAACAAAAATTAAGTTAAATTATTGGAAGATAATTGGAATATCAATAATTTTTCCCTGTCTATTTATTTTTACAACTGTTGAATTTCCTTTCTCGAATTTACTCAATCCTTTCATATAACCCATCATGTCATTAACATCGATATCTCCAATTTTTACTACTATATCACCTTTAAGTATTCCAAATTTCTCAGCTGTTTTTCCTTTTGAAACACCATCAATTCTCATACCTTTTCCATCAAACAAGTAATCAGGCATAACACCTAGAGTAACCTTGAATCTTGGTGCTGTTGTTGTATCACTTTTTGTTTTTTGAAAATCGAAATCATCTATTTCTATTGATTTTATAATGATTTCTTTTACATATTCATGAATTTTATACATTCCATTAAAATTAATTTTCTCAACATCATCAGATGGTTTATGATAATCTTCATGTTGTCCCGTAAAGAGATGAATCACAGGAATATCTTGTAAATAAAATGATGTGTGATCAGAAGGACCAATTCCTGATTCTGTAGTTTTAAGCTTAAAGTCAAATTTATTTGCATCATTTATTAAATCCTCCCATTTACTACTTGTTCCAATTCCATTTAGAGCAAGAGTGTTTTCTTTATTTAATCTTCCTACCATATCAAAGTTAACCATGAATCTAACTTTTTCTAAATCAATTGTTGGATTCTTTGCATAATATGATGAGCCAAAAAGCCCATGTTCTTCTCCTGAAAATGCAATAAGTAAATAATTATAATTTTTTATGTCTGTTAGACTATTTGCGAGATTTATTAATATACTAACACCACTTGCATTATCATCGGCTCCATTATGTACTTCTTTCTCACCATCATGAAGTGATCCGAAATGGCCATATCCCAGGTGATCATAGTGCGCTCCAATAATTATTGTTTGTTGTTGTTTATTATCTATATATCCAACAACATTAATTCCTGTAATCTTTCTTTTGACTGATTGAGTATGTGGGTTTTCTTTTATTGTAGCTTCAAAGTATTGTAGATATCCTTCTTGTCCTCTTTTGGTTAGATTATATTCTTCAAATTTTGAGCTAATATACTTCGCTGCAAGTTTCTCTGAGTCTGTACCTGTCTCTCTTCCTTCGAGTGCATCTGAAGCTAAGTAGGTAACTTCATCTATCATTTTATTTATAATTTCTTGCTTGTTTTGAGCAATTAAAATGAAATTTGAGAAGATTATAAATAAAATACTTATTATAGTTTTTTTCATAATTAAAAGAATTATTTTTGTCGAAATTTCTCCAAAAATATGAAACAATATTCTTTTTATTCAATAATTTTATTAGTATTATTTTCATGTAATAATACTAATGTTCAAGATAATTCAGAAGCAGCTAATGAATCTCTTATCTATCCTCAGGAGATACATCTTGAAAACATGAAACAATTAACTTTTAATGGTGATAATGCAGAGGCTTATTGGAGTTTTGATGATAGTAGGTTAGTATTTCAAGCTAAAAACGAAAAATGGTCTGCAATTTGCGATCAAATCTATATAACTGACACTAATAATTATTTAATGTCTACTCAAATACCTGATCTTTTAAGTACAGGGCTTGGTAGAACAACTTGTTCTTATTTTTTACCAGGAGACACTATGATTCTTTATGCTTCAACCCACTTAGCTGATTCTTTATGTCCAGAAGAACCTAAAAGAAGAGAAGATGGAAAATATGTCTGGCCAATTTATGATTCTTTTGATATTTTTGTATCTGATCTTAATGGAAATATTATATCTCAATTAACTAATACTCCAGGATATGATGCTGAAGCTACTGTATCACCAATTGGTGATAAAATTGTATTTACTTCAATGAGATCGGGAGATCTAGAGCTATATACTTGTGATATTGATGGGTCAAATGTTTTACAAGTAACAAATCAGTTAGGATATGATGGTGGAGCTTTCTTTTCAAATGATGGTAAAAAATTAATTTTTAGATCCTCTAGACCTAAAACCGTAGAAGAGATAGATGAGTATAAGACTTTATTAACTGAAGGCTTAGTAAAGCCTACTGAGATGGAGCTATATACTTGTAATATAGATGGGTCTGATCTTACAAAGATAACATCTTTAGGTGGGGCAAATTGGGCGCCATTTTTTCATCCATCTGATAAGAAAGTTATTTTTTCTTCAAATCACAAATCTAAGAGTGGATTTCCATTTAACTTATTTATGATTGATGTTAATGGAGAAAATTTAGAGCAGATAACTTTTGACACTTCTTTTGATGCTTTTCCAGTGTTCTCTAATGATGGTAATAAAATTGTTTTTTCTTCAAATAGAAATAATAATGGTACTAGAAGTACTAATATTTTTATTGCTGACTGGAAAGAATAAGTTATCATGAATTTAGATAGTAATTCATGGAATCTACGATATCTTCAAGATAATACTGGTTGGGATGTTGGTGAGATTACAACTCCTTTAAAAGATTATTTTGATCAATTAGGCAATAAAGATATTCGTATTCTTATTCCAGGTTGTGGTAATTCTTATGAAGCAGAATACTTATTTAATAATGGATTCAGAAATGTCTACGTATTAGATTTCTCAAGAAAAGCACTTGATAATTTTATTAGAAGAACAAATAATTTTCCAGCAAATAATATTTTACATGAAGACTTCTTTAATCTAGTTGGTGATTATGACCTAATTATTGAACAAACATTCTTTTGTGCAATTGATGTAAAGAGAAGGTTAGAATATGCTCGAAAAGCACATTCATTATTAAATGTAGGTGGTAAGCTTGTTGGTTTATTATTTAATGCCCCTATGTATGAGGATCATCCACCTTACGGAGGTTCTGTTAAAGAATATAATAATTATTTTTCTTCTTTATTTGAGTTAAATATTTTTGAGCCTGCATATAATTCTATTCTATCTAGAAATGGGAAAGAATTATTTATTAATTTTCAACGTAAATAATTTTTTCTTATAAGTCATTTCTTACAGATTTAGTACAGATTTCAGTTCTATTTTTGCCATCAATTTTAAACAATGAAAGAAATCTTTTTTACGTGTATATATCTTTCTTCTTTTTTATGTTATGCTCAAGATAAAGAAGATACTGTTGTTTTTGAAAAGAAAGTGAAAGAAGTAATAATTTCTGCTACAAAATCATCTAAGCCTCTTGGTAAGTTACCACTTCCTGGAAGTATAATTAATGAAAAAGAAATTACAGAATCATCATCTAATAAATTGGATGAGGTGATGGAAAAACAAACAGGTATAGTAAGTGTTCCTACAAAAACAGGTGCTAAGGGTTTACAAATGCAAGGGTTGGATGCTTCTTATACCGCAATTTTATTGGATGGGTGTCCTATGATAGGAAGATCTTTTGGCGCACTGGATTTAAATCGAATCTCTCTTGCTGATATTGAGAAAATTGAAATTATTAGAGGGGCCTCTTCTTCTTTATATGGGTCAAATGCTTTAGGAGGGATTATAAATCTAATCAGTAAAAACAAGATTAAAGATGGGGAGAATATGGAGTTTGGCATCAAATACGGCACTAATAATAGCTTAAATGCTAATCTGCTTTATCTTTATAAAAAGGGTAGGTTGCAACTTTCTAATTCTCTAGATTATTATAAAACAGATGGTTATGATTTGATAGATTCTGATGTGTTAAACACTGTAAACCCTTTTAGTAATTATTCTTTTCGTACTAAAATAAAGTATGATTTGACAACTAAAATTATTATAAAAGCTAATACAAGATACTTTTCGCAGAAACAAGAGAACTCTGCTGAGCAAGAAAACAATATTTTGGAAGGTAAAAGCAAAATTCATGAGTGGAATTTTGGGGCTTCTATAAGGTATTTGATGTTTAATAATTTTTCTTCAGAAGCTGAAATCTATACTACCAATTATAGAACGGATGAATTTTTAGAAAATCTGAATGGAAGTTTGTTTGATGAAAATTATTTTGATCATACCCTATTGCAATCCGAATTAAGAAATAAGTTTAACTTAAATGGGGTAGATGGAGTTATTGGATTTGGTATGACAAAAGAAAAATTAGATCGCAAGGATTTTTCTAGCATTGCCAGACAAGACCTAAAGTTTGTCTATGGGCAGTTAGACTATGCTATTTTTGGAGTTGTCGATATTATTGCTGGTAGTAGGTACGATAATTATGATAATTATGATTCTGAAATTTCTAATAAGCTAGCTTTAGGATTCCCCATATCGAAACAACTTAAAATAAATAGTTCGGTAGGAACTGGTTTTAAAACTCCTGATTTTAGACAAAAATATTTTGATTTTACCAATTCAACGCTTGGTTATACTGTTTTGGGAAGAGAGGTGGCTTTCGATAGATTAATAACTATGGAAAATGATGGGATGTTGCAAAGTATTTTTATTCCTTTTTCAGAAATTAATTCTCCATTAAAATCTGAAACTTCATTAAATATAAATATTGGATTTAAATATAAGCCTAGCAAGAAAATCTCTTTTGATGTCAATGCATTCAAGAATAAAGTGGTGAATTTGATAGAGGCTCAACTAGTTGCACACAAAACAAATTCTATACCTGTTTTTAGTTATTTCAATCTAAATCAAATTGAAACAAAAGGATTTGAATTTAACACAAGTTTTCGCCCAAATAATAAATTGGAGATAAAAGCAGGATACCAACTACTTTATGCCAATGACATAGATGTGAGAAATCGATTTGAAAATGAAGATATATATGCTAATGATTTACAAACTTTAGAAAGCTTTAAATTAAGCAAAGAGGATTACTTTGGACTATTTAATAGGTCAAGACATATGGGGAATCTTAAGCTTTTTTATGATTTAAATGAAAAAATAGATTTAAATACCATCATTACTTATAGAAGCAAATACGCTTTAAATGATTCTAATGGAAATAATGTGTTAGACACTTATGATGAGTTTATAGAAGGGTATGCTTTGTGTGACATTAGTCTTATACACTATAAGAATTCTACAGAGTCAATTCAACTAGGAATAAAAAATGTATTCGATTTTACAAATCCTGAATATATTAGTAATATATCAGGAAGATTGTATTACGTTCAAGTAAAAGTAAATATTAATAATTAATAAAAATGAAAACAAAAATGAAAACAAAAATGAAAGTATTTTTATCTGTCCTTACAATTGCTATTGCATTTATGGGATGTACGAAAGACTCTCCTGATTTAGAAACAGTAATAACAGCTACAATTACTGAATTAGATGCTCAAGGATTAGTTTCAATGAATCCACCACCAGCACCCCCAACTATTACTGGAGAATACACTAAATTTAGTTTTGCAGAAGGGAAGGTAGTTGAAGGAGATGAGTGGGATGTAGCTTTTAGATCAACAAGTATTATTGTAAATGGAGGTATGGCTTCAGATTCATCACAGCCAAATAGAACAGGTAATTCTGCTGTTTATATAGCTGATGGATTAATGAGTGATATAGTAGAGGTTAGTCATGATGCATCATTTTGGAATCAAGATGGAGCAACATCAACTGCAATAATTGATGATTTTGGCCAAATGCAAATGGGATGGTGTGTTTATGATCAGACAACTAATATTATTTCACCAATTGCAGGAAAAATATTAGTATTTAGAACGCATGATAACAAATATGCTAAAGTTGAGATTCTAAATTTTTATGATTATGCTATGACAAATCCATATGGAGGGTTCTATACATTTAACTATGTGTATCAATCTGATGAAGAGAGTATGAGATTCGAATAGAATCTGTTTTAATTTATTTAATAGTATAATTTATTGTTATTAAGAATTCTCTTCCAGGAGAAGGGTAGTTCTGATAAGTTTGATATTGCATATCCATAATATTATTCACTTTTATTTCTGTCCAAATTGGAAGGTTTTTAAGTGAATATTTCAATCCTATGTCAGTAAGAAAAAAATCATTAAGCACTTCGTTTTTTTCGCTTCCATAACTAGTTATCACGTCTCCAGTGTATGATCTATTTATAATAAACTGAGTATTATCTTTTGTAAATAGACAAAGTATATTCCCTTTATGAACCGGTACATATCTAAGTTGCTTTCCAACCGTTTGATCTAATATACTTGATGCTTTTTCAGATGTTGATTTTGTATATGCATAATTTGCTATTATGCTAATTTTTCTATAGTTAAATCTAGTTTTTGCTTCAATCCCTCTACTCCAAACCTCTTTAATATTATCAGGCATCCATATTCCACTATCTTCTTCCTGCCACATTATCCAATTAGTAACATATAATGAATATGCTGTTAGTTTATAGTTGAAATATTTGTTGCTATAATTAATTCCAAGTTCTATATTTTCACCTTCTTCAGATTTTAAGTTGATATTTCCTTGAGACCAAGGTCCTATCCAAAATCTATCATTAAATGTTGGAGCTCTAAAGTTTCTATTGTATTTAGCTCTAATTTTTGTATTCTGAATAACGTCTAATTCAATAGCAAAAGATGGTAGTAATGGCACTCTGTAATTTGTTTCCCATTCTTTTCTTAATGCTGTATTGATTTTAAATAACTTAGAATTATATTGTATAGAAGAAAAGAGTGCAACTTGATTTTCCTTTTGTTTTGATGCTAGATAATTATTGTTAGAAATATTATTTTTATTTAACATTGAACCAATGTTTAATAGATATCTTCCACTATACAATTTCATGTCTATATCTGTAATTTTACTTTCAGCTAAAAATTTACTATCTATATTATAGATAGTCTCTGTATATCTAAAATTCTCTTTTAGATAAGCTTGCTTTAAAGTTATTTTAAAGTTGTTAAATTGATGTTTAGATGAAATTAGCATACGTGTATTATCATCATATTGTTTGGCATCAGAATTAGTTGTCATCATATTCTGTGGTACTTCTCTATCTAAATAGTTATACCAGTAATTTGCAGAGATCTCATGATTTGAGTTAAATTTATATGCTGCGTCTAATTTTCTTTCTTCGCTTTCTTTTGCCCCGTAATTATTAACTTGAATAGGATTGCCATCTTGTGTAGTATTAATATATTCAAAATCATTATCGTCGGTTAATTTTAGGTAAGACCCTGAAATGAAAAAATTATCTTTTATATGTCTAATTCTTATGCTATTACTTCTAAGGCCAAAACTACTTATTTCTCTTGTTAATAGTATTTTATTGCTCTCATCATTATACTTTGGTAATGCATTAACATGTATAGTACCGCCCATTGCACCACTACCAAAAATTGTGCTGTTACCACCATGGACAGTAATTATTTCATTTGTATTGTTTATATGCATTGTTGAGAAATCTAGTATTCCATTTGTAATAGAATTAAGTGGTACTCCGTTCCAAAGCATAAGAGTATGTGAGCTTGATGTTCCTCTAAAAGTAGGTGTAGCTAAAGCACCATATTTTTTTATATAAAATGAAGTATTAGAAGATAAAAAATCTGCAAATGATCTGCTGTAAGAGCCGCCTATAATAAATGGCTTTATCACATCGTAATTGCTTCCAATGGAATGTGTTTTAATTCTACTCTCAGTTAATTCAACTTCAGGTAAATATATTGTATCAATTCTATTTTGACCATGTAAATCTTTTACATAGATAGATATAAGTAAGATGTATATAAATAAATATTTCATATCATCATTCGTTTTTTTCCAGAAACGATCCGATTTTTGTTTTTTTAGCAGGTCTTCTGACTTAGTCCTTTTAGATTGACCTTCCCATTTTTAAACAGTGGTATTGTAGTATCTAAAATAGTGACGGACTTTACAGCTTCTGGTAAAGTTGAGGATTTACACCTCATTCCCTTTTACATCTTAATGATGTACTAATTTAACAGCAAAGCTAAGCTTATTTTAATATTATGTGAATTAGAAGTGATAAATTTTTTGACACATAAGATTTAAAATAAATCTAAATCAAGAATGCCATGGCTTTTTATATCTTTAGGGCGAATTTTAACAATATTAATTTTAATGTTGGGCATTAAAGTTTACAAATGTTATTTTTTATACAATTAAGGATTAATGAACTACATTTTAAATTATTTAAAAAGGATATTATTACTACTATTCATATATTTCATTAGTAGATTCTTTTTCTTAATTAATAACTTATCTCTTTTTAATTCTAATCACTTTAATGATGTTTCATTATGGAGTTTGATTTTAGAATCATTGCGTTTTGACTTATCTATTTTATTATATATAAATGCTATAGTTTTTCTTTTATTGCTTTTCCCAAATAATTTACATCTTACAACTTGGTATCGGAGATGTATAAATTATACTTTTTATCTAGTTAATATTCCATTTATTTTATTGAATAATATAGATATTGAGTTTTTCCAATTTAACCAAAAAAGAATAACATACGATTTTGTAGATTTATTATTCCTTGGAAATGATTCATTACAGATTTCCCCTAGTTATATTATGAAATATTGGCCGTTATTATTACTGTCTTTATTTCAAATTTTTCTATTAACTAGAATGTCTGATTATAACCCCAAAAGGATACTATTTTCATTTAAATCCATCTTGAAATCAATTATTATTTTTTTAATTACAGCATCTTTTCTCATTATCGGAGCTAGAGGAGGTCTTCAATTAAAACCAATCAAAGTTATTAATGCTGGAGAGATTTCTAATCCTCTATACTCTAGTCTTATTTTGAATACACCTTTTTGTTTTCTACATTCATTTAACAATACTCAATTAACTTCCTATGATTATTTTGATCAGGAGAAAGTTGATAGTATTTATAATCCAATTAAGATTACTGGCAATATTAAAATGGATAAAAAGAATGTTGTTATAATTATTATGGAGAGCCTTTCTAAGGAATTTGTTGGTTATTATAATAATAATCATCTAACACCATTCTTAGATAGTTTAATGGACTACTCTTTAGTTTTTAATAATACTTTTTCTAATGGATTAAGATCTATAGAGGCACTACCAGCAATTACAGCGTCTATTCCTAGTCTTTCAAATAATCCATTTATAACATCTGGATATGCACAAAATGATTTTAATAGTCTTGCATCAATTCTATCTGATAATGAATATTCAACTTCTTTTTTTCATGGTGGTACTAGGGGTACAATGGGTTTTTATGGATTTACTAAAAGAGCAGGTTTTGATAAATATTATGGTTTAGAAGAATATGATAACTCTGATGATTATGATGGTACATGGGGTATATATGATGAGCCATTCTTTGATTTCTTTGCAAAGAAACTTAAAAATGAATCTAAACCTTTTTTTACAACTTTCTTTTCCCTTTCCGCTCACCCTCCATATAGTATCCCTAAAAAGTATAATAATATTTTTGAGGATGGAGAGCTTGAGATTCATAAACTAATTAAATACTCAGATTATTCTTTAGAAACTTTTTTTAATAAGATAAAAAATGAAGATTGGTTTAATAATACAATTTTTGTTATTACTGCTGATCATACATCTCCTAAATCAAATAATAAATCTTATAAGAATAAGATTGGTAGATATTCTGTCCCGATGTTATTTTATTCACCTAAAGATAGTCTTGTTGGATTAAATAATACTATTACTCAACATATCGATATCATGCCTTCAATATTAGATTTATTAAATCTTAATCAGTCCTATTTTTCTTATGGAGAATCTGTTTTTAATAAGAAGGGATGGGCTTTACATTTTAATAATAATAGGTATTGTTTAATAACAGAAAATGGATTTTTGAGTAATATTGATGATAATTACACTAACTTTTCTAATTGGAAGTTAACTGATAAGATTCCTTTAGATTCTACTGATGTTATTAAACTTAAAGCAATTAAACAAGTATATTCTCGATCAATGATAAATAATAAGTTAAGAGTTAAATAATATGAAATTGAGATCTATCATATTATGTTTATTCATTATTTTATACATAATTTTTTATTATACATCATTTTCTAATTCTTCAGAAAGAATCTTTTATGATTCTTCTGATAAGTTATGGGCTCATAGAGTGCTTAATATTGATGAAGTGAATATGTTGTCTAAAGATTTTCAAGGAGTTGAGCTAGATGTATTTTTTAATTTAAAGGACAAATGTTTTGATATTAGACATCACGGTATACATAGTAATATAAACTTGAATGAATATTTTTCAAGTACTGACAGTATTTTGTCATTAAAGTTTTGGATTGACTTTAAGAATCTTACTCCTGAGAATGTTGATTTATCAATATCTTTATTAAACAGATTATGTGATAATTATAAAATTGAATCTAATCTAATTATTGAATCTAAAGATATTGTTTTGTTAGATAAATTTAAAAATCATGGTTTTTATATTAGTTATTGGCTTCCTAATTTTCATTTTCTAGGAAGTGTTTTTAATATTTTACCAGTTAAAAATAATTTATTAAAATATCAACCAGATGCTATTTCTATGCCATATTCTAGTGTAAGTTTTTACTCTAGAAAGTTCCCAAATTACCCTATTCATTGTTGGACAAATGATATGATACAAGATAAAGATAAAATAAAGATGAGAGACCTCTGTAAAATGAATAATGTGAAGATAATATTAACTGATTTTAAAGAGAATTTCTTGAAATAAATAAGCTAATCTTGTCCTTAGCTTATAAAACTGTTTATCTTGCTAGAAAAAAACTGCATACTATGAATTTGTTGTCAGTAGAGAACTTAGGTAAAAGCTTTGGCGAAAGAATTCTTTTTGAAGGTTTAAGTTTTGGGCTCTCTAAAGGTGATAAGATGGCACTTATTGCTAATAATGGGACAGGAAAATCATCTCTACTAAAGATACTTTCAGGGCAAGATATAGCTGATTCAGGAGAAGTGGTATTTAGAAATGAGTGCAGGGTATCCTATCTCTCACAAGATGCTGTTTTTAATGATGATATAACAATAGATGAACTAATAAATAGCTCACATAATAAGATTAGTATACTTGTAAAAGAATATGAAAAAGCTGTTGAAGATCATAGTGTTATGGCCAGTTCTTATACAGAGAAGTTAGTAGAGGATCTTACTGTAAAAATGGATCAGAAAGATGCATGGGATTATCAAAGAAGAAGTAAACAAATACTATCAAAATTTGACATTAATAATCTTTCACAAAAAGTGGGGTTATTATCAGGAGGTCAAAAAAAGAGACTTTCTCTAGCCCTTTTGCTCTTAGAGAATGCAGATATTTTACTATTAGATGAGCCCACTAATCATTTGGATATTACTATGATAGAGTGGTTAGAGAAATACTTGCAAAAGCAAAATATTACCCTATTAATGGTTACTCATGATAGATATTTTTTAGAGCGAATTTGTAATCATATTATTGAACTTGAGGGAGGTAATCTGTATCACCATAAAGGTAATTATGCTTATTTCTTAGAGAAAAGAACAGAAAGAGAGAGTAATTTTGATGTAGAAATAGCTAAAGCACAGAAACTCATGAAAAAAGAGTTAGACTGGATTAGACGCTCCCCAAAAGCACGAACAACTAAATCCAAAGCTCGTATTGATAACTTTGATAAAATAAAGAAAAAAGCTACTTCAAAGAGAATAACTAAAGAGCTTAATATTGATGTAAAAATGGATAGGGTTGGAGGTAAAATACTAGAGTTAAAAAACATTAAGAAATCTTATGATGATTTGATAATTCTTGAGGGATTTGATTATACTTTTAAAAAGGGTGAACGTATTGGAATACTAGGAGATAATGGAGTAGGAAAAAGTACTTTTTTAAATATAATTACTGGTATAGAGAAAGCAGATAGTGGTAAAATTAATATTGGTGAAACTATAAATTATGGTTATTTTACTCAAGCAGGATTAGAAACTGATGAAGAGAGAAGAGTAATACAGGTTCTTAAAGATATTGCTGAGTTTATTGTAATGTCAGATGGAAAGAAAGTAAGTGCATCACAATTGTTGGAGCACTTTATGTTTACGCCAGAAATGCAATTTACTCAGGTAAAAAGACTAAGTGGTGGTGAACGTAGAAGATTACACCTACTTACTGTACTGATAAAAAATCCTAATTTTTTAATATTAGATGAGCCAACTAATGATTTAGATTTACTTACGCTTACAAAATTAGAGGAGTTTCTATTACAGTATAAAGGCTGTTTAATCTTAGTTTCCCACGACAGATTCTTTATGGATAAATTAACAGAACACTTATTTGTTTTCAAAGGACATGGAGTTGTTGAAGATTATTATTGTTCTTATTCTGAGTACAGATCGCAGCAAATCGAAAAAGAAAGAGCATTTAAGAAGATTCAACATTTAGAAAAATCAAATTCAAAAGTGCAATCTCAAAAGAAAAAATTATCTTTTAATGAAAAATATGAATATGACAATCTTGAGAAAGAACTTTTTGATTTAGATAATGAAAGAAAAAATCTTGAAGAGAGCATTCAAAATCCTGATATCTCTATGGAAAAAATAATTAAAAATAGTAGTAGGTTAGGAGATGTAGTAAATATGATTGATGAAAAAGAATTAAGATGGCTTGAGCTTGATGAAAAACAATAATTATTATGAGTAATTTTAATGATATTAACTTAAATAAGCAATTATATAATGCTATTGAAGATCTAGGGTTTCAACAACAAACCCCTATTCAAGAAGAAACTTATTCCAAGATACTATCTGGGAATGACTTAGTTGGAATTGCTCAAACAGGTACAGGAAAAACTATTGCCTACTGTTTACCCTTGTTACAAGAGTTTAGTTATTCTAATCAGAATAACCCACGTATATTAATTCTTCTCCCAACAAGAGAGTTAGTTGCTCAAGTTGTAGAAACACTTAAGGAACTAACAAAATATATTACTTGCCGAATTATTGGAGTCTATGGTGGTACAAATATGAATACACAAAAAAAGTGTTTGCAAGATGGGGCTGATATTATTGTTGCAACTCCAGGAAGATTATATGATTTGGCACTCTGCCGAGCATTACAACTAAAAGGAGTTAAGAAGGTTGTTATAGATGAAGTAGATATAATGCTCGATCTAGGTTTTAGATTTCAACTTACGAATATTTTTGAGCTTCTTCCAAATAAAAAACAGAATATTATGTTTTCTGCTACCATGACTGAAGATGTTGAAGAAATAATTGATGGTTTTTTTAGTAAATCAGAGAAAGTACAGATTGCATTGAGTGGTACTCCCTTAGATAATATTAATCAGACAAAATATGCAGTCCCAAATTACTTTACAAAAGAGAACTTATTAGTAAATATTCTTAGCGATAAAGTGAAAATGCAAAAAGTTTTGGTATTTGTAGCTAGTAAAAAAATTGCAGATAGATTATATGAATCAATTTCAGAATTCTTTATTTCTGATTTAGCAGTAATTCACTCCAATAAATCACAAAATTATAGGTTCAGATCTATTAAACAATATAATGAAGGAAAAGTGAGAATATTAATTGCAACTGATATTATCGCAAGAGGACTAGATTTAGATAAAATTTCTCATGTCATTAATTTTGATACACCAACTTTTCCAGAGAATTATATGCATAGAATTGGACGTACAGGTAGAGCAGAAAAAGAAGGAGAATCTATTCTATTTTATACTGATAGGGAAGAATATTATATGAATAAGATTGAAGGATTAATGGGAATAGAAATTTCTCAATTAGAAATCCCTGGAGATGTTGAGGTTGCTCAGAAATTAACTACTGAAGAACATAGAGCTAATAACAAAAATATTAATAGAAATATTAAAAAAGAAGACCGCATAACTTCTGGTTTCCATGATAAAATTACTAAAAATAAACAGGTTAATGATAGAGATCGTTGGCGTAAAGAGAGAGCAAGAAAGTATAAAAAACCTAAGACTAGAGGAGATAAAGGAGTAAATCTAAGGAAAAAGTAATAATTTAATTTTCTGTAAAAGTAAAATAAGTCTTTTCATAAAGTTAGTATAATTTAGAATGAAATTTTACGTATAGAAATTTTAATAATATTTTTCTTCTATTAATTGACCATCTTGATTGTAAATTTTCCATACACCAACACCTTTACTATTTTTAATATTACCTATTGCTTTTAATTGTCCATTCTCATAATATGATTTACATAAACCATCGTCTACTCCATCTTTCATTCCCCCCTGAAAGCTTAACTTTCCATTCTTAAAATATTTCTTAACATATCCATTATTACCATCTGAAATATCAGTTTCTCTTTCTATTTGTCCATTCTCATAATAATATTTCCATAATCCAATTAGCTTTCCATCTAATATATTTCCCTCTGCTCTTAGTTGACCATTTTTATGATATTCTTTCCATAATCCTTGTTGTCGCCCATCCACACTATAATTTCCCTGAAATTGTAATTCTCCACTTGGGTAATTGAAGTTCTGTATTTCATCCCATGCCATTTCCTTTTTATCTATCAAATTCGTTTCATTTATTAACTGTTCATTTTCTGAATTTTTTCTTGAGCCACAACTAAAGATAAAGGGTAAAAGAAGTAATATTGGTAGTAGTCTTTTCATCGTTATTTATTATTAAGATAAAAAGTATTCGTAAATAATTACAGTCACTATAACTCCTTTGATAAAAGCTATAATACCTGATGTATTAGGGTTATTAACCATAAAATTGTAACGCCATTTCCAAAAGTTTTTCATAATCTTAGTTGTTTGTTAATCTATTGCTTTTAAATTGTAGCTTTTTATTTTTCTAGATTACCTTCTAAACTTGACCAACCTCCTCCATTCACCACATTAGTATAACCCTTAGCTGAAAATATTGTTACTGCCAATGCACTTCTCATTCCTGAGGCGCAGCAAGTAATAATAGACTGATCTTTATCCTTAAACTGATCCAGTTTTGAAGGCAACTCTCCTAAAGGGATATTCAAAGAATTATCAATATGTCCTGAATAAAATTCTGCCTCTGATCGAACATCAACAATAATTCCTCCCCCAGAAAGCATAGTTATGTAATCTGTATTATCAAAAAACTTTTTCTTTAAAAGAAAGAATGCAATAACACATAATAAAATCAGAGGTAAATATTTCATTTTTTGGTTTGTTTTTTTATTGTTTTAGTTTTTACCAAAGTTTTTAAAATAAAAATAATTTATTCAAAAATTATTTTTTTCTTTACAGTTCCGTCATCAAAAATATAAAAAAGAGGAACATTACTTTTTGCTTTATTCTCACGACCTAAAATATCTGTAATTTTAGTGAGTTTTCTACTGTTGGTATTCATATCTTCCACAGAATTAATTATTACATTAACTGAAAGAGATACTGCTTCTCCAATACATCCATTTACATCTGTTTCTATTACCGAGAAAGAAATTATTCCAGAATTATTCCAGATTACATCTATTGAATTTGTTCCTTGTCCTGATTCTATACTCCCTCCAGTTAGAGTCCAGTTGTATGTAGAACCAGCTGATGAATTAACAGAATACGTTACGATTTGGAATTGAGTAGGATTTGCAGGTCCAGAAATAACTGAAGTATTTACTATATTCGAAACAACAAAAGGAGGATTGGATACCCCTGAACACCCATTTGCATCTACCACATTTACAGAATAAGATCCTAATGTATTTACTGAAATTTGTTGTGTTGTTGCACCTGTACTCCAATTAAACGTAGAATAATTACCTGCATTTAATATAACTTGTCCATTAGGTAAACACAGAGAATCATCTCCTATAGTATTAATAAAAAAATTGAAGTTTGTAGCATAAATTGGAAGATTATTGGAAGTTGCTGTACATCCCGTAGGGTATGTTACTTCAACAGTATAATTACCAGCAACAGTTACATTGAGCATTTGATTTGTACCCATAGTAAACCCATTATTATACCATTGATAGGAAGAAAAACCAGAACCTGCATCTAAAGTAACAGAGCCATTACATAAAGAAAAACCTGTGGTAGTTGCAGTAATTGATTGAGGAGATATACTAACAGAAGTTGTATTTGATGTTCCTGTACATCCGTTTCCATCTACAACAGATAAACTATAATTACCTGTTAATGTCGTTGAAATAGAAGAAGTAGTTGCTCCAGTACTCCAATTATAAGTGATATAACCTAGAGGTCCATCAATTACAACAGTGTCTCCCTGACAAATAAATACAGAATCAGCTGTAGATAAAGTAATAGGGATATTTCCTGAATAAATAGTAACAGGGTCTGATTGACATGTCATTCCACTGGAAGTGATACAATCAACATAATAAGCCCCAGGGGTATTTACAGTTAATATACCAGAGGTTGAAGATCCGTTCCAATTATAGGTTGAAAAACCTGTTGGAGCAGTTAATATTACTACTCCATTACATAAAGAAAAACCTGTGGTAGAAATATTAGTGTTGAGAACTGTGATTGTCATGGTATCTGAATAAGTTATACCATTACAATCCAAAACAGAACATACATCAGTTGTTTGTGATGGAGTGTAAACTAATGAGTCACCAGAACCGATAAATTGTCCAGAGTTTACATCAAACCAACTAGCCCCTCCTCCATAATGAATTGTTCCGTTCCAATTTCTTGGTGTATTCTGATTATAAAAAGGATAACTCCCTCCATGACCTTCAGTTATTGTTAAATCAGAATTAGATTGCCAAGGCGTTACTCCTGAAGTACCGGTACCATTAGTATAAGCAATAGAAGCTCCTGTAGATCCAACTCTAAAACCATAAGTTACTCCAGCAGGAATAATAACTCCAGTGACAGGAATATGGCCACTAGCAACACCAGACACTAAATTTACAGTTGCTGAACCAACCATCGTCCAGCTTGTTGTATCGTTTATTACTAGAAGATAATCATCTGTATACATCCAAACTTCCATATCTACAGCTGGTGTTGTATTGGTACCACCTTGAGAAAATCCAGTAATTGTAATAGCACTAGAAGATGTATTAGTTAGATTAAATATATTACCAGCAAATCCATTTCCTCCAGCATTCGGACAAGTAAGACTATCAGTAACTCCACTACATCCAGATGTTATAGGTCCTGATAGAGTTGTGATAACTAAAGAGCTGTCTCCTAAGCAAATAGTTTGGTCATTACCCACAGAAAATTGTCCAAATCCAATCAAAGGCAAGCAAAGTAATATAAGTAGTAATTTTTTCACATAACAAATATACAGAAAGATTTAAATAACTTTATTAATGATCATGCGAATGACCATGATCATCGTCATGTTTATGGTCATTATTATCTAATTTAATGAGTTGTTCATTCTGTGATTCCTGTGGTCCTAATTGATTTTGATGATGATGTGTATGATCAGTAAAATATCCATTAAGTTGATAAACTAATAAAAATACACCTGCTACAACTAATGTCCAATTTGAAAATTTTGATATTTTATCAAAGAATTTTCCTCTAATCATTGAAAGCAGTAGAAAAACTATTATTAATACTGCTATTTGACCAAATTCCACGCC
>TARA_B110000263_G_scaffold11704_1_pt1 | contig 21176 bp, 16 predicted proteins | sample TARA_B110000263 | Tara Oceans TARA_B110000263 (sample SAMEA4397730) | marine metagenome | biome: Polar Biome; feature: [MES] marine water layer (ENVO:01000295) within the mesopelagic zone...; material: water (ENVO:00002006), including particulate matter (ENVO:01000060) such as......
CTCTTCGTAAGCCAGCAAGAATAAAAAGCATAAAATTTAATATCTTTACAGAATGAATTACCTTGATATAGCATTAGTTATCCCATTAGTTTATGGTGTTGTTAAGGGGTTCTCTAGAGGAATAGTAAAAGAGGTAACGTCACTAGTTTCTTTAATAATTGGAGTGTATATAGCTTTAAATTTTTCTTTTTATCTAGAAGTCCATATAGAAAAGATTATTAAAGACTATAAAGCACTAACCCCAATAATCTCTTTTACTATTGTTTTTGTTTCTACTCTACTTGTCATAAAAGCAATTGGAAATATAATTGAAAAAATAACTAATGCTCTTGCTTTGGGCGTAATCAGTAAACTTACAGGAGCTATATTTGGGTGTTTAAAGGTCGCGGTTTTGTTAAGCTTGTTAATTTTTTTCGAGCAAAGAATAGAAATTATACCAAAAGAAGTAACTAAATCTTCGATTTTGAAGCCACCAATTGAAAAAATTCTTGTCTTAATTATACCAAAAATTACAGAGCATCAAGAGTTTATAAAAGAGATTGAAAAAAAAGCTAAAAAAGCTACTAAAAAGATCAAGAAAGAGCTATAATAACGCCTTAATTGCCGGAAGATCTTTCCCTTCTAAGTATTTTAGCATTGCCCCTCCTCCAGTTGAAATGTAGCTCACCTCTTTAGTTAGACCAAATTTTTTTGCAGCAGCAACCGAGTCTCCACCCCCGATTAATGAGAACGCCCCATTTGAAGTGCTACTACAGACCGCTTCTCCAACAGATTGAGTTCCATTTGCAAATTTTGGAAACTCAAAAACACCCATAGGCCCATTCCACAATATAGTTTTAGAGAGTAAGATGTGTTTTTTAAAAAGAATAATAGACTTAGGACCAATATCTAAACCCATTGTAGTTTTAGGAATGCTGCAAATAAGCGAGGTACCTACAGGAGAATTATTATTAAAAGAGCGTGCGTTAACAGAGTCAATAGGAAGCACAAGGTCTACTTTTTTTTCTTTGGCACTTTTTAATATATGCTTGGCGAGAGTTAACTTATTTTTTTCAACCATAGACATACCAACATCACCCCCTTTAGCTTTTATAAAAGTATAAGCCATTCCACCACCTATAATAATTTTATCTACTTTTTTTAATAAAGAAAGAATAAGATTAATTTTACTACTGACTTTTGCCCCTCCAATTATTGCAGTAAAAGGTCTATCAGGGCTTGCAAGAAGATTATTAAGGTTAGATATTTCTTTTTCTAATAGAAAGCCGCAAAACTTGGTTTTTTGAAAAAAACTAGTAATTGTATGTGTTGATGCATGCGATCTGTGAGCCGTTCCAAAGGCGTCATTAATATATATATCAGCAAGGGAGGCTAACTCCTCAGCAAATTTAACCCCTCCACTCACCTCTTCTTCATGGTATCGAAGATTTTCTAAAAGCATAACCTCTCCAGTCTGGAGACCCCTAGTTTCAGAAAATGTTTTTTCCCCAATACAGCTCTCAGAAAAACCAACATCCTTGTTTAGTAGTTGAGACAGTTTCTTTGCTACAGGTTTAAGAGATAGCTTGGGGTCTTTGTTTTTAGGCCTACCTAAATGAGATATTAAAATTGCAATTCCTCCACCATCTATAACGTGTTTTATTGTTGGTATTGCAGCGACTATCCTACTTGCATCTGTAATATGTTGTGCTTTATCTAAAGGAACATTAAAGTCTACTCTAATTAAAACTCGCATATCTTTAAATTTCACCTTTTTAATTCCTTGCATTATGCAAAAATAGAATAAAAGCATAAGATTGAGTCATTTTATTTAAATTTGACATAAATAAAAATCATGCTTTTTAGAGAAGTTTTAGGCTTAGTAAAATCAAAAAAAGAATTAGTTTCTAGTTATTCGCAAAAAAGAATCGCTCATGCTCAGCTTTTATATGGAGTAAGAGGGTCAGGAAAACTTGGATTAGCCTTGTCTTATTCGAGGTTTCTTAATTGTGAATCAATACTAAATCAAGACTCATGTGACTTGTGCTCGTCCTGTTTAAAATTTTCAAAACTTGCCCATCCAGACCTGCATATAATATTTCCAGTAATCAAAAAATCATCTACTGACAAACCTCTAAGTAGTGATTTTGTTGGTTTATGGAGAGAAGCCACTACTGATAATCCTTATCAATCATTAGGAAACTGGATGTCTTTATATAAGGAGCGTTATTTAGAAAAATCTAGTAACAAAAAGAAGGAAGGGGTTATATATGCTCATCAAATTAAGGAATTAAACAGAAAACTAGCTCTTAAAATTTACGAAGCTAAATACAGGGTAGTTATTGTTTGGATGCCAGAAAAGATGAATATAAAGGCGGCCAATAAATTTTTAAAACTTTTAGAGGAGCCCCCTAAAAAAACAATTTTATTGTTAGTTTCTGAAAACAAAAACTCTTTGTTACCTACCGTTTTATCAAGACTTCAGGTTATTGATATTCCAAGCTATACTGTTAGCGAAACAATTGAACATTTTAAAAACAATAAAACAGATAATTTTATTAATTACTGTAAGCGGTCTAATGGAGATTTAGGTAAGATTTATAATTACAGTAAGGACGAGGTTAATGAGGGTGTTTATATAGAAAATTTTTCAACCCTAATGAGAGTATGTTTTAAAAACAATATTATTGAAATAACAAATTGGGTTGATAGCATATCAACTAAAACAAGAGAGAATCAAGCAAGGCTACTCAGTTATTCACTAGTGATTATAAGAGAATGCCTTATTTACAATTACTCTGATAAAAAAATGAATATTTTATCAAAAGAAGAAGAGGTTTTTATAAAAAAGTTTGCTATGTATATTAATGAAGAGAACAGTTTGCGCATTATTGAATTGTTTGAAAACGGCATAAAACACATTAAAAGGAATGCTAATTCAAAAATTATATTTTTTGATATGCTACTACAACTAGTTAAATTATTAAAACTAAAGCGTAAATTTGTTTAATTAAGATGATGCTGTTTAAATTCCACATATGAAAGTAGCTTTAAATATTCTGGTTTTCTTGGTCCTGGCTTCGTGCTCTAATAAACAAAAAAAAGAACAATATCACGTCTTTAATGAAAACACATGGAATACAGACAGTGTTGTTCTTTTTAACATCAACAATATAGATTCTATTACCCCACACAATATCGTTTTAAAGGTTAGGCACAGCACTGAATATAAATTTCAAAATCTATATATGTTTACGAATTTTCAAGGGACTTTAGACACTACAGAGCTTATGCTTTCAGAAAAAAACGGAAAATGGCTTGGTAAAGGTTTTGGAGACATTAGAGAGCTTGATTTTATACTAATGAAGAATGTTGTTTTTGACAGTAATTTAGAAAATCAAATAAGTATTGAGCAAGCAATGAGGCATGGTCTTAATAGTAAAATTGAAAACCTTGAAGGTATGGTTGCCTTGGGAATAAGCACATATAAAGCTAATGAGTAGAAAAACAATAATATTAATATGGTTTGTTGTACTAAGCCCATTTATTGTAGTTTTTACTCTAGTAAGTTTTGCGTCATTTGAATTTTTTGGACCCTTACCTACTTTTGATCAATTAGAAAACCCGAAAAATAATTTAGCAACTGAGATAATTTCAGTTGATAGTGTTGTTATAGGGCGGTATTTTTTTGAAAACAGAACCTCAGCCGTTCAAGAGGAAATTCCAGCAAACTTTATTAACGCCTTGATTGCAGCTGAAGACATAAGATTTAGAGAGCATTCTGGAGTAGACGCTAGAGCTTTGTTAAGAGCGGCTTATGGAGTTGTTTATGGAAAAGGACAGTCTGGAGGGGCGAGCACCATAACACAGCAATTAGCAAAAATGTTATTTACTAAGGACCCTGCATCAGGAATAGACAGGGTAAAACAAAAACTAAAAGAATGGGTAATATCAGCAAAGCTTGAAAGAAGATACACAAAAGATGAAATCTTGTTAATGTATTTAAATAGATATGACTGGGTAAACAATGCTGTTGGCATTAAATCAGCATCAAGAGTTTACTTTAATAAATCTCCAATAAATTTAAATATTCAGGAATCAGCAATGCTTGTTGGAATGTTAAAAAACTCAGCTTTATATAACCCAAACAGAAGACTTGAATTAACTGAAAAAAGAAGAAACATTGTTCTTTCTCAAATGAAAAAATACTCATTTATTTCGGACACCCTTTATGACTCACTAGTAAAACAACCAATTATTCTAGATTTCAAAAAAGCGAGCCATAATGAGGGGCTGGCGCCTTATTTTAGAGAATACTTAAGAGATAAAATGAAATCATGGTGTTCAACAAAGATAAAATCGGACGGTAGTAGGTATAATTTGTATACTGATGGACTAAAGATATATACAACTATTGACTCTAGATTACAAAAATTTGCTGAAGAAGCTGTTACCACACACCTGTCTGCACTGCAAGAGGATTTTTATAATCACTGGGAAGGCTATACAAACGCGCCATTTCCAAAAGATTTTGAACCCGAGCAGATTGATGCCATTATAGATCAGGCCATGAAAAGATCTGTAAGATACAAAAGGTTAAAATCACAAGGAAAAAAGACAGATGAAATAAGAAAAATTTTTGATCAAAATACCGCAATGCAATTATTTTCTTGGAATGGAAAAATTGACACTATCTTATCCCCAAGAGACTCATTAGTATACAGTAAGTTTTTTCTTCATTCAGGACTAATGAGTATGGAGCCTTCTACAGGTTTTGTAAAGGCATATGTTGGGGGAATTAATTATGAAAACTTTCAATATGACCACGTAACTTCCGGGAAAAGGCAGGTGGGATCAACTTTTAAACCTTTTTTATATTCCTTAGCTATTCAAGAGGGATATAGTCCCTGCTATCAAGTGCCAAATGTTCCTGTAGTATTTGATAAATACAAGTGGAAATTGGAAAAAGATTGGTCTCCAAAAAACTCAGGAGGTGAGGAGTTAGAAGGACTAACCCTTACCTTAAAGTATGGATTAGCTAATTCAATAAATTCAGTTACGGCATATATAATGAAGCAATTTGGCCCTCATGCAGTGGTAGACCTAGCAAGAAAGCTAGGTATTAAAAGTAAAATCCTTGCGGTTCCTTCTTTATGTTTAGGAACGTTTGATCTTTCAGTTTATGAAATGGTAGGGGCGTATTCAACTTTTTCAAATAAAGGAGTTTGGGTAGAGCCTATTTTTGTAACAAAAATTGAGGATAAGAACGGCGTAGTTTTAGAAAGATTTATTCCAAAATCTAATGAAGCAATGAGTGAAAAAACAGCAGATGTAATGGTTAGGCTACTACAAGGGGTTGTTGATGGGGTTTACAGCCCAACAGCAAATAAAAGATCAGGAACCGGAGTTAGATTAAAATATAGGTACGGCTTTAAAAATGAGATAGGAGGTAAAACAGGAACCACACAGAATCAGTCTGATGGTTGGTTTATGGGAATAACTCCAAATTTAGTTACCGGGGTGTGGACTGGCTGTGAGGACAGGAGCGTACATTTTAGAGACATAACAAATGGTCAAGGAGCAAATATGGCCTTACCAATATTTGCTGAATACATGCAAAGGGTTTATGCAGACACAGGAAATTCAAACGTACACCCTTTACCCTTTAACATTTCTAGAACTATAGATGTTAAATTAGATTGCGATAATTCATTAAGATATAATGAAGAAGAATTTTAATAATGATTAATAAAGAAGTAAAAAAAATAGAACAAGCTATAAGCGGAGTTGTAAGCGGCATGACATTAATGTTTGGAGGCTTTGGATTAAGTGGTATTCCAGAAAACTCTATAGAAGCTCTTGCTAAACTAAATATATTTGACTTAACATGTATTTCAAATAATGCCGGAGTAGACGATTTTGGACTAGGATTGTTATTAAAGAGGAGGCAAATAAAAAAAATGATTTCCTCTTATGTTGGTGAAAATGCTGAGTTTGAAAGACAAATGTTGTCAAAGGAGCTTGATGTTGAGTTAATCCCTCAAGGAACATTAGCAGAGCGATGTAGGGCTGGAGGGGCAGGAATTCCTGCTTTTTTTACCCCAGCAGGTTATGGAACCGAAGTTCAGCAGGAAAAAGAAATAAGGGTTTTTGATGGAAAAAAGTATATTTTAGAAAACGCCTTAATAGCTGACTTTTCTTTTGTAAAAGCTTGGAAAGGAGATGCGGCGGGTAATTTAATATATAAAGGAACAGCTAGAAACTTTAATCCTTTAATGGCAATGGCAGGTAAAATTACTATTGCTGAGGTTGAAGAGCTTGTTCCGGCTGGAGAGTTAGATCCTAATCAAATTCATACACCTGGAGTATTTGTACAAAGAATCATTCAAGGCGAGAGATTTGAAAAAAGAATTGAAAACAGAACAGCAAGAAACTTATAATAATGGCACTTAATAAAGAAGGAATAGCTAAAAGGATTGCACAAGAACTAGAAAACAATACATATGTAAATTTAGGAATTGGAATACCAACTTTAGTAGCGAACTATGTTCCTGAAAACATTAATGTTGAGTTTCAATCAGAAAATGGTGTTTTAGGAATGGGCCCTTTTCCATATAAAGGGCAAGAAGATCCTGACATGATAAACGCTGGAAAACAAACAATAACAACTCTTCCGGGTGCAGTTTTATTTGATTCAGCAATTTCTTTTGCAATGATACGAGGAAGGCATATTCAGCTAAGCGTGTTGGGAGCAATGGAGGTAGCTGAGAATGGAGATATTGCTAATTGGAAAATACCTGGTAAAATGGTAAAAGGAATGGGCGGGGCTATGGACTTAGTTGCTTCTTCAGAAAATATTATTGTTGCCATGACCCACACTAATCGCCAAGGAAAAAGTAAGCTTCTTAAGAAATGTACCCTTCCAATAACTGGAGTATCATGCATTAAAAAAATAGTAACTGATTTAGCGGTTGTTGAAGTAACTCCTTATGGTTTTAAATTAACTGAGAGAGCTCCAGGGGTTGATGTTGAAGAAATAGTTCAGGCTACAGAGGCAGATTTAATAATAAAAGGAGATATACCAGAAATGGATCTTTAAAATTTAACTTACTGCTATTCCTTTTTTTTCTAAGTGAGCCTTTATGTCTTCTAGTTTCCCCTCAGGTATTGCATCAATCAATTTTTTTGTGTATTCAGTTTTTGGAGAATTGTAAATTTGATCAGCATCTCCCATCTCTTCAACTTCACCCTCTTGCATAACAACCATTCGATCACTCATGTACTTAACAACAGACAAATCGTGTGATATAAAAATATAAGTTAACCCAAACTCTTCCTTAAGATCATTTAATAAATTTAATACTTGTGCCTGAACAGAAACATCTAAAGCTGATACAGATTCATCACATATAATAAACTTAGGGTTTACAGCTAATGCTCTAGCTATACCTATACGTTGCCTTTGACCTCCAGAAAACTCATGTGGATAGCGATAGAAATGTGATGGATCAAGATTTACTTTTTTTAAGAGCTCTTTTACCCTTTCTTTTCTTTCGTCATCGGAATTTAATATTTTATGTACCTGCATAGGTTCCATTATTGCATTACCAATAGTCATTCTTGGGTTTAAGGATGAATATGGATCTTGAAAAATAATCTGAACCTCTTTTCTAAAAGCACGAAGTTCATCTGCAGTCATTTTGGCAATATCTTTGTTTTTATAAATCATAGCGCCGTCAGTTGGCTCTTCAAGCCGAAGGATTGTCCTTCCAATAGTTGTTTTTCCACAACCAGATTCTCCAACTAGCCCGAGGGTTTCCCCAGGGTATACATCAAAGCTAACATTATTTACCGCCTTTACATAGTTGCTAATTCCCCCAAAAAACCCGTTTCTAATTGGAAAAAAGGTTTTAAGATTTTTTAATTGTAAGACTGGGTTTTTTGCAAATAATTCTTTTTGTTTTTTTTCTCTTTCTAAATCAGAAATCACAAGGTCTTTTGTAAACTCCTCTACACTAATATTGTTATCAAAAACACCCCCCTTTGAGTCTGTTTTCATAAAATCACCTACAGTAGGCAAGAAAGAATATCTTTTTTCTAAAGGAGGCCTACAAGCTAAAAGCCCCTTAGTATAAGGATGTTGAGGGTTTGTGAAAATCTCCCACACATTACCCTGCTCTACAATTTTTCCTTTATACATAACAACCACCTTGTCTGCTAACTCTGCTATAACACCTAAATCATGTGTTATAAATAAAATACCCATATCTTGCTCTATTTGCAGTTTTTGCATAAGAAGTAATATTGTTTTTTGAACCGTTACGTCTAAGGCTGTTGTGGGTTCATCAGCAATTAAAACAGAAGGCTCACAACTCATTGCCATTGCAATCATTACTCTTTGTTTTTGCCCACCAGAAATTTGATGGGGATATGTGTTAAAAATTCTTTCAGGGTCAGGAAGCTGCACTTTTTTAAAAAGCTCTATAGCTAGTTTTTTTGCGTCATATTTATTAAGTTTTTGATGTAACACTATAGCCTCTAAAACCTGATCTCCACATGTAAAAACAGGATTAAGAGAGGTCATAGGCTCTTGAAAAATCATAGCAAGATCATTCCCTCGATACGACCTCATCTCCTCTTCAGAAATTTTTAATAAATCTACTTTTTCACCACTTTTTGTATGAAAAATAATACTTCCACCACTTATAATTCCAGGAGGACTAGGTATTAGCCTCATTGCTGATAGTGAGGTTACCGATTTTCCCGAACCTGATTCTCCAACGATTCCCACCGTTTCTCCTTTGTTTAAAGTAAAACTAATATTATTAACCGCTTTTACTATTGTTCCCTCAGTATGAAACTCAGTAACTAAATTTTTAAACTCTAGTAGTGTATTGCTCATTGTAGATTTATTGTTTCTTGCTATAAAAGTAAATATTTTTATTTAGAATGATAATTGATTTTTTACCAAAGATAGAATACCTAAGGTTAAATTAATTTAATATCAAATATTCGTTCAATATTTGATTTAAGCCGGCTCTTGACTTTTTCAATATCTATTTTCTCTCCAATCTCATGCTCTAATGAGGTGACTTTTTTATCTGTTATTCCACATGGAATGATATTTTCAAAATAAGATAAATCTGTATTAATATTGAATGCAAACCCATGCATACTAACCCACCTACTTGTTTTAACCCCAAGGGCGCATATTTTTCTAGCTGTTGGCCTACCAACATCTAACCACACTCCTGTCTCCCCTATAGATCGGTCGCTATTAATAGAATACTCTTTAAGAGTTAAAATAACACTTTCCTCTAGTAGTCTTAAGTATTTATGAATATCATTAAAAAAAGTATCTAGATCAAATATTGGATATCCCACGATTTGTCCTGGACCATGATATGTAACATCTCCACCTCTATTTGTTTTGTAGAATGCTGCTCCTCTTTTTTTTAGGTAATCCTCATTAACTAAAAGGTTTTCTTTATTCCCACGATTTCCTAAAGTGTAAACATGGGGGTGTTCGCAAAATATTAAGTGGTTTTCCGTTTTTTTATTTAACCCCTCCTTTCTATTGATAGATTTAATGGCTAATGTTTTGTTGAATATTTTTTCTTGATAAACCCAAGCTTTTTTATATTCAATTAAGCCGAGGTCTTTAAAAAAAACATTTTGCATAATTTAGATTTTTGAAAGTTTGTCTTTTAAGAAATCAATAACATCAATTTCAATTGCATCTACATTATTAAGTTCTGAAAGATACCAAGAAACCCAATCTCCTACATTAATGTGATAAAGAGAAGTTTCAATTAAAGACCCCCCTTTACTCCAGATCTCTAAAATATTATTAGTGTATTTGCTAATAACAGACTTGTTAATATCCATTCTAGTTTGATTTCTATAATAATCCTTATCGTTTCTAAGATAAATAACAGCAAGACCTTCAGTATTTGTTCTCCACCCTAAAAGCTCATTATGATTCATTTCAGGGACAACATGATGCCAACATAACATTTTACTATTCTCATTAATTTGCTGACGAAAACGAATCGCAACACCTTCAAATCCTTCACCAACATATATTATTGGTGTTGTTTTATAAAGTTTTTTAGCTATTGACTGTGCCAAAACTTTAATATTGGCTTCTTCGTTTTTAATTAATGAAATAGCATTATTAAAATCTCTTTTAAATGAATCGTCTATAATTTCATAGTTTTTCAGGATGAAAAAAAGCTCTGTAAATCCATAACCAAACATTGCTCTTGGCGGGTGCCCCCCAGGAATTATAATATGATTTAAACTATTGTTTAATGCAATTTCTTGTAGTTTCCCACCAGAAGTTATAATAGCAATTTCAGCATTTTTATTAAGGCACTTTTCTAAGGAATAAATAGTTTCTTCAGTATTTCCAGAGTAAGAGCAAGCAACTACTAGAGTTTTTTCATTTACAAAACTAGGAACATCATATCCTTTTGATGTTGCAATAGGAACAGAAACATTATTAGAAATAAGATCTTTTATTATTGACCCTCCAATACCACTGCCCCCTAATCCGCAGATTAAAACATTAGTTATGTTTTTTTTCGGATTGTTAAGCTTGGCGCTATTTCCTATTTTTAAGGCATCTTCTAAGTGATTGGTAAAATCATTAATATAGTCATTCATCTTCATAGGCGTAATGTTTTATAAAAGAAGTCAATATTACAAAATAATAGGAACAAAGAATTTATATATTTACAAAAAAAACACATGTCTAAAGAGTTTTCCGAACAAGAATTAGTGCGAAGGGAGTCATTACAAAAACTTAATGAGTTAGGGATAAATTGCTATCCAGCAGAGATGTTTAATGTAAACACAACATCTACGAAGATAAAAAGCTCGTTTAATCAAGGGGATGACCTTAAGGTTATTATAGCCGGAAGACTGATGAGTAGAAGAATTATGGGAAAAGCGTCTTTTGCTGAACTACAAGACTCACAAGGCAAGATACAACTCTATGTAAATAGGGATGAGGTTTGCGAGGGAGAAGACAAGACGATGTATAATCAAGTTTTTAAAAAATTATTAGATATTGGAGACATAATAGGTGTTGAGGGGCATGTTTTTCTAACTAAAGTTGGAGAGATTTCAATAATGGTTAAAAAGATTACTGTTTTATCGAAATCATTAAAACCACTCCCCTTACCCAAGCTAGACAACGAAGGCAATCTTCATGATGCATTTACAGATCCAGAAAGAAGGTATAGACAAAGGTATGTTGACCTTATTGTTAATCCGGGCGTTAAAGAAGCGTTTATTAAACGAACTGAGCTCACAAACTCTATGAGATCCTATTTAAACAGTAGAGGATATCTTGAAGTAGAAACTCCAATATTGCAGCCAATCTATGGGGGAGCCGCTGCAAAACCATTTAAAACCCACCACAATACACTTAATATGGATTTGTATTTAAGGATTGCTAATGAATTATACCTTAAAAGATTAATTGTTGGAGGTTTTGATGGGGTTTATGAATTTTCAAAAGATTTTAGAAACGAAGGGATGAGTCGTTTTCATAATCCTGAATTTACACAAATGGAATTATATGTAGCTTATAAAGACTATAATTGGATGATGAATTTTGTTGAAGAAATGGTAGAGAAGATAGCGCTTGACTTACATGATAGAACAGAGATTATTGTTGGCAGTCAAACAATAAGCTTCAAAAGACCTTGGAAACGATTAACAATGTATGAGGCAATAGATAAATTTACTGGAATTGATATATCAAACATGAATGAGTCTGAGTTAAGAGATACTGCAAAAGAATTAAATATCTCAATTGATAAAAGCATGGGCAGAGGTAAGTTGATTGATGAAATATTTGGAGAAACATGTGAGAAAAAAATAATACAACCTACCTTTATTACCGACTACCCTGTGGAGATGTCTCCTTTAGCAAAAAAACATCGTAATACTGATGGTTTAACTGAGCGGTTTGAAGCATTCTGTAATGGGAAGGAAATATGTAACGCTTTCTCTGAGCTTAATGACCCGATCGATCAGCGCAATAGATTTCAAGAACAACTAGAGCTTGCAAAAAGAGGAGACGAAGAAGCAATGGTTTTAGATGAAGATTTTATTAGAGCAATAGAATACGGAATGCCCCCTACAGCAGGTCTTGGGATAGGAATAGATCGTTTATCTATGATTATGACTAACAGTCACTCCATACAAGATGTTTTATTTTTCCCACAGATGAAATCAGAAAACCCATAATAAGGTTAGAGGTTAAATATTTTTTTTGTTTTAGCCCTTCCTACAATCTTTTCAACATCTGAAATATTGCTGTTCATTAAATTTTTAATTGATCCAAAATGATTAATTAAAACAGCTATTGTTTTTGGGCCCACTCCTTTTATTTCATCAAGCGAAGAGGTTAAGTTATTCTTAATTCTTTTTCTTCTATGATGATTTATTCCAAAACGATGCGCCTCGTTGCGTAGTTGCTGTATTATTTTTAGACTAGGAGATCTTTTATCTAGGTATAAAGGTATAGGGTCATTAGGAAAATAAATTTCTTCTAGCTTTTTAGCAATCCCTATTATAGCTATTTTTCCATTAAGCTTGAGTTTTTTTAAGCTTTTAATAGCAGAGCTTAACTGCCCCTTCCCTCCATCAACAATAATTAGTTGAGGTAAAGATTGTTTCTCTGACAATAACCTTTGATATCTACGATAGACAACCTCTTCCATTGAGCCAAAATCATCAGGGCCAACAATAGTTTTGATGTTAAATTGTCTATAATCTTTTTTACTAGGCTTACCATTTTTAAAAACTACGCATGCTGCAACAGGATTTGTTCCCTGCAAGTTTGAGTTATCAAAACATTCTATGTGAACGGGAGTTTTTTTTAATCGTAAATCTTTTTTGATTTGTGATAGGTTATTATTTTTTTGTTTTTTCTCCTTTGCAATAATGCTCTGTTTCTTTTTTTCAAATTGCATGTATTTGGCATTTCTTAAAGAAAGAGCTATTAGTTTTTTCTTATCTCCTATTTTTGGTACGATTAATTTTGTGTTTGGCCAAATACAGTTTAAATTATTAGAGCAGAATATAGTTTTAGAAACACTACTAAATCTACTTCTTAGATCTGTAATCACAAATTGTAAAATATCCTCGTCTTCTTCAGATAATTTCTTTTTAACCTCAACGGTATGAGACTGAATTATTGCTCCGTTAGTTATTTTTAGATAATTTACAAATGCAATATTTTTTTCTGATGTTATCGTAAATACATCTACATTATTAATTTTTGAACTAACTATTGATGATTTTGATTGATAGTTGCTCAATAAAGTTATTTTTTCTTTTATTTTTTGCGCATTTTCAAAATCTAATTTTTCTGAAAAACCCGACATTTTTTCTTTAAGCCTTACTGTTATAACGTTAATATCTCCTTTTAAGATTTGACGAATCTTGGATATTAGTTGAAGATATTTTTCTTTCGATTCGTGCTTAATATTTCTGCTTAAATATGAAAAAGGGGTCCACCCACTATCATAAAACAGCTCTGAAAAAAAATCTAAAAGAATACTTACAACATTGGTTGACGTGTATGGCCCGTAGTACTCAGACCCATCTTTTAAAATTTTTCGGGTTTGAAAAACCCTAGGAAACTCTTCTTTTTTTATGCATATCCACGGATATGATTTGTCATCTTTTAATAAGAGATTATACCTTGGCTGATGTTTTTTAATAAGATTGTTTTCTAATAAAAGCGCATCAATTTCTGTTTCTACTACAATACACTTTATATCAAAAACCTTGCTTACTAATATTTTTGTTTTTAGAGTTTCATGATTTTTTGAAAAGTAAGAAGAAACCCTTCTTTTTAAATTTTTTGCCTTACCAATATATAGAACTATACCACCTTGATCATAGTAATGATATACACCTGGCTTTGTCGGAATGTTCTTAATTATTGAGTTTAATGAAGTTTTTGTAACCATTTTAAAAACCTTTGAAAGGTGTCGCTATAGTTTGTAAATATAGTACTTTTGAAGGGTAATAAATGTAACATGAAATTAGCAATCATTGGCGCTACCGGAATGGTAGGTAACCAAATTTTAGAAATCCTACAAGAAAGAAATTTTGTTTATTCTGAATTGATTTTAGTTGCTTCAGAAAAGTCTGTTGGCAAAGAAAAAATTGTAAACAATAAATCCATTTTAATTATTGGATTAGAAGAGATGCTTTTGTTAAAACCCAATTTAGCCTTGTTTTCTGCGGGCTCTGAAATATCTAAAACTTGGGCCCCAAGGCTTGCTGAAATTGGCTGCAAAGTAATTGACAACTCTTCTTATTGGAGAATGAACCCTAAGCATAAGCTAATTATACCAGAAGTAAACGGAAATCAATTAACAAGTACAGACATGATAATTGCCAATCCAAATTGCTCTACAATACAACTATTAATTGTATTAGCCCCACTACACTATAATTATACTATTGAAAGAATAGTCGTATCAACTTACCAATCAGTAACTGGTACGGGTAAAAAAGCCGTAGACCAGTTAGAAAACGAAGAGCAAGGCATTGCTGGAGAAATGGCTTATCCACACCCGATTTATAGAAATGCGCTTCCACATATAGATGAATTTGAAAAAAACGGGTATACTAAAGAGGAGATGAAAATTGTAAATGAAACTCATAAAATCTTAGACGGGAGTATTATGGTTACAGCTACCACTGTTAGAATCCCTGTAGAGGGAGGTCATTGCGAGAGTGTTAACATAAGATTTTCAGATGATTTTTTACTTAACGACATTACAAAAACACTTAGCAATACAGCAGGTTTAGTTGTGCTAGATGATATTAAAAACAATATATATCCAATGCCAATAAATGTTAAAGGAAAAGATGATGTTTTTGTAGGAAGAATAAGAAGAGACTTCTCTCAAGAGAAATCTATTAATATCTGGATTGTTGCCGATAATCTAAGAAAAGGAGCCGCTACCAATACAATTCAAATAGCAGAATATTTAATTAGTAATAAATTGCTTTCTGTAAAAGATAATCAGTAAAACCATACCTACAGATATACCTGCATCTGCAAGGTTGAACACCGGCCTAAAAAAAATAAAATGCTTATTTGCAAAAAAAGGTAGCCAGTCAGGAAGATGAGTGTTAATAACAGGAAAATAAAACATGTCAACTACCTTTCCTTTTAAAAATGAAGAGTAACCTCCTGATGTTGGAAAGAGTTCAGCTATCTTATTGTAACTATCATTAAAAATAATTCCGTAAAATAGACTATCAATAATATTTCCAACAGCCCCCCCAATTATAAGGCCTAACGAAACTAAACCTCCAGTTGGCATGTATCTTTTTGTTAGGTCACGAACATATATTATTCCCCAGACCACAACAACAACTCTAAAAACAGTTAGAAGAATTTTGCCAACATCCCCACCCAACTCTAAACCAAAAGCCATGCCGTTATTTTCAGTAAAATGAATTATAAACCAGTCAAAAAACTTATGCTCTTGACCTAAAAACATATTTGTTTTAATCCATATTTTTAAAACCTGGTCTAGGAAGACAAGAATTAACGAGGTTGCAATTACTTTTCTCAAATCTTATTTATTGAGCTTTTTTTGCTTCTATACTGAGTGTGGCATGGGGTACTAGCGTTAGTCGTTCTTTCGAAATTAATTTACCAGTAATACGGCACATACCATACGAGTTGTTTTCAAGCCTTATTAGAGCATGATTTAGATTTACAATAAACTTAGCCTGTCTTTCGGCTAGCTTTGTGTTTTCTTCTTTTGAAAGCGTTGTAGAGCCTTCTTCAAAAGCTTTAAAAGTGGGAGAGGTGTCTTCCGTGCCATTGTCAGTATCATTTGCACAAGACGCTCTTAATATTGACAGGTCTTCTTCTGCGCTTTTTATTTTTTCTAAAATGATTTTTTTAAATTCATTCAGCTCTTTTTTGTTATAGGTTGTTTTTTCTTTCATACTATTTTTTTAATATTAAAATGTTACAAAAAATATTATCAATTAAGCTTATTTTCTCATAATCATCATTTGAGAGTTTAGTAAAAATGAGATTGTCAGTAAGCGTTTCATTACAAATATAGGTCAAATTATTTTTAATTGCACTTTCAAGATCATCGTTTTTTTCAATATTAACACATATTTTATCTGTAACTAAGAAGTTTTTGTTTTTTCTCAGATTTTGAATTCTATTTACAAGCTCCCTAGACAGCCCCTCATCTTTAAGGGTTTTAGAAATATTAATATCGAGAGCAACACTATATAGGTCGTTACTTGAAACCGAATAACCCGCAATACTTTCAGAGATCACATCTACATCGTCTAATAAAACTATTAACCCACTACTTAATTTTATTTTATTATTTTCTTCTAAAGTTTTTATTTGTGCACTATTTAGGTTATTAATTTCCTCACAAATAGCATTAATTTTTTTTCCATATTTAGGTCCAAGCTTTTTATAGTTAGGCTTTGCTTTTTTTGACACTATAGAAGAGCCCTCATTAATAATCTCTAGGTTTTTTAAATTAGTTTCCTTTAAGATTATTTCAGTTGCAGCAAGAATATTTTGCTTAATCTTACTATTTGAAGAAGTTATAAGAACCGTATTCAGCGGCTGCCTAACTCGAATCCCTTCTTTCTTTCTCAAAGAAAGAATTGAAGAGGATATTCTTTGAGCTATTTGCATTTGACTTTCAAGCTCTTCATCTATATTTTTTGAGTTATATATTGGAAATGTGCTAAGATGAATAGATTTGTTTTCGTCATGTAAATCTTGATAAAGCTTATCCATAAAAAAAGGAGCTATTGGGCATGAAATAAGAGCAATAACCTCCAAACATTCAAATAGAGTACTGTAAGCATTTTTCTTGTCAAGATTAAACTCTCCCTTCCAAAACCTTCTTCTATTTAAACGGATATACCAGTTACTTAATTTATTGATCACAAAATCTTGGATTAATCTTGCTGCTTTTGTTGGTTCGTAGTTTTCGTAATTTTCTTCAACTTCTTTTATAAGTGAATTTAATTCGGAAATTATCCACTTATCTGTTTTATCTCTTTTTGCTATTGTTGAGAGCTTAGGGTTATATTTATAATTATCAATATTTGCATATAGAGCAAAAAAAGAGTAGGCGTTATAAAGCGTTCCAAAAAACTTTCTCTGAACTTCAAGTATTCCCCCTTCATCAAACTTTAAGTTATCCCACGGCTGCGTATTACTAATCATATACCACCTTGTGGCGTCGGCCCCATACTTATTGATAGTTATAAAAGGGTCTATGGTATTACCTAGGCGTTTAGACATTTTATTGCCATTTTTATCTAAAGCCAATCCATTTGAAACAACATTTTTATATGCAACAGAATCAAATATAAGAGTTGAAATAACGTGTAAAGTAAAAAACCACCCTCTTGTTTGGTCTACCCCCTCAGCAATAAAATCTGCTGGGAAGTTTTCTTGAAACAAATCTTTATTTTCAAAAGGATAGTGAAGTTGAGCGTATGGCATTGAACCAGAATCAAACCAGACATCAATTAAATCTAATTCCCTTGTCATTATTACCCCAGAAGACGATACTAGCTTTATATCATCAACATAAGGTCTGTGTAAATCAAAAACGCTATAGTTTTTTTCAGAAAAATCTCCAGATATAAAAGCACCAAGAGGATTATCCTTCATGTAACCGGCAGAAACCGATCTATCAATCTCTATTTTAAGTTCTTCTATTGAACCAATACAAATTTCCTCATTACCATCTTCAGTCCTCCATATTGGAAGAGGTATGCCCCAAAATCTTGATCTGGATAAATTCCAATCTACTAAATTTTTAAGCCAATTACCAAACCTACCCTCTCCAGTGGAGGTTGGTTTCCAGTTAATAGTATTATTTAACTCTAACATTCTTTCTTTATGGCTAGTTGTTTTTACAAACCAACTGTCAAGCGGATAGTATAAAATTGGTTTGTCTGTTCTCCAACAATGAGGATATGAATGTTCGTATTTTTCTGATTTAAATAATTTACCCTCTTCTTTAAGCTTTATAATAATCTGAACATCAACTGGCAGCTTTGGTTTATTGTCATTTGGCATGTAATACTCGTCTTTGACATACTGGCCATAAAAATCAAGAACTTCTTTAGTAAACCTTCCTTGCTCATCAACTAGAGTTAGCGACCCAATTCCATTTTGTTTTGCCACTCTATTATCATCAGCTCCAAAGCTAGGGGCTAGATGCACAATACCAGTACCACCTTCTGTAGTAACAAAATCAGCAATTAACACTTTAAAAGCTTCTCCCTTTTCAGGAAGAGCATACTTTAATAATTGCTCATATTTTATATTTTTAAGCCGCTCACCTTTAAATTCATCTAAAATAACATATGGGAGGTTTTTTTCTCCTACGGTGTAATTATTTAGATCGGTATTTTCGTTTTCTTTTTTAAAAAAGCTTGCCACAAGTTCTTTTGCTAATACTATTGCACCAACATCTCCTGTATACTGATTAACAGTTTCAACAAGGACATAAGATATTTTTTCACCAACCGCTAGTGCGGTGTTTGAAGGTAGAGTCCAAGGGGTTGTTGTCCACGCAATAAAAAAAACATCTCCAGTTATTTTAGAAAATAAAAAATCACTCAAATCATTTTTAATAATCTTAAATTTAGCTACAGCAGAGGTGTCCTTTATGTTTTTATAACAGCCAGGCTGGTTAAGTTCATGTGTACTTAAGCCAGTCCCTGCTTTCGGAGAGAATGGTTGAATCGTATGGCCTTTGTAAAGTAATTTTTTCTCATGAAGCTTTTTGAGTAGCCACCATACACTTTCAATATATTTATTATCATATGTTACATAAGGATTATCCATATCCACCCAATAACCCATTTCATCAGTTATATTTTCCCAAGACTGCTTATATTTCATTACATTAACACGACAAGCTTTGTTATATTTTTCAATAGATATTTTGGTTCCAATATCTTCTTTAGTAAGATTTAGTTCTTTCTCAACACCAAGCTCAACAGGAAGCCCGTGTGTATCCCACCCGGCTTTTCTATTAACTTGAAATCCTTTTAGTGTTTTGTACCTGCAAAACAAATCTTTAATGGTACGAGAAATAACATGATGAATACCAGGCATTCCATTTGCAGAAGGCGGTCCTTCATAGAAAGTAAAACTCTCCCCATTTTTTCTATTTTGAATACTATTTTTGAAAACATTATTTTTTTTCCAAAGACTTAAAATGTCTCTGTGAATAGAGGGTAGATTTAACTCTTTATATTCTTTAAATTTACTCATGTTATTTACTGCTAATTCGTGCAAATATAGGTTTTGCTTTTAAGATAAACAACGTATGGAAATCTAATTATTTTACAATGATTTTCTTTTCAATACTTCCGTCCGTGTAAATGTATAAAAGAGGAGTATTGTAACTAAAACCAGATTTTCTTCCCAAAACATCTCGAATAGATAATATTTTTTTAGTGTTTGACGCAGGAAAATCTACTGCTCCTGATATTGAAGAATATTCGTAAAATTCATATTCTGCTCTTTCTGGTGAAAGAATAATAGCTTGAAAATTTTTAGCCTTCACATAAAACTTCACTTTTAATGCTGAAGGAAAAGGAATATAGCATGAATAAACCCCATCATTAGCCTGAGCATCACCATTAGTTCCATCATCATACATGTTGAAAGATTGGAATTTAGAATTGTATTCATTTTTGGTCGCCATTAATTCAACAGAGTTTTCATTAGTAGCATTAATAGTAATAACATTACCAGAAATACTCAGCCCATAAAGATCAGGAGGGGTTTGTGATATTTCGCTATGAGATTGTAGATATGGAATTCGATATCTCAATGTTGACAGAATACCTCCAAATCCGTACCCACCCCATAAGCCAAAAGAAAGATCTTGCTCAACATTATTAATGTAATCTGAAATAGAGAAAAGCTTGTTAGGGTCACTATCCACTGCCGTATAAGCCATACTTTGCATGCTGAGCACATCACTCCGTATCAGATTTGTGTCTAATTCATTTATAACAGTCCTAAGGTGAGCAGTATATTGTTTTCTATATTCTGCATTATTAAACAATATAGAAGCTAATGGTCTTTGTAGCGTTGGGTCTTCTCCAAAATAAGGGTCAAACTGTTGTGGGTGTGTAGGTCCCTGGGGGGTCAAAATATCCCAACCAAGTAGTGCGTTAATAAAACTTTGACTCAGATCCCAAGGAATCATTTGAAATAAACCATCTTCAGTTTGGTAAAAATAGTAGTTATGGACATAGTAACCATTGTATGTGTCATAATTTCCAATAACAGTATTGACAGCAAACGCCCAAAGCACCCTATCTATGTTTAAAATAGAATCTAATTGATTAGGATTAAAATTTAGCGTGTATATTAATTCAATAAGTTTCCCCCAGCCATAATCAGACTTAAGGTTATAGCTAGAAAAGTATGCGGTGCTATCAGGTGTTCCGTACCAATTTAAGCTAGGCTCTCCTCCAATAGGGGTTCCTGTTGTATCACAAAACATTCCACTACCATCACATTTAATTAAAGCTCCATTATTTTCATCAAAATGTTTTTTTGCAAACTGTTTATTAATAGATTCAGTATTTACATAAAGCCCTAAATAATTCCCCTGAACATGTAGTTTTACTAAATTAACCTCTAGTGTTGGTAGGTATTTTTTATATATTTTAGCAGCAGTATATTCTTTGAGAAAAGTTGCATCCATCCAGGCATTTGCAAGTTTTATTTTTTTATAGTCTAATAGCTTTTGTCCTGATATCCAGTAGTTCATATCTATATTGTATGGAAGCTTAGGAATACCATTATCATTTGGTATACAAAAGGTAGAATTACCTTTATAACGCACCCCAACACTATCATACGTAACATCGTCATTAGAAATAGTGATGCTAGCAGGAATTCTATATGAAGGATTTGTAAAAAAAGAGTTTTGCAATACAGCATGGTAATTAGGGTCGTGGAAATTTATATAGACACTTCTTAACGAATCTTTATCATATAGCCCCCCAGGCCCATCATAGAGTAATTGTGGAGAGTAAATGTTTTGAGCAATAAGCAGATTGGGTATAGAAAACAATAAAATAAATATGTATTTTTTCATGTATTTTATAAAAAA
>TARA_B110000263_G_scaffold13013_1_pt1 | contig 21109 bp, 15 predicted proteins | sample TARA_B110000263 | Tara Oceans TARA_B110000263 (sample SAMEA4397730) | marine metagenome | biome: Polar Biome; feature: [MES] marine water layer (ENVO:01000295) within the mesopelagic zone...; material: water (ENVO:00002006), including particulate matter (ENVO:01000060) such as......
GATTTTAATCCGGACAGCGAACAATATAACTACCCCGACTGACACGCGTTCTCCCGCCGTTTGTTTTTCCCCTGACAACCAAAAATAATCATATGACTAACAAATTTAGTAACGCTTTGATAACCAATGCAAATTGGTCTGAGGAAGTTGAAAAGTGTTGTCAGACGCTTGTCGCAGACATCGCCGGTTCCCCGAACATTGCGATTGTATTTGTATCTCCCCATTTTGCAGACGAGTTTCAAGAAATAGCGGATGCGATTCAAGAAAAGTTACAACCGATCAATATGATTGGTTGCGTGGGCGACAGCATTGTCAGTGGTGGTCGCGAAATTGAAGGGGACCCGGCGATTACTATCTGGGCTGCTGCATTGCCGGATACAAAAATTGAAACGGCTCATTTATTATTGGAACGTGTTTCCGCTGGTGGAATTATATCAGGCACGGAAGAATTACCATTTGAGCAGATCACTGTGCGTCAAGAATCGGCGTTGATTGTCCTAGGTGAACCCTTCAGCTTTCCAGCCGATCTGTTGTTGTCTCAATTAGCAGAAGATTGTCCGGAGTTGCAAGTGCTAGGTGGTATGGCATCGGGATTTCAACAACCAGGGAAAAATTTAGTGCTAGTTAACGGCACCGTGTGTTGCGAAGGGGCAGCAGGGTTGCTGATCGATGGTGGAGTTAAAGTTCATAGTGTTGTTTCCCAAGGCTGCCGACCAATTGGAGATCGGCTGGTTGTCACGAAAGTCGAACAGAATTTGGTACTCGAGCTGGGCGGAAAACCAGCAATGAAGGTGTTGGAAGAAATGTTTATGAGATTGCCGACCAGTGACAAGGAATTAATGAGTAAAGGATTTTTCTTGGGCCGCGTTATTAGTGAGTATCAGGATGATTACGAAATGGGGGACTTCTTGATTCGTAATGTGATGGGTATAGATACCGACCGTAGAGCTGTTGTTGTCAATGATTATTTCAAGGTAGGCCAGACGGTTCAATTTCAAGTCCGCGACGAAGGTTCAGCCAGCAATGAATTACGACAATTACTGACAAAAAATGAGTCCGCTGAAGTCAAAGGTGGGTTAGTATTTACCTGTAATGGCCGTGGTACCAAATTGTTTGCGGAACCCGATCATGATGCTGGGGTTATAAAAGAGACGGTTGGTGAGATTCCATTGGCTGGGTTTTTTGCTCAAGGTGAAATTGGCCCGGTTGGCGGCGAAAATCATATACATGGGTATACGGCGAGCGTTGTGTTATTTGAATGAGGGTAAAAATGATCGCAAAGAGAAAAAATATTTGGTTGCCCGCACTGGCCGTTTTGTTCCTAGCAACGAATGTCGGTGGACTCGAGGTAGTCGACGATCAATCGCGCGGTAAGAAATCGCTCGCGGCACTGCAAGATTATGTGGGAACATGGAAAGGGGCCGGTCAAGTGCGACGTGGCTCAACGCAGGGCGCCTGGATTGAAGAGAGTGAATGGGTGTGGCAATTTGATAAACAGGGTGCCGCCATTGTGCAGAAAAGCGCTAAGGGCAAGTTTGTCAGGCAATTGGAATTGCGAGTTTCTCAACAGCCGGGTGCGTTTGTGGCAACTGTAAAAACACCCCAAGGTGTTGAGCTTCAATTTGCGGGTAAGCTTGACGAGAGTGGTCGTCTGGTTCTAGTGAATAAGGATCCACAAAATCAAGTGGTGGGTCGTATTTCGATTCGAATTGTAGCCGCCGGCAAACGCATGATTGTGATGTATGAAAAACTATTAACGGGAACGCTGTACACGCGATTGGGTGAATTAGGATCGACTCGAAAGGGAAGCATGTTCGGCGGCGGTGCTACGATGATTGAGTGTATTGTGTCAGGAGGTAAAGGCACGATTCCCGTGACGTTTAACGGGAAGACTTATTACGTTTGCTGTAGCGGGTGTCGAGATTATTTCAATGACAACGCCGCTGAAGTTGTCGCCGCAGCAGCCGCTGATTGAGCTTGTAGAGGTGTCGCTAGTTAACGGTTGGCAGCATTTGTTCTTGGTACCGCATTAGATTTGTTTGCAGTTGCGGCAGTAGATTTGCCCGTTGCTGATTTGTTGCTTGCTCAATCGCTTGATTTTGGTGCGCGATCGCTTTGTCATAATCACCAACGGCTGCAGCGATCATACCGCTCGCGGCAGCATGCTCCGCCGGAAAACTATTGTGGTCGATACTATCTAATAGCAGACGTGCTTGCTGAGGATTGCGTTTGGATTCATCTGTGGGAGCGGACATCGCAAGAATTGCCATGAACTGTAATGGCACATCGTCTTCATAAATAGTCAGTGCTAATTCGAGGTGTGTTTGCGCTTGTGAGAATTGACCTAACTGCAGGTAACATTTGGCGACCGAAGTCAGCCCCTCGTGGTTGGCAGGTTCGCGTTGGATTATCAGTAGATATTGCTGCAATGCCTGCTCCGGTAAATCTTTTTCAAACAAAGCGTCACCATATTTCATCAAAATGATGTGGTTGTTCGGGCCGAGTTTTGCTGCTTGGCTCAGCAACTTTATTGCCTCGTCGGCGTTTCCCGCCGCTTGAGCAATGATGCCGAGGTTCGCGAGTGCTAGAGAATTCTTTGGCGCAAGCTCTAAGGTTTTCAAAAAACAGTCTGTGGCATTTTCATTGTCCGCTAATCGTAAATAAGCGACACCCAGATTTAAATACAACGTTGGATCGGTGGTATCAAGTTCAATCGCTTTGATGTAGTTGTCGCGTGCCGCTGTAGCGTTGCCCTGTTTGAATAAATAATTGTCGCCACGAATCCGGAAAGATCGCGCGGTGTGTTTCAACTCTTCGAGTCGTGCTTGGAAAGGATCCGCTAGCGCAACAACGCCTTCGCCGTTTTGATATTGCTGCTGGTGGTACTTGGCCTGTCGCATGTTTTCTACTTTGCGATATGCCATCATCAAACTGTAATGGACGTTGGTCGCTCGCGGTGATGATTCCAAGGCCTTCAATAAATGGGTTATTGCTGCACTCGGATTACTCTGCATATATGTTTTTCCGAGGGCCAGATGGCAGACTGCATCATCGATATTCGGCCCGACCGTTAACGCTGTTTGAAAGGAAGAGCGGGCATCTTCGTCCAGCGTGAGTTCTAGTTGGCATTCACCTAAGCGAAACAGCGTAGCAAGTTTTTGTTTGCTTGTGCCCTTTTGTTCGTTGAGTAGTTTGATCGCAATTTTATATTGTGCGACAGCGGTCGCAAAGTCGCCGTTTTTTCGCAACGATTGAGCCAAGTGATAATGCCACGTCGCCGGTGCTGCTTCAGCGAGAATAATGGCATTTTGGTAACAGATAATTGCTTGGTCAATAATCCCGTAGCTTTGAAAAGCGTCACCTACATTTGCGTATTGTTCGGCGAGTTCCGCAAACGTAAGTGGTGTTCCCTCAAAAGATTGACTTTGTAGTAACTCTTTTGTCAGTGCTGAAAGTGTTTTCTGCGCGGTTGGGTCTAGATTCCCAAGAGACGGCTTTTCAATGAGTTGTACGCCGGCGGGCATGTCCGGTTTGGAATTACAGCCAGTGATGAGAGCCAATAGTCCCAGTAACCCTAGTGCTGCTAGACGTAGGAATGGTTTGGGATATGACCTGACTGGCAACCGACGATCATGGACCATTGGTCACCTCCGCGCCAGTTTGCTGCTGCAGTGTCAGATATTGGTTTACGGATTGGTCAGACCACCGCTCGACACGCCCATCGTGCCAATAAACCGTTATCGCGGCCGATTTGTTGCAGTCTGCTAAGCCAACGATGACCCGAGCATCATTCGCAGATAAGTAACTTCCGTCAGTACGTGGGACTCGCCATTTTACCGTTTGGCCGGCTTGTTCGATCTTAATACGACATTGGACAACAGGAGCGGTTGACTCTTGGGAAATGAGTTGGATTCCCAACCAATGATTGTCAGTACCTACATTGTTTAGGAACAGTCGTGCGGGACCCGTGTTGTTGCCAACTAAAATATCGATATCCCCATCATTATCAATATCGCCGAAGGAGGTACCGCGACTAATTTCGACGCCGGCGCATAACGAGCCCGCGACTTTGGTCATGTCTTCAAATCGTGTTCCGGCTATATTGCGAAATAGTTGGTTTACTTCCTGTAACGGGTATTCTTGTCCACTACGCTGCTGTTTCTCTACAAAATTGGTGGCGCCGTTGGCCATGAATAGGTCGAGCCAGCCATCGTTGTCATAGTCAAACCACGCCGTTCCGAAGGCGGTATAGCCGATGCTCGGTATTCCCAAGCCGAATGCCTTGGTTTGATCTTCAAAATTGCCATCGCCAAGGTTAATGAAAACGGTGTTGGTTTCCTCAGCCCAGTGTCCCATGATCAAGTCATCATCACCGTCCCCATCAATGTCAGCGGCATCGACACCCATACTACCTTCAACGAGTCCGTCGGCATTGCATGCACAACCACGCAGCAAAGCTTCATCGGCAAAGGTGCCATCTTGTTTGTTGATCCACAGTTGATTGGCTGCCGCGTCGTTGGCGACATAAATGTCGATCCACCCGTCTCGGTTGAAGTCGCGACAGAGAACGCCTAGTCCAGGTCCCGAAACTCGAGCGATTCCGGATTGAGCGGAGACATCTTGAAAAGTGCCGTCCTGATTGTTTATGAACAAGCGATCGGAAACCGGCGTTTCGCTTTGTGGTCCGCAATAGCCAACCGCGCCACTGGAATGATAGCAGGGACGGTGCGTGTCGTACCCAAATGTGACATAGTTGCACACGTAGAGGTCAAGCCAACCATCATGGTTGACATCGACAAACGCCGTGCTGGTCCCCCATTCTGGAGATTCTACACCGGCGTGTTTGGTGACGTCTGTGAATGTTCCATCTTGATTATTTTGAAATAGCTGGTTTTCACCCCAGTTGGTGACGTACAAATCTTGGAAGCTATCGTTATTGAAATCACCTACTGCGACACCCATACCATACCCAAAAGCACGAATGCCGGATTGTTCTGTAACGTTGACGAACTTAACGCTGGTATTGCCGGCGTCGTCGACGGTGATGTCGTTGCGGTATAGTTGATCGCGTGGTTTAGATTTAGGCGGGTAAGTGGAATCTTCGAGTGTAGTGTTTTGACCGAGAAGTGAACCTTGCACGAGGTAGATATCCAAATCTCCGTCATTGTCGAAATCGAAGAAGACGGTGCCCGAGCCCATCAGTTCGGGAAAATAGAGTTCACCAGTCATGCCATTGTAGTGTCTGAAATCTAAGCCAACTTCCTGGGTGACTTCGGTGAAAAGGTTCAGAGAAACAGCGGTAGTTGGTTGGGATGTATTGCCGTGGGTATTTGGTTTAAGGGCTGGATCGGAATCACAGCCACACACAAGTATCATCCAGCATGTGCAGCAACGAAGTAGATTATAAGTAAACGATTTCATGGGTTTCTTATAACATTAAAGCGGCCGCGCGATAAGGGAATTCCTATCGTGCGGCCGCGGTGGGTAATGATGGTCTTAGTTGAAAATAGGTTACGGACACAAGTGAAAACTTGCTAATACGGCATGCCTATTTGACTGATTGTTCAACAGTGATTTCCAAAGCGAGGCCGGCTGGCAAGTCCATGTTAGCAATGGTCAGCGTAATTTCACCAGAAACCTTTAGCTTGAGATTAGACTTAACAACACGCCCTTTTTTGGCATCAAACAACAGGGTAGTCGTCCCAGTGATGATTTTTAAGGCGCTGTCGGATACCGCGGGTGCACCAGCTGTCGCTGCTGGTTGTTCAAAATCAACTTCGGTGAATTTGATATCGACTTGATGCAACGTTACTCCATCTTGCTGAACAGTTCCGACGTATTTCTGTTCCGACGTAAGTTCGAACATGGCGCCTTGTCCGAGGTCGAGAGTCGTTTCAGAATCCCAAGTGTCACCGACGTTTACGGGTTTGTCATTGAAGTCATCTATTTCATTTTGTGCTTTCTCTTTTAGCGCGTCACCGTCCAACTCGCCGCCGAGCATTGCTTTTGCTTGATCGTCGAGTGCATCCAAACCTTCCGCTTTGACTTCCATTTTTACAATATCACCGTTCTTGGCATGAACAATAGTAGTGCGTGATTTTGATAATGCTTCCATTAAGGGCAATATAAAATCAAGCTGGGTGCCTTGAGGTGTATTTTCGCCGTTGGAGTCGAATTCTATTTTGATACCACCAGGCAGAGAAATTTTGTTTTCAAAGGAAGTATACTTTGACGAATAAGTAACGTTACCATCGGAATCAGGTTTGCTGACATCGGTTTTCGCAGTTACTTTACGCGTATTCGCGGTGTCAATTTCTTGCCCCATAATCGACAACTTTTGATTCACTTTGAAAACCATGTTTGTTTCGAAGGAACCTGGAGCTTGGACACGTGGTTTGATAATGATTTGAGCGGAAGCAAAAGGCGCTATAAGTAAAGCGACCGTCAATGCTAGAAAAAGAGTTCGTTTAAACATGTGTATAGTCCTTTAAAAAATGGTGAGTTTGAATGTTAATTTGGTTAGGGAATCTGCCAACTTCGCTTGAGATCTAATGTCAAATGAGCGGTTTTCTTGGTTCGTTTCGTTTTGAATGTAATATCACCTGTTAGCGAAAGGTCTACGCTCGACTTGAAGATGCGTCCGTGGTGACTGTTGAACCAATAGGTTTTGTCAGCCTCGACGATCGTAAGGGGATCGCCTTGAGCATAGGTTTCCGTGTCGCGAGTGAAGACACCTTCGTTAAATTCTACGGTGACTTGGTGAAGCATTTGTTTCGATGTAGGGTGTTCTGCTTTGGCTAAATAGGTATGCGTAGTCTTAAACAAAAACTGTGAATTGTGGCTGAGCGGAATCGAAATGATTTGATCCCACGAATCATTAATTTTAACTGGAGCAATGTGGTATTGGCTAAGTGCTTGCTGACGCCGTTTTTTTACCGTTGCTGTATCAAGGTCAGCAAAAACCAACGTTTGTGTTTCCTCTGGAAGTGTAGCAAATGTCGAATCGATTGTTAGATTGAATATATTTCCTGATTGGTCGAGTTGGGTAGTGATGGTTGCATCGCAAATTGCATCAAACAGGGGAACTTCTGCTTTCGAATCCGTGGAGTCAAAGGCAAAACGGATATTACCCGGCAATCGGGTTGAGTTTTTGAGTTGCTCGACCGTCTCTGTAATCGTTACGTAGCCGTTTTCGTTTGGTTTACTGACTGTATGGAGTGTTGTTTTGGTTTGTTGTTGTGTGGTTTTATAGTCGATGTCGTCAAGCACGATCAATTGGGAAAGTTCAAAAGAATGTACGATTTTGAAGGTGCCGGCTGTGGGTACTTGTGGTGCCAGACGGACCTGGCCGTGCAGGCTTTGGTGAGGGTGAGCGAGCACCAATAGTAACACGATTGTTAGTGTTTTGGGCATCTGGTAATAGTAATGTTTACGGAAAAATTGAAAATGTCGAGGGATCCTTAGTTATACGATGAATGGGTTGTATTATTTCATGGTGAGCCTTATTAATTGCAAAATTTGCTCAGAATCTGTCCGCAGTCTAGGGCGTAAATCAGCGTGGATAGGTCGCTTTTGCGCTTCAAATTATCCGTTGGATATGCGAGAATGTAATTCCTTCCTTTATTCGCTCATTGTGTGTTGCTTCCTCCCTTCCCCACAAAAATATTAGATGTGAAAGCCAAATGTACAAACGGCATATTACTCTTGTTTTTGCTTTTCTTTTGAGCTCAGTAATAGTGCTTGGAGACGAACCGGCAACGGAAATGCCGACGGCTGCACAATTAGAGTTCTTTGAAACTAAGATTCGTCCCGTATTGGTACAGTATTGCTACAAGTGTCACAGCGCGGAATCAGATTCCGTTAAAGGCGGATTGCTACTGGACAGTCGTAAGGCGATTCGCGTGGGTGGTGATTCTGGCCCAGGTGTTGTGCCAGGCGAACCGGACGAGAGTGTTGTATTGTCGGCAATGCGTTATGAGAGTTTCGAGATGCCGCCCAAAGGGAAGTTGTCTGATGAAATACTGCAGGATTTCGAAACGTGGATCAAGCAAGGTGCTGCCGACCCACGAGAAGGTGGTCAGTTAGTTAGCAAGACAGAAATCGATTTCACGGAGGCAGGTAATTTTTGGGCATTCCAAAAACCTGTCAAATCCAAATTACCAAAGGTTCGCAATAAAGCCTGGATGGCTCATCCAATTGACCGCTATGTTGCTGCTGACCTAGCGAAAAATCGTTTATCGGTCAGTGACTCAGCGAGCAAGCGGGTTTTGATCCGCCGCGCGTATTACGACTTAATTGGTTTACCACCCACGATCAAACAGCAGACTGCCTTTATAAATGACTCGTCGCCGGACGCTTTTTCAAAGGTGATTGAAACATTACTCGAATCAAAACACTATGGCGAACGCTGGGGACGTCATTGGCTAGATGTGGCTCGCTACGGGGAAGATCAGGCCCACACGTTTAAAGCCAGAAAATATCCACGTGGCTATTACTACCGTGACTGGGTGATCGATTCGATAAACGCTGACATGCCGTACAACGAGTTTGTAGTACAGCAACTTGCAGGTGACTTACTGGACCAACCCAACGTACATGAGCGGACCCCAGCGCTGGGGTTCTTTGCACTTGGACCCGTGTACTATGCCGAGAATGTTGAAAAGGCAAAAGCGGCAGCGGACGAATGGGACGATCGAATTGATACTTTGACCCGCGGCGTGTTGGGGCTGACAGTTTCCTGTGCTCGTTGTCATGACCACAAGTACGATCCAATCACGACTAATGATTATTACGCTTTGGCTGGAGTCTTTGCGAGTACTAAATATCAAGAGCGGCCCATTGTATCTCAGGAAGTGGTGGCCCAACGGGCGACAGCGGAACAAGCAGTGCGCGACCAAGCCTTGGAAATCAATCGCTTTTTGGCACAGGCGGGGAGGACCATTCGCCCGTCGTTGACCGTGGAGATTCCCGTTTACATGCAAACTGTTTTTAAATGGATGCAAATAAAGGATCGAGCTGACGACAAGAAGAAAGCATCCGAGAAGTTGTTAAAGGAATCGGGACTGAATAAGACATTGCTAGATCGTTGGACGAAGTTGCTCGAACTGAAGAAGGAAAAAGCTCGCGGCCAATATTCTTTCTTGGCGGATTGGTACAATTGGCTTGATGCATTACCCAATGACAAAGATTTGTCCGCAGATGAGACACGTTTAGCGGAAGTTAAAGCCTTAGGCGAAGCCTTGCAAACTGCCGTGGAAAGTCGTTTAGATGATCGACAGGAATTGTTTGCTGAATTTGGCGTAAATGCTGCGTTTGTGCCGGCTGAAGATTTGTCAGCAGTTACGGCGGGCGTAATTCCTTTGGGGAACTTATTTGATGATAGTAAAGATGTTCCGTTAGAGAGTGCTTTGGCTTCCGATAAACATGGAGCAGTCGCTGAGACAGCCGATCTAGGTGTGCACTTGGTGTCCTATGGCTGGGGCACACGTATCAAGATCGGCCCTGAGATTGATTTCTCGTTTGCTCAAATCGGATCTGACAGTAACAAGCACGGCAGTGTGACGAATGACGGCTGGACGGGCCGCAGCGCGATTTCGACAACAGGGAAAGCGCCTGCCAATAATGAGCAACGCCACGAGCAGGGAATTGGTATGCACTCGAATGCGTTGGTGACTTTTGACCTAGATGAAATTCGCCGAGCGGGATTAATGCCGGAAGGACAGAAATTCCGTTTCCGTGTTGACCGAGCAGGGATGAACGATGATATCAGAGCTTCAGAATCGTCGAGTGGCTATGCGGCAGTTGTCGTGTCCAAGCCCCACAAAGACAAAAATGTAATGGACGCAATTATTGGCGGCTATGTAAACGGCAAGAAAATGGAAATCACATTCAGTGACTTTACTTATAATTTTACCGGTGCTATTCCCGCGCCGTTAAAAGCAGATGGTAAGTTCATCGAGTTTGATATCGAGATTCCCTCGGCCGCTAAATATATTACGTTGATTACAACCGGAGCTGGTGCACCGTCAGATAATAGCATCAGTTCTGACCATATGGTGTTTTCTGGTGTACGGATTGAAATGTCACCCTTGCCAGAAACAATACTAGCAAACACGCAACAAGGTGGTGAACGCGAGTTTACCGAGAGTGACCGTCAAGCGGCATTGTTGTTGTCGCAAATGCTCTACGAAGAAGGTTTGCTAGCACTGCCCAATGGCGAAGTCGAAAAACGATTGACGGAGGATTTGAAGGTAAAATCGGATGGGTTGAGAGCTAAAGAACAGGAACTCAAGGATGTGGTTGCTGCAATTGAAATTCCGCTGGCCCATTCACTCGCCGAGGGTGATGTGCGGGATATGCCGATTTACGTCGCGGGTGATCCCGGTAAAAAAGGGACAATCTCACCTCGAGCGATGCCCGCGATTTTTACAGGTGGCAAACCTGTACCGTTTCAAACGCAGGGGAGTGGCCGGCTTGAGTTAGCGCAATCACTAACGTCCGCGGAAAACCCTTTGACTGCACGCGTGATGGTTAATCGGATGTGGGCGTCGCATTTTGGTCGAGGTTTAGTTGGTACGACGAGCAATTTTGGTAATTTAGGCGAGCGACCGACTCATCCAGAACTATTGGATTATTTAGCGGTTGAATTTATGGAAAATAACTGGTCGCTGAAACACATGCATCGCTTGATTATGAACTCCAAGACGTATCAACAGAGCAGTGATTTTCGCGAGGATGCATATGAAACCGATCCGGACAACCGATTGTTGTGGCGGATGAATCGCAAGCGACTTGAAATTGAACCGTGGCGGGACGGATTGTTGTATGTGTCTGGAGAATTGGATTTAACATTTGGAGGACCATCGAAAGAATTAGATGGCACTCAGAATAAACGCCGTACGATGTATGGGTTTGTCAGTCGACATAGACTTAACGAATTACTGCGATTGTTTGATTTTCCAGATCCTAATATTACGAGTGCAGCACGCAGTGTTACCACCGTTCCACTACAACAACTGTTCGTGCTCAATAGTGATTTTATGTCGTTTCGCGCGAAAGCGTTTGCCGAACGCGTGCAAAAAGATATGGATGCCGACGTGGCTCAACAGATTACTTACGCTTTTGAATTGCTGTATGGGCGAGAAGCAGATGAGCAAGATATTATTTTAGGAACGGAGTTCTTAGAAGCGGTTGCCGAGAGTGATAATATGCAGTCGGCGTGGGAACAATACGCATTGGCATTGTTAAGTGCGAATGAGTTCCTGTTTGTAGATTGAATTGTGTCATGTTGGAAAGAATAGAAGAATAGTTATGAACGAGTCATCAATGATGAATGCTTTAATGGACAACCCGCTACGATTGTCGCGGCGACAGTTGCTCAAGACCAGCGGTGTTGGATTTGGCATGATGGGGTTGTCTGCGATGTTGGGTGAAGAACAACGGTTAGCTGCAGCTACTCGTTCTACCACTCCCACTTCACCTAAGCATCCGCATCATACTCCCCGCGCTAAACACGTCATCTTTCTGTTTATGAACGGTGGTCCATCGCATGTTGATACATTTGACCCGAAGCCAGAATTAAAAGTTCAAGAAGGTAAAGCGGGACGTGGTGGAAAGTATATGCCTTCGCCATTCGCTTTTGGTAAGTATGGTGAAGCGGGTATTGATATGAGTGAAATCTATCCGCACCTAGGTTCTGTTGCGGATGAGTTGTGTGTGTTGCGGGGGATGCATACGACGACACCCAATCATGAACCGGGTTTGTTGATGATGAACAGTGGTGTTCAACAACCAATACGACCGTGTATGGGGTCGTGGATTACTTATGGTCTTGGCACAGAAAATCAAAACCTACCAGGCTTTGTAGTCTTGTGTCCTGGTAAACCTGTCGTGGGCCCGGCACTGTGGGGCAATAGTTTTTTGCCGGGTATTTTTCAAGGCACCCATATTAACAATACAAATATTGATCCTAAAAATGCGATCGGTCACATCACTAATAAAAACCTGTCACCCGCAGCGCAGCGGCGGTTACTGGATCTATTACAGCTTAGTAACCAGCGACATTTAGAAAAACGTGACGTCGATGCGAATTTGGAAGCTAGGATTCAGTCGCTGGAAATGGCATTTGGGATGCAGTTCGAAGCGCAGGAAGCGTTTGATACGAGCCGTGAAACCAAGGAAACATTAGAGAACTATGGTGAAGGCCAATTTGCTAATGGGTGCTTAGTAGCGCGGCGGTTGGTTGAACGAGGTGTGCGGATGGTACAGATTTACTATGGGTCGGGTCAGCCGTGGGATGCGCATGGCAATATAATGGACCACAAGCGAGACGCGGACAAAAGTGACCAGCCCATCACAGCGCTGATCAAAGATTTAAAACAACGGGGATTACTCAATGAGACTTTGATTGTATGGACGGGCGAATTTGGACGGACTCCGACAGCGCAGGGGAAAACAGGTCGTAATCACCATGCGACAGGATTTACATCATGGCTCGCCGGAGGTGGTATCAAAGGTGGCATGACTTACGGGGCCACGGATGAATTGGGGATGAACGCCGTAGAAAATCGCATGGACGTACACGATCTGCACGCGACGATGCTACATCTTCTAGGAATAAATCACGAAGAATTGACTTACCGCTACAGCGGTCGTGATTTTAGATTGACGGACGTCTTCGGGAATATCCAGCACGAAATTATTGCTTGATGATCGAGACGATTCTACCGTTTCAAACGAATGCAGTCGGGAAAAACTTCAGATCCCACAAAACCAAAAGGGTGACTGAAGGGACTTGAACCCTCGACAACCGGGATCACAACCCGGGGCTCTACCAACTGAGCTACAGCCACCATTGTTAAGCTTCCAATGTAATTTGGTTTGCAATTCAGGGCAAGGGCAGCAGCGGCGAACCAGAACTAATGGGATTGTGTCACTAGGGTGTAACCTGAATACGAACAACGCGGACATTTTCAGTACAATGAAACGCGTCTATAATATCTATAAACGTTGTAATTCACGATATTCGTTTTTGAAAGCAGGCAAACTTCTCAAGATGTTCCGGTCGCTCCTTATTCTATCGTTGGTTAGCTTGCTTGTGATTCCTGGAATTACAGCAGTACGTGCTGATGACGCGGTAGATTTCCCGCACCAATTTGAGCAATTGGCAGCCAAATGTGATGAATTGAAATTGCCGCAGCAAGCAACCGTTACACGGCAGTGGATTGTTGCACAGCGTCGTGATCAACGCGTCGTTTATCCGTTTCAGACGAAAGATTTTTTTAAGCCTGCGATCAATGATAGTCAGTTGAAACAATTTTGGTGGGCGTCGTTTATGAAATTACGGCGAGCGCGAGCGGATCATCTTTTTCTACAAGCTAAAGCAGTCGCCCAATCTGACCCTTCGCATTCATATCGTTTATTACATGAAGTGTTACACGAAGATCACCGTCACATTGCAGCACGGAAGATTCTAAACTACAGCGATTCTACGGTGTTCTTATTACAACCCAAAACCAGTCGGCCGAAAAAGAGGCAAGCTTATACCGACTGGGAGGTAAACGACTATTATCGCGTCAGCACGACGCACTTTGATATTTACACAGATTCGAAGCCCGCCGCTGGAGTTGAAATTGCACGGCAGGTTGAAAAATTATATTCTGTTTGGCAACAGCTATTTGTTGAATTCTGGTGCGACACTGCAGTCCTAGCCGAGCGTTTTACTGGCAGCAATAAACCACTGTATGCGCGGAAACGACACCAGATTATTTTGTTTTCTTCACGCGCAGCGTATCAAACATTTTTTCAACGGCGGTCCGGGGAGACAGTCAATAGCGTTGGATTTTATGCCGCTGAACAAAAGCACTCTTTTCTGTTTGTCAGTGACCCCCCAAAAACATCAACTTGGTTACACGAAGTAACACATCAGTTGTTTTATGAACTAGGTGGACAAGTGAAAAATGTCGCTGCGGATCAAAACATTTGGGCAATCGAGGGTGTTGCGATGTATATGGAGTCGCTTCAGGATTATGGGCATTTTGTGACCGTAGGCGGATTTGAATCTTACCGGTTGCAGTTTGCACGTTTTCGTAAAACAGTTGACCAGTTCTACTTGCCACTGCAACAACTTGCAGCGCTCGGTAACTCACAGCTATCGTCGCATGCGGAAATTCGTCGCTTGTATGCCCAGTGCGTTGGCTTGGCTCATTTCTTAATGGATGGGGACAACGGGAAATACCGCGCACCGTTTTTTCAGCTGCTGAGAAAAATCTACACCAATACATCCACCGCGGGTACTCTGCGTCAACTCAGTGGACGATCCTTTGAAGAACTAGATGCGGCCTACGCGGAATTCTTGGTCGTTACGGATGAGCAGCTCGCAAGCTTGCGGCCGGGGACTAAGTTGAAAGCACTTTGTCTCGCACATGGGCAGATAACCAATCAGGGATTGCAACATTTGAGCGGTCAACTCGAACTGACCTGGCTTGATTTGACGCGTTGCGAGATCACAGACGATGCGAGCAAGGTGCTTGCCGGTATGGTGAATCTGAACCAGTTGTCGCTGGAAGCAACTAAAATTACGGATAAGTCGATGGCGGTGATTGGGGCATTGCCGAACCTGGCAGAGTTAGATTTATCGTTGACGCAAGTTGGCGATGCAGGGGTTTTGCATTTACACGGGAACAACAATCTAACGGTGTTATGGCTGACGGGAACGAAGGTTTCTGATGATTCCGAGCGGGTGTTGATTACGCTTGCTAATCTTGAGATACTGGAACTTACATCGACCGCAATGTCAGCGTCGACGATACAACAGGTGTTTAACGCTCTTCCTAAATTGAAGCCATAAATCACTCCAACTATTCTTACAATTGAGATTTCGATCATGCGACCTTGGGTTTTATCAGAAGTTAATTACGGCACTATTAAAGACAATCCCTATGAAGTGGCGGTACTTCCAATGGGTGCTACGGAACCGCACAATCTACACCTGCCCTATGGTACTGACATGTATGAAGGCACGGACATTGGTGAAAGTGCTTGTGCTTATGCACACGCGAAAGGTGCCAAAGTTGTTGTTCTGCCGACGGTTCCTTATGGTACAGAGACGAACATGAGAGAGTTTCCGTTTGCGATGAATCTATATCCTACGACACTGTTTAAAGTGATCGAAGATTTAGTGGAATCGCTGGTCCGCAGTGGCATTCGTAAAGTTGTAATTCTCAACAGCCATGGGGGAAATGACTTCAAGCCTTTGTTGCGAGAGATGTCGGGTCGTACCGAAGCTCACCTATTTTTAGTGAATTGGTACAACATACTCGACGATGTGTATCACGATATTTTCGAGCACATGGAGGATCATGCGGGCGAAGCGGAAACATCGTTAATTCTTGCTTACCACAACGAGTTGGTTTCGCTTAATGAGGACGGCTCGTTTAATGCGGATGATGGTAAAACGAATCCAACACGCTTTGAGGCAGTTAATAAAAAATGGGTGAGCATCACTCGGCAATGGGATTTATTGACTTCGAACTCAGGCTCTGGCTATCCTCATGCAGCGACCGCAGAAAAAGGTGAGCAGTTGATGGACGTGTTAACTGAACGCATCGGCGATTTTCTAGTGGAATTATCCAATTCAGAATTGGACGAGAGTTTTCCCTTTTGAAAACGCTTGGCGGTAAGTTGCCTCTAAGGTGAAACCCAGAGGAACGGTTGGTTGGCTTCGTCGACCATGACTTCGCAATGCAGGCCGGCTTGAGATAACGCGATGTCGAGAATTTTCTTATAGAAGATTTTTCCCGCGGGGACATTCACTTTTTTATCCAAGCTAATTCCGCGTGTAGTGATGCTAGCGTAGTCAAAAAAAATTGGAGTTTGGAGTCGCTGTCCAAGTGCTGCTACTGTTTTCGAAATCTCCGTATTCTTTATTTCAACACTCAGCTCATTAAATAGATCAGGGGCTGTTTTGCCCGGGTTTTGGGACGACTCCCAACCGACTGGCCAAAACTCGAGATCTTTGACCGGCTTGGTTATACGAATTCTGACACCGCTACCGATGGGTTTGTCGGGCAGCATGATGAGTCCGGTGGACTTGAGTACGATCGCCATCGCGGTGCCACTGGTAACTCCTTGCAGCTCATCCTTAAAGGGTACTTCGGAAAACAGTTGCGTCCGTGCTGCGGGATCGACGGAAACTTGTAGATTCCAAATTCTGGATATGGATCGTATAACCTCCTTGGTTGATTGCCCTGCAGTTTTAGTTTTTACTTTGAGGGTCAGTTGATCGTAGACTTCTACAATCTGATCTCGGCTTAGCCCGTACGCCCCCTTTTGAGTTGTCAACGCTGCTGCGCCGTCTCCCTGTAGTCGCTTGATCCACAGTTTTGCCTCATCGATTTGACCGTACTTGAAGGTACCGCCCGGTAAATGCAGCGTATTGCCTGCTAGGATACCAGTGACCACATAGGTCGGTGATTCCTTTCTTCCGAGTGTTTTGACTTTCGGCATGTCGGTCAATTTTGCACTGCGTAATTGGACATTCGTAAATCCGGCTTTTTGCAAAAAACTCGCCCAGGCTTTAATGCGGGTGATGGGCAAGACCGTTTCCATGGCAACTTCTAAGTCAACAACCGCTGCCGTCGCCTGACAGGTACTGAGCGCTAAAAATATAAATAGGTACGCAGTGGTAACTCGTTTTTTCACGATTTACTGTCCTCCGAAAGGGTTCAACGATTCCTAATATTAGCAGGGATCGGAGTTATTCGTCAAAGGCAGCATCAAATTGGATATCCGAGGGAGCGAAGTCAAGACCGTTGGTGAAGGCACACGCTTCTTTAGCGCCATATTCACGATCCATGCCACAGTCTTCCCATTCGATGGACAATGGCCCAGTGTATTTAATTTCATTTAATGCCCGAATGATTTCCTCAAAATCAACTTCACCTCGACCGGGGCTACGGAAGTCCCAACCACGGCGAGGATCTCCGAAGTTCAAGTGGCTACAGTTGATGCCGGTTTTTCCATTGAGTGTTCGGATTGCATCTTTAATGTGAACATGGAAAATGCGGTCGGGAAAAGCGCGAATGAATTCGACGGGGTCGATGCCTTGCCAAATTAGGTGGCTGGGATCAAAGTTGAAGCCAAATTCTTCTCGGTTACCGAGTGCTTCTAAAGTACGTTGTGCTGTATAAATATCAAACGCAATTTCCGTTGGATGAACTTCCAAGGCAAACTTAACGCCACATTCTCCGAAGACATCCAGGATGGGATTCCAACGTTCTGCCAATAGATCAAATCCTGCTTGAATCAGTGGTTCCGTGGCTGGCGGGAACGAGTAGATCATGTGCCAAATGCTTGAGCCCGTGAAACCGTTGACGACATCAATCCCAAACTTTTGAGCAGCTCGAGCGGTATCTTTCATTTCTTCAATGCAACGTTCGTTGATGGCCGCACCATCTCCGTCACCCCAAATTTTGTCCGTGAGAATCAATTTGTGTCGTTCATCAATGACGTCCAACACGCCTTGGCCGACCAAGTGGTTACTAATTGCAAAACACTGCAGGTTATGTCGTTCTAGTTGTTCGTGTTTTTGGGCGCAGTAGTTTTCATCATTAAGAGCTGCTTGGACGTCAAAATGGTCGCCCCAACATGCGAGTTCAATTCCATCGTAACCGAATTCGGCTGTTTTTTGACACATTGTCTCGGCGGGTAGGTCAGCCCATTGGCCGGTGAAAAGAGTGACAGGACGTGTCATGGTTCGAGTTCCTTAGGTGGTTGAATTACAATGTATAACGCTACTGGTATTGTGTCGCTGTTTTGTGCGATGTTCAAGTCCTAGTGGCTGCTTATGGTAATTTAGCCAGCTCGTATGCGTCAGACGGGTAGTTTGGGTAAAACCGACGCACTGAATGAACCACGGCTTTGTTGACTGGGAATTTAATTCATCAATTGTTCGAGTTGATCAACGAGTGAACTAAAATGGGCGAGTGCCGTATCGACGGGACCAGACTGTTCCATGTCCACGCCAGCATTTCGCAGTAAATCCAGCGAGTCCAGGCTGCAGCCGCCTTTTAGGAATGTATGGTAGTCGTCCAATTCGTCAGCATCACCATCTAGCACTCGCCGACTCAGCGCAATGGCTGCGGATAACCCAGTTGCGTATTTGTAGACATAGAATGCTCGATAAAAGTGAGGGATGCGAAAGCACTCTAGAGGAAGACAATCATCGATCACAAACTCGGGCCCGAAGTAATCTCGCAACAACTGTCCATACACTTCTTGGAAAGTTTTCACTGTCAGCGGTTTTCCCTGTTCAGCCATTTCATGTGTGATTTGTTCAAACTCGGCAAACATCGTTTGACGAATGATGGTGCCGCGAATTGCATCAATATCTCGATTCACCAAAAATGCTCGCTCGCGATCATCGCTGGCTTGCTGCATCATGGTTTCACTCAGTAGCTGTTCATTAAAGGTACTGGCAACTTCAGCAACAAAAATGGTGTAGTTGTAGTATTCGAAGCTTTGAGAAGCTGAGCTGTTGAACGAATGCATGGAATGCCCCGCTTCGTGCGTTAATGTAAAGACATCGTTCAGTACCTCGGGTTTGTAGTTCATCAGGATGTAGGGGTCGCCGACAAAGGAACCTGCGCTAAATGCGCCGCTTTGTTTGCCCTGATTTGGATAGCGATCACACCAGCGTCCGCGGAGGCCCGCCGCAAGTGTTTCGCAATACTCCGTGCCGAGTGGGGCTAGCGATTCTAAAACGAGATCAGTTGCTTGGTCCCACGAACGATTGACTTGTAAATCACCGATGATGGGAACATACGTATCGTAGGCATGTAGTTGGTCGAGGCCCATGAGGCGTCGGCGTAGGTCGTAATAGCGGTATAGCGGTTTGAAATTATTACGCACGGATGTGATTAAATTGTCATACACGGTCGCTGGCACATTGTCAGGGAACAGTGCGGCAGCGCGGGCCCCTTCATAGCCACGAGCCCGAGCGTAATAAACATCTTTTTGAATCGAGCCGCACAATGTTGCAGCGAGCGTATTTTCATGTGCCTTAAATTGGTCATAGTATTGATGAAATGCCGTTTTACGCACTTCGCGATTGGGCGAAATCAAGAGTTGTGAGAAAGTGGCGTTACCTAATTCGACTTGCTCACCTTTTTCATTTTTGACAAATCCAAATTTTAAATCAGCATCATGCAATTGGCGAAATGTTTTGCTCGCGGTGCCCGACATTTCAGCTTGCATCGCCAATAATTGTTCCTCGGCCGGACTTAATGTATGATCTCGATATCTCAGAATACGTGTGAGCAGCAACTGATAATGCTGCAGACAATCACTAGCCATGAGTGAGGACATTGTAGCGGCATCAATGGCTAACAACTCAGGTCGTATCCAACTGCCAGCTTCCGCTGCGCGAGCACCAAGATTCTGCATCCGCGACTCAAGCGCTTGGCAGTCAGCGTCCGCTTGATTTTCGGTTAGCCGTAGGAAGGCATAATAGCCAAGACGTTCTATGAGCTGTTCAGTTTCGCTGTCAAAGGCGAGCAGTTCTGCCAAGGTCTCGGCACTCTCGCCGAGCCTGCCTTGAAAGCTAGCATATTTGTTCAAGCAATTCTCCGCTCGTTCATAATCTTCATTCCAGTGCGGCACCGACTGATACAGACTGCCGAGATCCCATGTATCGCTGTTCGCGATTTCATCGCGAGCGGGCAAGGAGATGGTTGTTACTGATGATTCTGCTGCTGATTGGAAGTCTGACATGAGTAGTAACCCGTGAGAGTGTTGTTGGAAAGCAATCTGATATGCAAACTAAAGTTTGAATCGGTTAACAATAAAAAGGAACAGGATGTGTTGTTGTGGATGTTGTCGCAGTTACCACTGCCAGACACCGGAGCCCCATGATAGCCCAGCGCCGAAACCACTAAAAAGCACTTTGTCGTTTAGACTAATCAGGCCAGCTTGATAGGCTTCGTCGAGTGCCAATGGGATGCTCGCGGCGGACGTATTTCCATAGCGATCAAGGTTTACAAAAACGTCGTCTTTGTTGAGCCCGAGATCGTCCGCTGCCGCTTGTATGATTCGATTGTTGGCTTGGTGTAAGATCGTTAGATCAATATCTGCTGGCTTAATTTGGGCGTGTTTCAGGACTTGATTAACGGAGTCTGACAATGTACGGATTGCCCATTTAAAGACACTGCGTCCATCCATGGTCAGGTATTGTAATTCTTGATTCAACGATTCTGGTGTGGCTGGACAGCGAGTACCGCCGGCTGGCATATGCAGTAGCTGAGCGCCGTTTCCATCAGCGCCGATCGTGTAGGAATGGAAACCTTGGTTTGACGTGCCAGGACCGATAACAACCGCACCGGCTCCGTCGCCAAAGAGTGGAAAGGTTTTCATGTCTTTGGGATTCACCGTACGGCTCATCAAGTCGGCACCGATGACGAGTACTCGCTTGTAGGTTCCGCAGGCGATGAACTGCATCCCAGTAATCAAAGCGTACATAAACCCAGCACAGGCGGCTCCAATATCCATCGCAGGGGCATCTGACCCGAGCATGCGTTGAACGTGACAGGCGGTTGATGGTGTGGGCTGATCGGGAGTGATTGTTGCTAATAAAATGAGATCGATTTCACTAATGTCGATATTGCCATTTTTCAGACATCGCACCGCAGCTTCATAGGCGATATCGCTCGTGGCTTGATCGTCTGCGGCCCAGCAGCGAGCTTGAATTCCCGTTCGTTTGACAATCCAATCGGCGTCATAGCCTAATTCGGCAAGACTTTCATTAGGGACAACGTTTTCGGGAGCGTAAGATCCGGTGGATAGAATTTGGACACCTGTCAAACGATTGACTTGGCGGCTTTTAGAAGCAACCACAATGCGATCGGTTTCTGGAGGTGACGAAGTGGAATCAGTGTTTGTCATATAGTAAATTGTCTAGCAGTGTGACGAGACGGGGAAAGCGGTTGGCAGGGTTGGCGAAACTCTAGACTAATCGATGCTGAACATCGATCCAACTACCGGAGGTGTTTGATTCGAGAACTGCATCTGCGATCAATTGAGCATTTAAGCCATGGTCAAAGCTCGGCATGGCATC